>Ga0105340_1000385_pt1 | contig 21628 bp, 16 predicted proteins | sample EasRivMeERMLT700_FD_89676 | JGI IMG/M metagenome (GOLD analysis project Ga0105340, IMG submission 89676) | Soil microbial communities from meander-bound floodplain in the East River, Colorado, USA - East River MetaG ERMLT700 | ecosystem: Environmental > Terrestrial > Soil > Floodplain | place...
AGCATGGGCGGACTTGCTGTTCAAGGATTTCGAGATCGTTCATCCGATCTTTGATGGCGACGAGAAGGACATCCGCGAGTTTCACGAAGACTCCCTGCGAACCTGCGACGGCGTGCTCATCCTGTTCGGCGCCGCGAACGACGCGTGGCTTCGGCGGAAGCTCACCGACATTCAGAAGAGCCCGGGCTACGGTCGCTCGAAGGCGCCGCCCGACGTCGCCATCTGCTTCATACCGCCGCATACACCGACAAAGGCGAACTTCAAGACGCACTACGCAACCGTGATCCCCCAATTCGACGGCTGCACTCCCGAGCCGCTCGCGCCTTTCGTCGCGATCGTGAAGGCCAGGGTGGCAGGGTCGCCGGGGTGACGTGGGCGTGACTTTGATCAACCCTTTCCCCGGTCTTCGTCCCTTCGAGCCGGACGAGGACCATCTCTTTTTTGGTCGCGAGAACGAGGTCGACGAGCTGCTGCGCCGGCTTCGATCCAATCGATTCCTGTCGGTCGTCGGCACGTCTGGCTGCGGCAAGTCTTCGTTGATTCGATGCGGCCTGATCCCGTCTCTTCACGGCGGCTCGATGGCGAAGGCGGGATCGAGCTGGCGCGTGTCGATCTTCAGGCCCGGAGAAGACCCGATCGGTCACCTCGCCACCGCACTCGCGCCGCCGGACGTGATCGGGACGACCGAGGGGACGCTTGGGTGTGTCCTCATCGATGCGGCGCTGCGCCGCGGAACGCGAGGGCTCATCGACGCGGTGCAGCTGGCCAGAATCCCACCCGGGGATAACGTCCTCGTGGTCGTCGACCAGTTCGAGGAGCTGTTCCGGTTCGAACGGAGCCGCCAGCACCCGCGGGCCCGCGACGAGGCCATCGCCTTCGTCAAGCTGCTCCTCGACGCCAGCGGCCAGACCGATGTTCCCATTTACGTGGTCCTGACCATGCGATCCGATTTCATCGGCGACTGCATGGAGTATCCGGGTCTGCCCGAGGCGTTCAATGCGAGTCAGTATCTCGTCCCGCGCCTGACGCGCGATGAGCTGCGGTCGGCGATCACGGGTCCCGTCGCCGTGGCCGGCGGAGAGATCGCCCCTCGGCTCGTGCAGCGACTCCTGAATGACGTCGGCAACGACCAGGATCGGCTGCCGGTACTACAGCACGCGCTCATGCGAACGTGGGATCTCTGGGCGCGGCGGCCGGAGCCCAGAGGGCCGATCGACCTGGCCGACTATGAGGCGGTGGGGAGTCTGCGGGACGCGCTGTCTCGACACGCCGAAGAGGCGTATCTCGAGACCGGATCCGATCGCGCCCGACTAATCGCGGAACGGATCTTCCGGGCGCTGACCGATCTCGTGGCCGATCCGCGCGGCGTCCGGCGTCCCTGTTCCATCGCGGAGCTCACGGCGATCACCGAAGCATCCGAGGCCGAAGTCGTCGACGTCATCGAGGTCTTTCGACGGCCGGGGCGATCATTCCTGATGCCGCCGGCTCCGACCCCTCTCACGTCCCGTGTCATCGTGGACATTTCGCACGAGAGTCTCATGCGCTGCTGGACTCGCCTGATAGGGTGGGCCGAGAACGAGCGCGTGTCGGCTGTCCGGTACCTCCGTCTGACGAAGGCGGCCGCCTGGTTCGAGGAAGGGTCCGCAGGACTGTGGCGGGATCCCGAACTCGAGCTGGGGCTGAAGTGGCGGCGCGAGAGCCGGCCAACCGAGGCGTGGGCTCGACGATACGACGAGTCCTTCCCGCGCGCGATGCGATTTCTCGACCGCAGCGAGAGCGAGCGGGATCGGCTCGCCGCCGAACGGAGGGCCGAACGGCTGCGACAGTGGCGACAGCTGCAGTGGGTTGCCGTGATGCTCGCGGTGTTGCTGGCCGTCGTCGCGACGATGGCCTACGTGGCGCGACGGGAAAACGATCGAGCGCGCGTCGAGAACCTCAGGGCCGAGGAGAACCTGCGCCTGGCGCGCGCGGCTGTCGACGAGTCGTTGGTGGTGGCCGAGCGCGAGCCGTCACTCCTTGGGGTCGATGTGCCGGCGATCGTCGGGTTTCGGCGCGAGCTGCTCGAGAAGGCTCAGGGGTTCTACCTGGAGTTCATAAAGCAGTCACCAGCCAACGCCGATATCCGTGCTGAAATGGCGCTCGCCCATCTCCGTCTGGGGAACATCAACCGTGCGCTCGGTGCGAGCGGGCTGGGAGCTGAGGACTATCGCAGCGCGATCGAGCGGTTCGAAGCGCTGGCCCGCGAGTATCCGGGACGTATTGACTATCGCCAGGCTCTGGCGAACGCCTACAACTGGCTCGGTGAGTCGCTCCGGCGAGGCGGCGACCGGTACGCCGAGGCCAAAGCGGCCTACGACAGCGCGCTGCGGCTGCACGAGGAGCTGCGGCGCGCGCGTCCTGCCGAGGCCGTCCACCAGCAGGATCTCGCGAGGACGTACTACAACCGCGGGATTCTGTACGCCGATCATGAGGGCCGCGACGGTGCAACAACGCAGCTGGCCGAGAACGATTTTCGCGAAGGGATTCGCCTGCTCGAGTCGTTGGCCGGCGGCGGCGCGAACCCGTCAGCGGCGCAGGAGCTGGGTCGCGCCTATAACAATCTCGCCAGCCTGCTCGCCGCCGGCGACGGTCGCCTCGCGGACGCGAGACAGCTCTACTCGCGGGCCATCGGCATCCACGAGGGTTTGACCGCCAAGGACCCCGCCAATCGAGAGTACGCAATGGAGCTCGTACAGTTCTACAACAACGACGCCGACGTGCTGCGCGAGCTGGGGGAAATCGACCTGGCCTGGCGGCGCAGTGGACAAGCACTGGAGGGTATCGAGAGTCTGTCGCGCCCAGCGCCCTCGGTTGGGATCGAACGGGCCGATAACCTGAATCTTCGCGGGCGAATCGCGCAGGGGCGTTCGATTCCGGAGGCGTTGGCTCTCTATCGACAGTCGTTCGAGATGTATCAGCGGGTCGAAGGGGATGGGCAGGCCAGACAGTTTCCCGAGTTTCACCAGCGTATGGGCGACCTCCTGGTGAACGTTGCCGCCCTCGCGATGGAGAATCGTGCCGAGGGCGGCCGTCTGCTGTCACAGCTGTTAGAGTTTTACCTCGGGCTCGTTGATCATGCTGCGACTTCAGGCACCGCCGCCGAGGCTCGAGGTGTGCTGGATAATATCGCCCGTGTCGTTCCCGAGTTGAGCGACGAGCAAGCGACTCACGTGCGGACCGTACTGCAGCCGTTGCAGGCCGGGCTCGAACAGAGGGCGGGCGCCAGGTGACAACGTGAGAGGCTATTCGACATGAGCAAAGCTGTGGAGAGAACGATGAGAACACTGCTGGCATTGAGCGTGGTCGGGATCCTGCTGCCTGGCATGGCCAGCGGTCAGCAGAGCCCCGAAGGGACGACCCCCGGCGTGGTTGCGAGCCCTCGCGTGGAGATGCAGGAGCTCAAGGCGGCTGCGCCGTCGGGCAGTCCGTTGCTGCAGCAGACACCTGCGGCACCGCGCCCAGTTCCGACCAGGCGACGACGCGGCAGCATGGTTGGGTACATCGAGGACGCGACGATCGAGTCGAAGGTGCGTCTGAGATTCGACACGGCGTCCCACGACACCGTTCCCGATCGGGCAGAGTTCTTCTATGCGAAGTGCGGGTGCTACAGTGGTCTTCCCGCGAACGATCCCGCCTTCGATCCAGACGCGCCAGGCCCGCGCCCGGGAGCCGCCAACGATGTGAACTTCCGGCAGCTGTTTCTGGAGGGTGAGTTCGCGGTCGATCCGCGTGTATCGATCTTCGGGCAGATTCCAATTCGATGGCTCCTGCCGCAGTCGTTCATTCCAGGCACGGGCGGAAGCTTCCCCAACCAGACCGGATTCGGAGACGTGCGTCTCGGCGTCAAGTTGGGAGCGGTCGACTCGGACGTTGCGGCGCTCACGGCCAAAGTGCAGCTCTACCTGCCGACCGGCGATGCGGCGAAGGGTCTCGGCACGGATCACGCCAGCGTCGAGCCGGCAGTGCTCTACCAGCAGCAACTATCCAACATCGTCACGCTCGAATCGGAGGTCGGCGTCTGGCTGCCGATCGGAGGCGCGGCCCCGGTCCCGACCCACGCCGACGGCAAGTTTGCAGGTACTGTCCTCTTCTACGGCATTGGCCCGAGCTTCACCGTGTACGAAACCGACCGCGTGCAGGTCGCTCCCGTCATTGAGCTGGTGGGTTGGCGCGTGCGGGACGGCAATCAAACCTCGGCAGAGGGTTCCGACGCGAGCGGCACGAATATCGTCAACTTGAAAATTGGCGCGCGCGCCATATTCGGTCAGGGCTCCGTCTACGCGGGTTACGGGCATGCGCTCACCGACCAGGACTGGTACGACAACATCTTCAGGTTCGAGTATCGCTATTCGTTTTGAGCAATCTGGGGCGAGACCGACCCGGCTTGGCGCCCGCGTGACGGTCGGTATCAAGGCACGTCGCGCGACGAGTAACACTCCACTTCCGGGTTGAGTGCGGCACTGTCCATTTCATCGCACCACGCTGCGATGAGAACGCGATGACAGGACGCGAGCCCCACGCGGTACCGTAGTCCCCGCCCGTACGCCTCCGTTCCGTCGGAGCATTGCGCACCAGTCTCGTTGAACGCCGGGCCCCAATAGCCCGATGTGATGAACAGACGGCCGATTGATCCCCACAGGCCCGAGTACGTGATGAACACCTGACCGTTCCGCGGGCTCGTTTTCTCACCGACGTTCAGGAGACCGCCCGATTTCCCGCGTTCGACTCCGTCGAACCACACGACACGGCCGGCCGTCCAGGTCTCCTGGCGAACGCTGCGCGCCGGTCCTTCGGGCGGACCCGTCGGATAACTCGAATGGCCTCCCTCTTCAGACCAGATCACGGGGTGGCCGCCTTCCCAACGGACGTGATTTGTCTGGTCGACTATCCCGCTGTGTTCCAGATACGTCACCCTCTCCGGCAAGAGCCGTGAGTTCAAGTGCACGGCGATTCCCTCCCAGTCGCCGCCATGCCCCAAATCAATGGGCCCGACGCGCGCACCGTTCCATGCGTACGCCCGCCAATACTGCAGCGTCACTCCGCCACGGCGGTTCCCGTAGCTGTGGACGTAGGTAACCCACCCCCGTGTGTCGAGCTGGCCGCGCCGAAACTCAACGCCGACGTCTTCGAGGAAGAACGACGTCGATTTGAGGCGGCTGCGTGTTCCGTCGGACGTAAGGCGTCCGACGTCTCCGGACGCGATCGTCGACACATTGACGAGCGAGGACTGGCTGAGAGGGCCGTCCGTGACGCGGCGATCGGGCAAACCGCGTCCCGACCTCACGGACAGGTGGGTTCGGGCAAGCCACCAGTCCACGGCCACGGGGAAGCTGGTCTCAAGGGGTCCGTGGTAAACGACAGGGGCGAAACTCTCGGCGAGCGCGTCCTCCACCCCGTCGTCCAGACCGTCGCGATCCTCGTCAGCGCCGATGACGTGCGACGCCATGGCCAGCCTCCACGCATCGGTCGCCGGAGACGACGCGGCAGCAGCCGGGCGGATGGGGCGGGACACACCGCCTCCATCCTGGCATCCGCCGAAGATGACGGCCGCCACGATTGCCGCCCCGAAAAACCAGCCGCCTCCGCCAATTTGCACGCCTAGGCTCCCCTAACAGGATTCGCTAAACTGGGGCCCGATTCCGCACACCCGCAATTGGTATCAGGCTCGGCGGCGCGCGGCCACGGTCAACGAACGATGAAGGACTACGAGGACACGATTCGCCGGCTGCTCTCCGCGGTCCGGGGCGGCGAGCGTGCCGCATTCGAGGCGCTCATCGAGACAGTGGGCCACGAGCTCAGGAAACTGTCGGCGTATCGTCTCCGGCAGCAGGCCCCTGGACACACACTCCAGACAACCGCCCTGGTCAACGAGGTGGTCCTGAAGCTCATTCAGATGCTCAACAATCCCGCCTCGGAATTCCCCGCGAGCCGCGAGCACTTCCTGGCGCTTGCTTCGAGGATGATGCGGTTTACGCTGGCCGATTACGCGAGACGACGCAAACTGCAGACGGTGTCACTCGATGACGGGAGTTTCGAGCCGCGGTCGTTCGCGTCCGCCGACGGCGGGCCTTTGACGGACTGGTCGGAGCGTGACCTCGACACGTTGCTGGCGATCGATGAAGGCCTGAAACAGATCGAGCAAACGAGCGCCGATTACGGCAAGCGCCGGAGCGCAGCGCTGGAGCTGTTCCTCTTTGGAGGCATGAACTATCGGGAGATCGCCGCTGAGCTCGGGACGACCGATGATACGGCGCGACGGGATTGCCAGCTCGGACTGGCGCGCCTGCGCGAGCTTTTCGCGCATCCTGACGCAGGCGGCGGAGCGGCTCTCGAACGGTGAGCGAAGTTACTCCCCTGCCACCCCTTTGGAGCGGACACGAGTTCTCCCCGTCTGAACTGGAGTTTTGGACGCAGGAGCTGGCGGGCGCCGCCTTCGACCTCCCTGCCGCCAAACGCGACGCCTTCGTTCGAGCTGCCTGCGGCGGAAGTGCCGAGCTCGAGGCGCGAGTGCGTTCATTGCTGCACAACGCCATGCTGCCGGAGGAGGGGCAGCATTCGGACCAATTGTATGAGCCGGGAACCGTAATCCGCGATTGCCTGCTCCTCTGCAGGATCGGCAAAGGGGGGACGGGCGAAGTTTACAAGGCGATCCAAATACCCCTGCGCCGGCTCGTGGCTGTCAAGGTCCTTCACAGCATCAACAGCGCGCGGCGCGCCGCACTGTCGCGCGAAGCGGCGCGGATGTCACGCCTGCAGGGCGGACACATCGTCGCGGTCTATGACGCCGACTTCTCCGGGGGTGTTCCCTGCATCGTCATGGAGTACGTCGAGGGGGCGACCCTCCGAGACTGGCTGCAGCGTCGACACGAGGGGGATGGGCGACCCTCCGACGACACGGTCGAATCGATCATCACTCAAGTCGCCGACGCGCTGCGGGAGGCGCACGCGCGAGAGTACGTGCATGGCGACGTCAAGCCCGAGAACATTCTTCTGACGGCCGGCGGCTATCGGATTAAGGTCGTGGATTTCGGGCTGGCTGGCCTCGTGGATCAGGCAGATGGCGGCATTGCCGGCACACCCGGCTACATCGCACCCGAGATCCTCGCTGGAGCAGCCGCCGATCGCCGAGCTGACATCTTCAGCCTCGGCGTCGTGATATTCGAACTGCTCACCGGGGTCCACCCATTCGCCGGGCGCTCCGACGCCGAGACACTCTCGAACACGATGTCCAAGGACCCCTGTGCCGCTGTGGACTTGCCGGAGGCGTACCGGCGCGTGGTCGAGAGAGCGCTACGAAAAGAGCCGGAAGCGCGATACGCGTCGATCGAGGATCTGCTGGCCGACTTCCAGGCATTGCGGGTCGAGGATTCGGCCGATGAGAATCCGTTCCTGTCCGAATGGCCGCGCCCGGCGCGGCGGTGGCTGCGTCGGCACCGTCTTGCCCTGCCGCTAGCGGCTGCTTCCCTCGCCTGGGGATGTGTGTCGCTCGCCCTAAGCATCCTCACCGGTGCGGCGTGCATTCGTGTGCTGTGGATTCCGGTTGAGGGCGCCGGTCGATTCGAGATGCTGTACGGGTACGCCGTCGAGCCGAACGCGGCCCTCTGGTACGTCGTTGGGACGTCGCTCGTGTTTCTCGCAGGGTTCGGGTTTCTGCACGCGGCGCATGTGGGGTTGGCGCGCACCCCGACGCTCAGGACGGTAGGTCCGCCAGATGGGGTGCCGGCGATGGAGCGGATTGCGCAGAGCAATCGCCGGTGGTTTCGGGCGATTACTCCGCTGGCCGTGGCCGTGTCCACTTGCTTCGTGCTCGTCCCCGAGCTGGCATGGCGGGACAGCAATGCGTTCGGCTGGGTTCAGGCAGACCTCGCGGCTGGTTTTGTGGGCACGCGCTATACCGATCTCATCGCCTCGGGCAAGATCGGCAATCTGGAGACGGTCCGAAATCTCTGTCCAGGCTGTGACGTCGTCGTCGCGGCGGTGCACAACCGGTCGGGACGATTTCAGCGACCGGATCCTGCCCTCTTCAAGCTATTCCTCTTCCTCGCGCTCTCGCACCAGATCGTCTTTACGGCGTTTCTCGTCGTGGTGGCGGCCAAAATCCTGTTCTTCTTCACACTTCTGAGTCGGGCGTTGGTCGGGACCGAACCCCGCGGCGTCAGGCTGGAGCCCGACCTGGGCGACCGCCACGACCATCGATTCGGATTGGGGCGACTCGACAACGCCTATTACGCCATCCTGCTGTTTGTCAGCGTCGCGTCGGTCGGCCGTCTTGCACAGGCGGCGGCAAACATTCCCAAAGGCACATATTTCCTCGCAGCGCCCTCCGTCGCCCCCCTGATCGGGCAGCCCCTCACCTTCCTCAGCATTCTTGCCATGCTGGCCGTGCTGGTGCTGACACCCATGGTGGGGTTCATGTTCTTGACGCTCAGATCCGTGGACCGCGAAGTCGCCACGATGGCGCGCCATCGGTCATTGCTCGACCAACGGCTGACCGCGTCCAGGCGGACGGCCGAAAGCGAGCAGCTTCAGCGGGAGATATCCGCGCTCGATGATCGGCGCGCTGTCGTCGCCAGGCAATCGCTGCTGCCGACGCGGAAGCCCCTCTTTTGGTGGCTGATCGCGCTGAATGCGGTTCTTCTGTTCGTGATTCCTGCCGCCCTGGGTACCGCCACGGGTTCGCGGATCTGGCGCAGTGCCGGCGAGTTCGTGTGCGCCGCGTGTGGGAATTCGCAGACCCTGCCCTAAAGCGATTTTCAGTTCGACGGGCCACGGAGACACAGAGGCACGGAGATTATTTTCAAACGATTTCTCCGTGTCTCCGTGACTCCGTGGCTACCCTCCTCGCCTCCATCGTGCCCACGCGCCGCGTCTACGGGGCGCGTCGCATGCGGGATTTTCCCCCGCGCCACGAATACTCCTACAGATGGGGTCGTGCCCGACCAGCCAACTGTGACACGCGAGCTTACGGAGTACACGATGCGCCGACCGACTGTATCCACGATTGCCATGCGAAAACATTCATTCATGCCCGTTTCCGGGCTGCCCTGGCTATGCCTCGCCTTCCGGGGCCGTATCCGGCGACTCGGACACGAAACGCACGCCATCTGTGGATTGCTCGCCATGTTGCTGCTTGGCGGCGGGTCACACGCGTTCGCGCAGCAGCTCGATGATCGTGAGCGATCGGCGCCTACTCAATATGCCTGGTACTACGACGTCAGCACCGCCGTCGTCGGCGACCTGGTGAGCCAGGGCTACCGGATCATCGACGTGGAGGTGACCTCGGGGGCGCCCTTGCGCATGGACGCGGTATTCACGCGAAACGCGGGAGAGTACGGCAAGGGTTGGTGGTGGTATGCCGGCGTCACGGACAACCAGGTAGGCACGGCGTTACGAAACAACAACGCGCGCCTCGTTGACGTCGAGCCCTATGATGACGGGAGCGGTACCGCGAAATTCGTCGCCATCATGATCGCGAACGTGGACCAGGATGCGGCGCTGTGGTCGTGGCAGTTCAATACCTCCGCCGCCGGAATCCAGACCCATCTCACCGAGCATCCCGAAGATCGTCTCATCGATCTCGACCAGTACAAGATCGGCCAGACGTCGTACTTCAGCGCCACCTACATCCGCAACACCGGGGCCCACGCGCGTGCGTGGTGGTGGTACATCGGCATTGCGGCCGATCAGATCGACAGCATCTCCCGGGCGAACGGGGCCATGGTCGTCGAGATCGAGCCGACGGGCAGCGGCACGTTCAACGTGCTCATGCAGAGGGTGCCCGGCGGCAATCCCGCATGGTGGTGGTACGTCGGCGTCGATGCGAATGCCGTCTCGACCGCGCTGCAGCAGCATGGCGCGCGCCCGGTGAACCTGAAACAGTGGTGGACGTACGACGGCGACCGCTTCGCGGTAGTCATGGTGAAAAATTCCGGCGGTTCAGATACACCTGCGAACCCCCCGGGAGGCGGAGGCACGCCGCCAGGAGATGGAACGCCGTCTCCGGGTACGGGTACTGGTCGGCTGACGTTCTGGATGGATCAGGACCTTGGACGGATCGACGTGAAGGTCAACAACGTTGTCGGCACGATCACGAGCTACTATCCCAACTCAACCCCGTCCTGTGGCGCGGCCGGCAGCGTCACAGCCAATCTGCCCGTCGGATCGCAATTCTCGTACTCAGCGAGCTGCGTCGAGCGCAACCCCCTGACAGGCCAGAGCAGCTTGCAATGGTTCGGCATCGGCGACGTCGTTGCCGGCTGCACCACCATCAAGCTCACCGCACAATCGCGTTGTAATGGTACGGGCAGTGGAGGCGGCGGAGACCTTCCGCCCGCAGGCGGTGGCGGTGGTAACCCGGGCGGCGGTGGTAATCCGGGCGGCGGTGGTAATCCGGGCGGCGGTGGTACTCCAGGGGGAGGATTCTCCGGAGTGTCGCCGACCCCGTTTGCGAATTGTCCACAGGCCTTCTTGGATCCCAACCGCTACAACTGGCTGGGGTTCAGGAACACGTGCAACCAGGCGATTCATCTGATGTGGTTCTTCGTCAACAACGATCGAGTGGGGAGCGGGGCCAACATTGCCGCCGGGGGAACGACGAACACGGGTTACTCGCAGACCGAGGTGCGGCAGAAGGGGGGATATGTGCTGTATCCCTGTCCGTACGGCCACAACCCCGTCGATGCGTCCGGCCGCGCGATCGAGAACGGAGGACGGCCGCAGCAGTATTCCTGTCGTCCGCAGTAGATAGGGGACGAAATAAGGGGTTAGGGGTTAGGGGTTAGGGGTCAGGGATCAAAAACGTTCGATCCCGGATCCCGGATCCTGCGTCTCTACTTCTTTTTCAAAATGGTCGTTCTTCAAGTGCTCGGCGATCGCTTCCGCCATCGATTGACGGTTCTTTGCCCCACGGCCTTTATTGACCGAGTACGACCACACCACCGCGTCCCCTTTCGTGAGTTGCACCGAGGTGCTGGCTTTGTCCTCCGTCCCGGCGCAACTGGCGAAAAGACATTTCACGACCTTTGATCCGGTGGTCACCTTTTCAACTTCGACCTGAGCAGACTTCAGTATCAGATCTGCCCCGTCAGACCGTGTTACGACCGTCACTGGAACCTTCTTCTTCAACATCGCGGCGGTGACAGGGCGTACATTTCGCCCTCAGCCCCCCATATAATTCTTCGCGGGCGCCGATTGCCCGCGATGGTTGGGCGAGGTGATGAAGGCAGGACGGATGAAGCATCAAGCGGCTCTGCTCGGCTTTCTGGTTCTCGCCGCGGCTTGCGGTTCAAACAGCAGTCAACTGCCAACGAGCCCGTCGGTCCCCTCGGTCCCAGCGGGAACGAGCACCTCGGTCGCCGTCCGAGCGATCTCCGTGGGCGAAGAAGTCACGGGTACGCTGGAGGTTCACGGTACCAGGAACGTTTTCGAACTGACCGCCCCCTCAGATGGGACACTGGTGGCGCGGGTAAGTTGGCGGCCAACGCAGGGCAGGCTCGAACTGTGGCTTGCCGACACCTTGTCTTCGCAAGCCGACAAACCGCCCATCACCGGTAGGTTGACCGTAGTTGCTGGCCGGAAGTATCGCGTGACGGTCGCCGACTACGCTGCGTGGGACTACGACACTCTATTCCTGCCCTATGTACTGACGACCGACATACAGTGACAAGCCGGCCCAGCGGGTCATCAACATGGCGAAAAGGCGATCGACGGCTTCCATTCCTGTCGTGACGAGACGCCGGTTCCTCGAGCAACTCGGCGCCGTCGGCGGCTCGTCGCTCATCATGACCGCGATGACGTCGCTGGACTTGATGGCCGGGCAGGCCGGCGTTCGTCCAGCGCTCACCGGCCGGCCGGCGAGAGCCAAAGTGCTGGTCCTCGGTGCCGGCGTCTCCGGTCTCGTCGTCGGGTACGAGCTCGGCAAACTTGGATACGACTTTCGCATCCTCGAGGCTCGCGAGCGCGTCGGTGGGATGGCGTGGACCGTGCGCCGCGGCTCAGAACACACCGAGCTAAGCGGCGAGCGTCAGGTCTGCACCTTCGATGAAGGTCTGCACGTGAACGTCGGCCCGTGGCGCATCCCCTACTCGCACACCGGCGTGCTGAATTACTGCAGGGAGCTTGGCGTTCCCATGCAGATCTTCCTCAACGAGGCTGACGCGTCCTACTTCTATTACGAAGGGAACGCTGCCGGCTCGCTGTCCAACAAGCGCCTGCGATTGCGGGAGATCAAGGCCGACATGATCGGCCGCACCAACGAGCTGCTCGTCAAGGCGATCGATCAGCGCCAGCTGGATCTGCCACTGACCGCAGAGGACAGACAGCGGTTCGTGAGCTTCCTTGTTGCGCAGGGGTACCTCGATTCGTCTGAGCACGTCTACAAGGCGTTCACGAACCGTGGGTCCGGCGATCCCTACGACTTCAGCGCGATTCTTCAGTCCGGCTTTGCAAACCGGATGCGATCCATTCCGGCGCGGGACGGCATCACGGCGGCGCCGATGTTTCATCCCGTCGGTGGCATGGACCAGTTTCCCAAAGGGTTCCAGCGCGCGATCGGCGCCAACCGCATCACCTTCAACGCCGAGGTGCAGTCCGTGCACCAGGATGATGCGGGCGTGAAGGTCGTCTACTTGGACACGAAGAGCGGGAAGAAAACCGAGGTCAGCGCGGACTTCGTTATCGTCTGCATGCCGCTGTCGGTCCTCGCCGGTGTCGACATCAATCTCTCACCCGAGATGATGGAAGCCGTCCGCGCCACTCCGTACAGCAACAGCGCGAAGATGGGGCTGGCGATGAAGCGCCGTTTCTGGGAAGAGGACGACCAGATTTTCGGCGGCCACCTGTATTCGAATCTGCCGCTGGGCGAATTCTCCTACCCGTCGCACGACTACTTCTCCCGGAAGGGCGTGCTCCTTGGTCTGTACGCGAACCAGCCGGTGGGCGACCTGCTCGATCAGCCAGTCAAGGCCCGCGTCGAACATGTGCTGATGCACGCGAGCAAGGTGCATCCGCAGATCCGTCAGGAGTTCGAGAGCGCGTACGCCGTGTGGTGGCGAAAGGTCAAATACAGTCAGGGCGGCTTCGCCCCCGGCGCACCGGCCACGCGGCGCGCTCAACTCGGGAAGGTCGACAACCGGATCCTCATTGGCTCGGCTGCCGCGGCGCCCTATTCGGAGCCCGACTGGCAGGAAGGCGCCGTCGCGGCGGGCTGGCAGGCGCTGAAGTCGCTGCACGAGCGCGCGATGCGAGCGTGATTAACTGGAGCTACTTTTCGGGACTCGCCGCGACGTTATCGCGAGTAGTCTCCTTGCGGAAGACGGGGCGTCCACATAATGACCTCCGTTGGGTCACAACTGCAATGCGGGACGTTCCAGCCTGAATAGCCCGAGATCAAAGCGCGTGCTTCCGTGCAAGACGAGATCGGCGATGATCTCGCCTACGACACTGCAGAATTTGAACCCGTGTCCCGAAAATCCTGCCGCGATCACTACTTGGCGAGTATCAGACAGGTGGTCGATGATGAAGTGTTCATCTGGCGTATTCGAAAAGAGACACACCTTCATCGCCAGCGTGGGGCCGTCCGCGTCGGGAAAATAGCGGCGGATGGCCTCCCGCAGGATCTTTTCGTCTTCCGGATGGCAATCACGATCGACCGAGTCGGGATCCACTTGTTCATGTCGATGGTGGTACTTCCCGATTTTGAAACCCGGGACGTGATAAATGGGAAATCCGTAGAAACGCCCTTCCGCCGCTTCCATATTGAACACGGGGAATCGCTCTGGCTGAAAATATTCCGGCCTGACGGGATGAGCCCACAACAACACCTGCCGTTCGGGAACGACGATGGGCGCAAGATCCGGAAGGACGCGCGCCGTCCAGGGTCCTGCAGTTACGACCAAAGCGCGCGCTTCGTAGCGATCGACGTCGGTGATTACCCGCACTCCTTCCGCGAACACTTCCCATCCGCGGACGCGCTCGCGCCCGTGAACTTCGGCTCCAAGCGACAGAGCAGCGTTGAGGTGCGCGATGACACAGCGCTCCGACATTAAGAATCCGCCGTCAGGTTGGTAAACGGCGATCGTGTCGTTCGGAAATGCGTATCCGGGAAAGCGGCGATGCAGGTCAGCCGCGCTCAAAACCTCATGTGGAAGATTGTGTTCCTGGCACGAGCGCAGCGAACCGGTGACTATCTCGCCGTTTTCGGGACCCGCATCGATCCCTCCAGTGATGAGCAGGAGCCGCTCATTGACGATCCGTTCCAGATCCCGCCATAACTCGTAAGCGCGCCGCAGAAGCGGGACGTAATTGGGATGTTCCGCATAGGCCAGCCGAATGATCCGATTGACGCCGACGGATGCGCCGCGCCCGCTCGGCACGTCGAATTGGTCGAGGCCCAGGACCCGTTGGTGTCGGCTGGCCAGGTGGTAGATTGCCGCGCTGCCCATGCTGCCGGCGCCGACAACGATGGTGTCGTACGTCTTCACAACGCAGCGCCTGGCACGCCCAACACGTAGTGCACGAAATCGTGCCCGTCCTCTTTGACTTTCCCGTCGATCAATGCGGCAAGACGAGAATACATGACGAGACTATGTTGTCCGCGTGATGCTCGAGGTTGGGTGGAGCCGTCTTGAATCAACCGCGGATATATCATTGACCCATGGAACCGACGGTGGCGACGAGGAAGCCATCCGCCTGCGAACCGATCCTCGAGGGACATGTTTGCTCCCGGACATCCTTCAGTGGAAACTGGAGCGACAAGATCCCCCGTTGAACGTGAGTTCTGAGCAGTACAGTACTCACTCGAGCAATTACGGAAGGAGGACAACGAAAGATGGCGAACGTCAATGAGAGAGCTGTAGAGGCAGTCGGGCGTGCGAAGGCTGTGATCTCACAGGCGAAACGAAAGGGCGAAGAGCTCGCGACACAGCTCGCCAAGAAGCCGGCCGTCAAGCAGGCACGAAAGAAGGTCGCTCGAATGCGAGGCCAGGCCGCAGTACTGGCCAGCAAGGTAACCGACAAGGTCACCGGACGCGCGCGGAAGCGTAAACGGGCAAAGATCGCGGCCGCTGTTGTTGTTGGCGCGGCAGCCGTGGCAACTGCCGCCGGTGTCAGCATTGCTCGCAAGCGAAAGCGCTAAAGGACCACTACTCCGGCCCCGCACGCTTTGCGCGACCGCGACCGAACCGCTTCGCGAGCCGGATACGTAACGATCAGTCGCCAAGGGACGAGCGATGTCCGGCGGGTTAACGTCGGCGATGCCGCGCCGGCACGCGAGTCCCCTCGTCCCTACAGATCGCTCAGCCACCAGTCCTGACGGCGCGCCTTGACCGCGCTCACCCATTTGCAGAGCGGGTACAGCGTGGCAACGACCATCAGCCACACGACGTAGACACCTGGCGGCCCGACACCGTATCCCTTGGGGAAGAAGAAACTGTACGTCAGGAACTCACGGGCATCGAAGCCAGGTCATTGCTCGGTGCGGCCGTCAGGCCAGCGTCTGGTCACGCCGTCGGGATCGGTTTGGTAGCGTAGAAGACGGAAAATTTCTCCCAGGACCAGATCACCTCTGCTGGCGAAAAGCCGGCCGTTCGCAAGTACGACAACTGCGTCGATGAGGATTCAGCGATGTCGTGTTCGCGATGATCCGCGAGCACGTGGGGAATTCGCTCGGGGTCGAGCCCCGCTTCCCGCATGAATGCGACCCATCCGTCCAGGAACGATCGCTCGAGCCCTGGATCTTGCGCAATCGTGATGTCCGCGTAGATGAACATGCCACCCGACGCAAGAGACGCGAAGACGTCATTGACGAGGCGCTGCTTGTTTTCAACGTGATGAATGGCGAAGAACGACACGACCAGGTCGAATGGTCCCGCTGGCAGTGAGGCGCTCAGATCCTGGTCGAGAAGCTGCAGCCGTGTTCTGTGGGCGGCCAGGCGGGTTGCCGCACGCTCGCGCATGTTCGGCGAGAACTCGACGGCGACATAGTCAGCCTCTGGATGATTCCGGAAGAAAGCTGATGCCCATTCGCCGGTGCCGCATCCGAGTTCGAGAACGCGCTGGCCGGGGTGCGCGCTCGCGTATCGAAGTGCGAGATCCTGCACCTGACGGTAGCCCGGTATTACTCGCAGCTTCAGTTCGTCATATTCGCTCGCCAGCCGATCGAACGTGTCACGGCTGCCAGATTGCGCGCACATCCGCTCCCTCCGCTGACGTAGACATTACTCCTGGGTGGTCGGGAAGGGACGAGCGATGTCCGGCGGGTTAACGTCGGCGATGCCGCGCCGGCACACGAGTCCCCCGCCCCTACAGATAGCTCAGCCACCAGTCCTGATGACGCGCCTTGACCGCGCTCACCCATTTGCAGAGCGGATACAGCGTGGCAACGACCAACAGCCACACGACGTAGACACCTGACAGCCCGACACCGTATCCCTTGGGGAAGAAGAAACTGTAGGTCAGGAACTCACGGGCATCGAAGCCCTGAACGACACCGAATGCCATAGCGAGAGTGTGTATGAGGTAAAGGTGGGCCACATAGAACGCGAAGGGCGCGCGGCCGAACACGATAAGCGGCCGCTTGATGGCCTCGGGCACCCTATCAGCAGACGCGCACAGAATCGCCGCCGGCCCGAGCGTCATCAGCAGGAAGAGCAGGCTGGGCGGGTATTTCGTGACGTTCAGGAAATCGATGAACGTGCTGATCGCACCGTCCTGAACCTGCCAGTGGTTGGGGTCGCCGTAGACGCCGGTCCCCCTGAGCACAACAAATGCCGCCGTCGCCGCCACGCCCCAGGCGAGGAGGCGCGCATCGCGCCGCTGCGCCGGTTCCTGGAAGAGGGGTGCGGTCCCGTACCCCACCAGCATTACGCCGATCCATGGCAGGAGCGGATACACCATCAAAAAAGAGACCGGTCCACTCGCGATTGCCATCGGGGCGTGCAACGCCACCCACAATGGATGACCGGTGTCGAAGACGCCGCTCGTGGCTGGCCATATCGGATCGAGCAGATTGTGACCAAGCAGGATCGCGCCTCCGATGATGAGACACACGCGCTGTCCAAGGAACTGCGCGCCCGCCAGGACGACCATGCTCGCGCCGATGGCCCAGATCACTTGCATCACCACGCCTACGCGCCCATCGAGCTGCTCGATTCCCCACGGCGCAAAGCTCCAGGCGGTGGCCACGACAATCCACTCGATGAAGATCAGCCACACGCCGCGCTTGAACAGGAACGCGCCCAACGCTGACGGCGGCTTACGCGACGTCATCAAGCCGGCGCTTGTACCCGCGAGGAACACGAACACGGGTGCGCAGAAATGCGTGATCCAGCGCGTGAAGAAGAGCGCGGCGCCGATACCTGGATTGGCCATCGGATCCGCCTCGCCACCGAAGTTGAAATAGTCCCGCACATGATCGACGGCCATGACCACGATCACGAGACCGCGAAGCATGTCGATGCTGGCGAGCCTGTAGGCGCGTCCGTTAGCCTCAGTCAGACTGTTTTTGAGGAAATGTGCAGTCGGCACGCTGGCGACTTCAGGCTCGCTAACTGGCATCAGGGCCGGTCGAGTATATCCGGGCCGCCTCTGCGAGCCTGACGGCCCGACCCTGTTGCCAGCCCGCCCTCGGCAAACGCTTGCTCTCCTGGCCTGGCTGCGGCATCCTTCCGGCTAGTAAATAGGGACAGGCGCACGACGAAGTTGCGACGTTGCTGCCTGTTGCGGCCCGCCGGCCAATCGGACGGCATTCGAGGAGACCGGACATGAACAGATTCTTCATCCTGCTTGCCGCCGCGGCGCTCGCCGTCCCGACGTTGGCGAACGCGGATCTGCCGGCTGACGTGGCCCGAGCCGTCGCGGCGATGGGCCATGTCAACGATGCCCAGAAGACGCGTCTGATCTTCGATCCGCTCCAGCCCACGGATCCCGTCGCGGGACTCAAGGCCGAGCGCGACATCGCCTACGGTTCGGATCCGATGCAGAAGCTCGACGTGATCTCGAACGGTCAGGGCACCGGCAAGCCCATTCTTGTCTTCGTGCACGGCGGCGGCTTCACTGGCGGCGACAAGCACCAGCCGGGGCAGTTCACGAACGACAATCTGATGAAATGGGCCGTCGACCGCGGCATGGTCGGCGTGAATATCAACTATCGTCTACTGCCGGGCCACATGCTTCCCGACCAGATCAACGACGCGCGCGATGCGCTCGCCTGGGTCGCGAAAAACGCGGCTCGCTACGGTGGCGACCCTGGCAAGATGCTCCTGTGGGGTCATTCCGCCGGCGCCACCCTAGTTGGCCTCTACGTTTCGCATCCCGACTATCACTACAAGCAGGGCGGCGGGATTATCGGCGCGGTGATGACATCAGGCGGCTATGAATCGCGTTCCGGCGGCATTTACGGGACGGACCCGGAGAAGGTGAAGGCGTGGTCCTCGGTTGAAGGACTGAAGAAGACTGGCATCCCGCTCTTCATCACGCGCGCCGAGTGGGATCCGGAAACGCCGCAAATCGCGCAAGGCGAAATGATCCACCGCGTTCTCGCGGAGGCGGGCAAGGATCACATGTTCCACGTGATGAAGACTCACAATCACATGTCGCAGATCTATTCGGTCGGCACGTCCGAGCATCAACTCACCGACATGCTGGGTCCCTGGCTCGAGCAGCGCGCGACCAGCGTGAGATCAGCATCGAACTAGCTAGAGCGAATCTCGATGCCACGTAGCCACGGAGACACGAAGACACGGAGGAATTTCATGTTTTGCTCCGTGACTCCGTGACTCCGTGGCCCGTAGTAGTGAAAAACGGTCTAATCAGGCGACGAAGTCGATGACGATCCGTACGTTCTGGCTGAATCTCGGCTGGCTCGTCATGTTGGTGCTGACGGCGGATCCTCATTGGATCCGCTGCCGCGGCGCCCTATCCGGAGCCCGACTGGCGGGAAGGCGCCGTCGCGGCGGGCTGGCAGGCGTTGAAGTCGCTCCACGAACCATGCGAGCGTGACGGGGCGAAGAACGCATTCGCAGCATCGGCGCACCAACGCCTCGAGCGAGGAGACGACTTGCTATCGCGCCGCAGGCGGCCGCACGCCGTCCTCGGCCAGCCGGGCCCGCCCGGCCGGACTGGTGAGCAGCGCGGCAAACCCTTTGGCGGCGGCCGAGGCGCTTGCGCGGTGCCAGAGTGAATACGTCGTCGTCAGGTCGAACTCCTGCGGGAAGGGACCCACGAGCGCGGCGCGGTTGGCCTGAACAATCTCGCTCGTCTGTGTGACACCCAGGTCAACCTGACCTTCCAGCACGAGACGCATCGTCTCCACGCCGTCCTGCGCGAGCGTCGCTTTCTTCAGCACCTCGTCCTTGATGCCCAGCGATTCGATCACCTTCAGAAAATGTGTTCCGGCGGTGGCGCCGCGGGCCGGATCGGAGAACGCGATGCGGCGCGCCGAGAGCAGCGTCGCCTTCAGCTTCTCCGCCGTGGAGATATCCGGTTTCGGGGAGCCCGGCGGTGCGGCGAAGCCGGCCACCGTGTCGCCAAGCCGATAGCTGACGCTGTCCGTGAGCCGGCCGCTCTTCTCACCCTCGGTGATGAGCGCCTGCGTCGTGATGAGAAGCGCCGCCTGCGGATCCGAGAGGAACTGCTTGTTCGTGGCTCCCGCCGTGTCGAAAACCACGTTGATCTTATGGCCCGTTTTGGATTCGTACTCCGCCGCGAGTTTGAGAAACGGGGCCTTGACGCCGGCGGCGGCATAGACCTTCAGTTCCTCGCCGGAGGCTGACGAGGTCACGGAGAGCGCCAGGGCGAGCGGCAGAACGCGTAGTCGCATGGCATGGATGTCCATTACTTCTCCTCCGTGCGGTGGCACACCCCCGCGCTGCAGTCACTTAAGTGGACGTTGTGCGGCAGGCCGCTCGCCGTCGTGACAGTTACTACCGCGTGGGGGCGCCGCCCGCCGTCGCCCCGCCTCCGGCCGGTGCCGGCGGTAGCTTGCCGCCTTCGGCGAGGATCTTCATGTTTTGAAGCGCCTGCGTGAACCTCTCGGTTCGCCTCGCCCTGTCCGCTGCGCGAGCGGCGTCGTCCGGGAGCATCGAGTTGTCGAAAAATAGCGTGTAAACGATTTTCGAAGTGGTCGCCGTCAGTGGCCTGACCTCGACCGTGCCGTGATAGAGGTTGTACGGCTGGCCTTCCTTCGGGGTCTGTGTGTAGGTGTACGAGAGCTCGGTCTTGCTCACCAGGACCTCGCCGCCGCCCACAGTACGCACGGCGCCAAATTCTCCGTCCTTACCCGACGTGATTGTGCACCCAGTCGGGATCTGCAGCCATTCGGCGACATCACAGTACTTGCCGATGCGTTTCCACACTTCCGCAGCCGGGCGGTTGACGGTGATCTCCATCGGAATAGACGTGTATGTGGGCTTGGCCACTACAACCGAACCACTCGCGCTGGCCGGCGGCGTCTGAGCATTGCCGGCGCCTGTCAAACAGGCGACCGCGAACGCGCAACCGGCGGCTGTTCGCGCACGATGAATTCCCATCGATGTCCTCCTCGCTGGTCCAATAGTGTCGCCGCATGCCGCGGCATTGGCTGGGAATCTTGTCACAGGGCGGCTGGAACGCCAACCAGATCGACTTGCCTGACGATGTCGTAGGCGGCCGCTCGCCTCCCTGCAGCGTAGCCTTTGCGTCGAACGAGACCTATGACCTCTCCACCACCGCTCCACCCGTATAATCCACACAAAACGGCCCTGACTCCGGGTACTCGCCTCGGCCCGTACGAAGCTCTCAGGCGGAATGGGCACGTGTATCTGGGCCCACAGGAGAAGTCGATGACGATCCGTACGTTCTGGCTGAATCTCGGCTGGCTCGTCATGTTGGTGCTGACGGTTGCCGTGCCTCTGGGACTTGATTCCGTCGGACGCCTGACGTATTTCACCAGCCTGGCCTTCTGGGCTATCCCGATTCTCTATCTGTGGCCGGTCTTCAACATGCTCACCGCGGAGGGCACAGGCCGGCGTCGGCGGGCCTTGCGTTACGCCGCAGGCACGATCGTCGTGCTCGGCATCGTTCTCGACTTTGTGCTCGGATTCCTGACGTTGCGGTTCCCGGGCTGCAGCGAGCCTGCGGGCTCCGGTCCTTATCTGTATTGTCTGCCGGCCGTGAATGGACGGATCCCGGTAGAGGAGCTTCTGTTCTATGTGATGGGCCCAGTGGCCATGGTGCTCGTGTACGCCTGTGCCGACGAGCGCTGGCTGAGCAAATACAACCCCAAGGACGACTTGCTCGATCTCAAACTGATTCAGCTGTCGCCACGCCTCGCGATCGTCGCGGCCGGCGCCGCCGTGATGGCGCTGGTACTCTGGCGCGTGAACGGAAACTTTCCGACCTACTTTGTGTTCATCTCCGCGGGCGCTCTCCTGCCGGCGATGTTCCTGTACCGGACCATCGGCAACCTGACGAACTGGCCGGCGTTTGCCGTCACCATGTTGTACGTCATCGTCACGTCGCTGATCTGGGAGGTGACGCTCGCGATCCCGCGGCAGTGGTGGGGATACGAGCCGTCCGGGATGATGGGGGTGACGATCGCCGCCTGGTCGCGTGG
>Ga0105340_1000390_pt1 | contig 21486 bp, 16 predicted proteins | sample EasRivMeERMLT700_FD_89676 | JGI IMG/M metagenome (GOLD analysis project Ga0105340, IMG submission 89676) | Soil microbial communities from meander-bound floodplain in the East River, Colorado, USA - East River MetaG ERMLT700 | ecosystem: Environmental > Terrestrial > Soil > Floodplain | place...
AGACGAGCAGTGGCAATTCAACCACGCATGTTGACGTTCGGACGCCTCATCGGCCTGGGCTGCGTGCTCTGGAGCGCGGGCGGTTGCGCCACGTTCTGGGACGAAGCGATGAGCAACGAGCGCGACTGGTCGTACCTCACCGGCTTCGGCAAGCCGCATCCCGTGACCGTGATTCGCGATCATCCCGACGGCGGCAAGGGCGCCGACGGCTGGCGCCGCGCACAAGCGCTGGGCGAACTTCGCGAGCCATTGCAGAACGGCGGCAACGCTCAGGATCAGCAAGCGTATCTCGACATCCTCGGCGCCGCGGCTTCGAACGATAGCGAGCCGGTCTGCCGACTCACCGCGATTCGTGCGCTTGGTCGATACAGTGATCCGCGCGCGGCTCGCGTCCTTGAGAATGTCTACCAGCAGCCGAAACTGCCATTCACGGCCGACAACAACGCGATGATCCGCAGGGAAGCCCTCGTCGCACTCGAGAGTTCGCACGATCCGGAATCCCGCCGCTTGTTGATTCAAGTCGCGCGTCAGCCCGGCCCGCCGACGACCGCCGATTACGCTGACAGCCAGCAAACGCAGGACGAGAAGACAATCGCCATTCGCGCGCTCAGGCATTACAAGCAACCGGAGTGCGTCGAAACGCTTCAGTACATCATGCGGACCGAGAAGCACGTCGGGTTGCGTCGATGCGCCAAGGAATCGTTGGAAGAAACGACGGGCAAACGCTGGCCGGAACAGTACGACGCCTGGCAACGCGATGTGCAACCGTTGCCGCCGGAAGACTTGATTCAGAAGGCCGGCCACTGGGTGCCGCGCGTGTGGTGATTCAAATCTCGCCCTTGGCGGCCCGGATGAAAGCTTCGAAGTTCGCCACGGGCATGGCTCGATCGCAGCCGTGGCTCAAGTTGACGATGTGCCGTTGACCGCCGCCGGCTTGCACGCATTTCTTCGTTGCCGCGATCACTTCCGCCGGCGTTCCCGATTTGAGCAGCTCCTCATCGACATTGCCCTGGAAGGCCAGGTGTGGATACTCGCGCCGCGCCGCTGCGAGGTCGTCGCGAGCGCCGAGGCTGATCACGTCGGCGCCGCTGGTCGTCAGCAAATCGAGATAGGGACATTCCTTTACAAACAAGATGCGCGGCGTTTTCGCTGCGCCCTTGAAAATGGCTTGATGATACGGCTGCGCCCAGCGCGAGTATTCATCGCGCGTCAGCTCGCCGGCCCACGAATCGAAGAGTTGATAAAGCGCCGCGCCTTGTCCGGTCAACGCATTGAGGAAATGAATCGTCGCGATTTGAATGCGTTCGAGCAACGCTTGCCAAACGACGGGCTTTTCTTGAATGAACGAACGCGTTGCCGTCAAATCTTTGCCGGTGCCGATGCAGTAGGTCGCGACGGTGAACGGCGCCCCGGCAAACACAATCGCCGGCAATTCTTCCTCCCCTCTCCCCTTCGGGGGAGAGGGGCCGGGGGTGAGGGGGCTGCCCCGCGATAGCTCCGCCTTCACGCGTTGCAGCAGGCCAACGATGTGCCCGAATCGCTCCGGCCGCGGTTCCGGTTCCAATCGCTCAACATCTTCCATCGTGCTCACAACGCGATCCGGCACCGGCCCACGATTCGGTTGCAGCGTGAACGGCAGCCCCATCGCCACGGTCAATGTGGTGATGTCGTAAAAGAGAATGATCGCATCGACGCCAAATCGTTTGGGCAACAGCGACGCCTTCGCGGCCAGTTCGACGTTCTCGGAGAATTCGAAAAACGGCATGCCCGCGCGCAGCTTGTTGAACTCCGGGTCCCAGCGGCCGGCCTGGCGCATCGCCCACACCGGCGGCCGTTCGATGGGCTCGCCGCGGGCGGCGCGGACCAGGAGATGTTCTTGTGCGCTCATGATTTCGTCTACTTCGTTTAGCGCCCGCGCGGCGCCACGCGGACGCTAAACGAAGATCGGTTTTTTCGTCCCCACATAAAGCGTCGCGATGCCGAACGTCATGGAATACCACTTCACATCGACCAGGCCGTGCCCGCGCAATCGTTCCGCGAGCGCCTCGCCGTCGGGAAATTGCATGACGCTCTCCGGCAAATAGCGATACGCGTTGTCCTTCGAACGCGAGATCATCTGCCCCAGGCGCGGCAACACATGGCGAAAATACAAGCGATACATCGGCCCCGTCACGATGCCGCGCGGCTGCGAGAATTCGAGGATGGCGACCTTGCCCCCCGGCCGCGTCACGCGCACCATCTCGGCGATGCCCTTGTCGGTATCGGTCACATTGCGCAGACCGAAGGCGACGGTCGCAATCTGAAACGTGTCGCTGGGAAACGGCAAATGCTGTGCGTCCGCTTCGAGAAACCGAATCTGCTCGACCTTCGTGCGTTTCACCTTCGCCTCGGCCCGCACGAGCATCTCATGGCAAAAGTCGGCCCCGACGATCGGTACCAATCCCTTGGCCGCACGGTTGTAGGCGAGCGCAAGATCGCCGGTGCCGGTGCAAAGATCGAGGATCGGCGCCGGCATTTCTCCCCTCTCCCCTCCGGGGGAGAGGGGCCGGGGGTGAGGGGGCAGCACTACCGGCGGCACAATTCGCGTCGTCCGCCAGCGCCAGTAATGATCGACATTGCAGCTCAAGAGATGATTGAGCAAATCGTAACTCGGAGCGATGTTGTTGAACATGCTCCGAATCTTCGTTTCGCGTTTATCCAGGACGGCGGAAGACACAAACGCACCGATCATGAGCGGTTCCTGTTCACCATGACGACAAGCGAGGAACCGCAGGTTGTTCCGTAATGCAACAGATGAAGTTGTTCTATTTGAGACTTCGGCGTTTGACAGGCATGCTTCTTGCCGCTTCGATCGACTAGGTCAACCGATTTCCAGGATCTGTTTGGGTCCGTCAAGTACGATACGAAGCTGGTTGAGAACATCACGGCCGAGCAGCACAAATGTTTCGTCGTCATGCGCCACGACTTCCGCGGCAATCGGTTGTAGATCGTGAATCTGAATCCAGACGACAAATGCGTCGAGCGTGTGCACGTCGCCGCCGAGGCCTTCCACCATGATTTGTCGTACGCTCGTTAATTGTAACTCCGCAACAAGGCGTCCCGGAATCACCGTTCGGTCGGCCGCGCTGTCAAGCTGTGCTGGAGATTCGCTTTTTGGACCCGCATTCGGGCCCTGAAGTTTGAGGTTCACAAACGGCGCTGGCGGTGCGAAATCAGTCACGTATTGATAGCGAATCATGACGCCGTGCGTGTTGACAGAGGTTTGAAGTGCGGAATGCGGACGGGCCGCGGCAGCTCGTCGGTCACCAAATCCACGTATATCGGTTGATAGCCGAATCGGTCGTACGCAGCCAGCGCGACGGACAGAAGGTCCGGGCCCGTACCAACCACTTTTTCGTCGTGAATTGCAACATACTGGTTGCGATATTGGTCAAGCAGGGCCGGCAGCAAACGTCGAAACGCGCTCCGTTCGCGTGCCAGTTTGGTCGGAGGTTCAAGCAGCGGCGTCAAGTTCGGAGGAGGCATGATGTCCGTTGCCATGGTTCACTCCAACGGCTGGCGAATCGATGTCAGGCAATTGTCGCAAACGCTTTTGATTTGTCAATGATACCACAAGCATGCGGCTTACAATAACACCAATCTCGCCCAACTTGAAAGGACCCCGCCATGCTCACCGCCGAAGGTTGCCGACGCCGCCGCGAACGATTGTGGGCGAAGCTCGATCCGCCGCCGGAGAGCGATTACTTGCTCTTGAGCGATCCGATCCATCTGGTGTACTTCGCCAATTACTGGGTCGATCCGATCAGCCTCGGCGCCGGCTTTCCCGGTTATCTCATGGTCCGCAAGGACGGGCACGCGAAGCTCTTGTGCGAGAATCGCGCGCCGAAGTCCACGTTAACGGCTCACGTCGATGAACGGCGGTCGATTTCGTGGTACGACGGGCAGACGCCGGGGCACGGGCCGCGTCAGCTTGCGGTATTGAGCGAAGTCAATCCGATGCGCGGCGGGCTGCGCGTGCACGATCGGCCCGGCGACCCGCTGGCGGCGCAAGTCATCCACACCATAGCCGCCATGCGTCGCCAAAAGGACCCCGATGAGGTGGATGCGCTCAAGACGTGCATGCGCGCTACCGACGTGGGGCATGCGTGGGCGCGCGCCAATGTCAAGGCCGGCATGAGTGAGCTCGACGTTTACAACGGCATCGCCGGCGCGTGCGTCAAGGCGGCGGGGATGCCCGTCGTCGTCTACGGCGATTTCGCGGTCAGCCCGGGATCAGCACGCCGCGGCGGCGCGCCGACGAATCAAGTGCTCAAAGACGGCGACATGCTCATCCTCGATTACTCCGTCGTCATCGGCGGCTATCGCAGCGATTTCACCAACACACTTGTAATTGGCGGCAAACCGACGGCGGAGCAGAAGCGGCTGTATGACCTGTGCGTCGCCGCGATGGCCGCCGGCGAAAAAGTGCTGCGTGCCGAGACGCCTTGCTTGACGGTATACAACGCGGTGCGCGGCGTCTTCGAGAAGGCGGGTGTCGCCGATGCGTTCCCGCACCACGCGGGACATGGGTTGGGCATTACTCATCCAGAGGACCCGTACATCGTCCGCGGCGCAACGCAATCCCTTATCACGGGCGACGTCGTCACGCTGGAGCCGGGACTATACATCGACGGCGTCGGCGGAATTCGCATCGAACACAATTACTTGATTACACCGGCGGGATTTGAACGTTTGAGCAATCACACAATCGCGTTGTCGTGATTTGCGATGGACGGCGCTTCCGCGCAGAGTCCGTGCTTGAAGAGATGGAAGATCCAGTCCGCGAGATGGGCCGGCCACGGCTGCGGCGTGAACCGCAAGACGCCGCGAATCATGCCAAGCAGCGCCAGCGATGCCAGCTGCGGATGTTCGGTCGCCGGATGATCGCCGCCGTTGAGTTGCTTGATCACGTCGGTGATCATGAGATAGAACTGGTTGCGCATCGAATGCAATGCCTCCTGCGACGCCGGTGAATTCGACGTCTCGATGCGCTGAATCAATTCCAGGAAATAGGGATACTGTTCATAGAACGACACGACATGCGCGATGAACGCTTGCAACTTCGTGTCGGCATCGTCGAACGCGGCAATCGTGTCGCGCGATTCGTCGAACAGACGCTCCAGGCCGTGGATGGCGAGGGCACAGTAGAGATCTTCCTTGTCGTGGAAATAGCGATACAACGTGCCCTTGGCGACGCCCGCGTGCTCGGCGATGTCGTCCATGCGAACTTCGTGATAGCGATGCCTGGCGAAGAGCTGGGCGGCCGATTCTAGGATTTGCATGCCACGCTTTGGATCGCAGGTGCGCATTGAATTTTCGCCGTCGGACAGCTCGGAAGCGAGAAAATCCTTTACAGAAGGATGATACCTTGCATCGCCTTGTAGTTCAAGGGCACGGCGAGCCGAGCCCCGTCAGGGGCCGGTTGAGTCATCGCCATACTCAGCCGGGCCCTGACGGGGCTCGGCTCGCCGGTTCTTCTGAATGTGTTTTTCAAAGCCGCCCGGAATAAACTTGACATCGCCCATCACGCCATTGATAATCGAACTGGCGGGTTCATTTTGTTCTCATTGGTCCCCGCGGTTCCAGACCGGAACCGACCTGCCTTGGGGCGACTCGTGTACAGGGAAACTTCGATGCCTTGCGGCTCAACCGTTGCGCGGCTGGGTTCGTTGACACTTGCCCTTGCGGCATGCGCCTTTGTCTTTGCTATTTCCGGTTGCACCAAGAAGGAAGCCCAGCTCACGCCGAGCAAGCCGGTGGAAGTCGTGGTCGCGCCGGCCGTCACGCGCGAGATCACCGACTTCGAGGATTTCACGGGCCGGCTGGAGCCGATTCATCGCATCGACATTCGCGCTCAGGTGAAGGGCTACTTGAAGAAGATTCATTTCAAGGAAGGCCAGGAAGTTCCGAAGGGCGCCTTGCTTTTCGAGATCGACGCCATTTTTTACCAAGCCGAGTTTGACCTGGCCGATGCCTCAGTGAACCAGGCCGGCGTGCGTCTCAAACGACTCAAGAGCGACTATGATCGCGCCAAGGCGCTCAAGTCGAACAAATCGATCAGCCCGGAAGATTATGAAAAGGTGATGGGGGACTACAACGAAGCGGTCGCGTCCGAAAAAGTCGCGGTCACGAGCCGGCAGAAGGCGGAGATCAACCTCGGCTACACCAAGGTCTACGCGGAGCCGGTCGGTGGATTGACGGGCCGCGCCATGATCGATCCGGGCAACTTCGTCGAAGCCGAGAAGACGGTGCTGACGACTCTTGTTACTTACGATCCGATTTACGCCTATTTCGATGTGGATGAGCGGACCACGCTGGCGCGGGATCGCCGCCGCATCGGCGAAGGCAAGTCGCGGACGATCGAGATCGACGCGAAGGTGCTGCTCGCCCTCTCCGATGAAAAAGATTTCCTGCACATTGGCGCCGTCGATTTCGTGGACAACGCCGTCAACCCCGGCACCGGCACGAAGCGGATGCGGGCGGTGTTTGAGAATCCCAAGAAGTTGCTTTCGCCAGGGCTGTTCGTGCGCGTCCGCTATCCGATCGGGTTGCCGCACGCTGCGGTCGTCATTCCTGAGCGAGCGCTCGGCTCCGATCAAGGGCAGAAATTTGTCTATGTCGTGGACAAGGACAACGAAGTCGTTTACCGCAAGATCAAGACCGGCGCTCAGATCAAGGAATACCGCGTGATCGAGGAGGCTCGTTACAAGCTCAAGAAAGACGGCGCCTTTGAGTTGACGGCGGAAGGCAAGAAGATCATCGTCGAAGGCCTGGAGGACGGAGAGAACGTCATCGTCAGCGGTCTGCAGCGCGTCCGGCCGCGAACCAAGGTCGATGCCCGGCCCGAACTCGTTCCTGCCAGCGCTGGCGTTTCTCAGCTCAATACGGTCATGAAAGCGCAATTGCTGCGTGATCGTCCGCCGGCGCCGGCGAAGGGCGCGGCGTCGGCGCCGTAGCACCCGCCGTTTACGTTTAGCGCTCGCGCGACCGCTGCGAGCGCTAAACGTAAACGGCCTCCTCATACCGCGGAACCCGACCGTGATTTCCCGCTTCTTCATTGATCGGCCCATCTTTGCCTCGGTGCTGTCGATCATCATCGTCCTCGCCGGTTCGATGGCGCTGCCGATGAATCCGCTGGCGATGTATCCGTTGCCGGTCGCCATGTACCCTCCCATTTCGCCGCCGACCGTCCAGGTCGATTGCAACTATCCCGGCGGCAGCGCCGAAGTCGTTTCGGAAACCATCGCCACGCCGATCGAGCAAGAAGTCAACGGCGTCGAAGGCATGCTGTACATGTCGTCGCAGTGCACCAACGACGGCTCGTATTCGCTAACCATCGCCTTCGAGCACGGCGTCAATCTCAATCTCGCGCAGGTGTTGGTGCAAAACCGCGTCAACCTCGCGTTGCCGCGGCTGCCGGAGGTGATCAAGCAAACGGGCCTGCGCGTGCGCAAGAAGTCGCCCGACATCTTGATGACGGTCAACCTTTACTCGCCCGACCAGCGTTACGACTCGCTCTACCTGAGCAACTACGCCTACACGATGGTCAAGGAAGAGATCGCGCGCGTGCCCGGCGTCGGCGATATGTCGATCATGGGCCAGCGCGATTACAGCATGCGCCTTTGGGTCGATCCGGAGCGCATCGCGTCGCTCGGCCTCACCGCCGGAGACGTCGCCAAGGCGGTGCGCGACCAGAATCGCGAGGTTGCGTCGGGCAGCATCGGACAGCCGCCGATGGCGGAGGGGCAAGTTTTTCAATATCCACTCTCCACGCTCGGCCGGCTTTCCGAGATCGAAGAATTCGGCCAGGTGATCGTCAAGGCAACCCCGGACGGCAGTACGGTGCGTTTGAAAGACATCGCGCGCATCACGCTGTCGGCACGCAACGAAGCCCAGACCGTGAAAGTGGACAAGCGGCCGTCCATCGGCGTGGCGATCTTTCAACTCCCCGACGCGAACGCCCTGGAAACCGCGGACCTGGTGATCGCCAAGATGGAGGAGTTGAAAAAGGACTTCCCCGACGGCGTCGCCTATCAAATCTCCTACGACACGACCCCCTACACGCGCGAATCGATCCGCGAGGTATTCAAGACGCTTTTTGACGCGGTCATCCTCGTCGCCGCCGTGGTGCTCTTGTTCCTGCAAAACTGGCGCTCGGCAATCATCCCGCTGGTGGCCGTCCCGGTGGCCGTGATCGGCACCTTCGCGGTCATGGCGGCGCTGGGCTTTAGTCTGAACACGTTGACGCTGTTCGGCCTGGTGCTGGCGATCGGCATCGTGGTCGATGATGCGATCGTCGTCGTCGAGGCGGTCGAGCATCACATCGAAAGCGGCCTCGAACCGCGGCTGGCGACCATCAAGGCGATGGAGCAGGTGTCCGGCCCGGTGATCGCAGTCGGGCTGGTGTTGAGCGCGGTGTTCGTGCCGTGTGCATTCATCAGCGGCATCACCGGGCAGTTTTTTCGCCAGTTCGCGTTGACCATCGCGGTCTCGACGATCATCTCCGCGTTCAACTCGTTGACGTTGAGCCCGGCTTTGGCGGCGATTCTGCTTCGACCTAAGAATAGACAAGGAGACAAGGAGACAAGGAGACAAGGAGACAAGGAGATTGAACCAGTTGATCCGTTGCCGCGATTGGCGTTTGCGGTGCTCGGCGGCTGGATCGCTTGGTGGTATTTGGGCGAGACCATTATGGCCGCCGCCTCAGCCGCGGCAGATGCGCCGCTCACCGTCGGTCTCCTTGTCTCCTTGTCTCCTTGTCTCCTTGTCTTGGCCGCCGCTTTCGCGGGTTGGCTGCTCGGCCGGCCGCTCAATTTGCTGCTTCGACTATTTTTCAGCGCTTTCAATTATGCATTCGGCCTGTCCACGAAGATTTACATTCGCGTCGTCGGCTGGGCGCTGCGCGGCGCGGTGCTGGTGCTGCTCGTGTACGTCGGCCTCCTTGGCTTGACCGGCTGGAGCTACACGCAGGTGCCGCGCGGCTTCATCCCCAGCCAGGACATGGGCTACTTCATGATCAACGTGCAACTTCCCGACGCCGCGTCGATGGAACGCACCAAGCAAGTGATGGACCAGGTCGAAGACATCGTCTTCGAAGAACCCGGCGTGCGACACATGTCGGCGATGTCCGGCAATTCGCTCGTCTTGAACGCCGGCGGCTCGAACTTTGGCTCGCTGTTCGTGATGCTCGACGAATTCAAGAATCGCCAAACGCGCGATCTTTACAGCGAAACCATCATCGCCAACCTGCGCGAACGTTTCAAACGGGAAGTCACCGACGCGCAGGTGTCCGTGTTCTCGCCGCCGCCGATTCGCGGCGTCGGCCGGGCCGGCGGCTTCAAGATCATGATCCAGGATCGCGGCAATCAAGGCCCACTCGCCTTGCAAGAAAGCGTCGAACATCTCGTCGAGCTCGGCAACAGCGTCAACATCCATGGCAAACGCCGCGTCAAGCTGCCGGACCAAGCCGCGGTGACGGAACGCAAGGCTTTCACGGAGATTTCGACGGTCTTCCGCGCCAACGTGCCGTCGCTTTACGTCGATATCAACCGCGCCCAGGCGATGGCGATGCAGGTGCCGTACAAGGACGCCACGGACACGATGCAAATCTACCTCGGCTCGCTTTACGTGAACGACTTCAACCTCTATGGCCGAACCTGGCAAGTCATCATCCAGGCCGATCAGCAATATCGCGACAAGATCGACGACATTCGCCGGCTGCAAGTGCGCAATTTAGAGGGCGAAATGGTGCCGCTCGGTTCGCTGGCGAGCGTCAAGGAGATCAACGGGCCGCTGGTGCTGACGCGCTACAACACGTACCCCGCGGCGCCGGTGACGGGCAACGCGGGCCAGGGGGTCAGCTCCGGCGACGCGATCGACCTGATGCAAAAGCTCGCCCAGCGTAATCTGCCGCCCAATACCACTTACGAATGGACGGAGCTGGCGTTCCTGGAGGTGAAATCGGGCAATACCGCGATGTTGATCTTCGGCTTCGCGGTCGTCATGGTTTTTCTGGTGCTCGCGGCCCAATACGAAAGCTGGTCGCTGCCGCTCGCGGTGATCCTCGTCGTGCCGATGTGCATCCTGTGCGCCATCGCCGGCGTCGCAATCGGCAGGCAGGACATCAATATTTTCACCCAGATCGGCTTCGTCGTCCTGGTCGGCCTGGCATCGAAGAATGCGATCTTGATCGTCGAATTCGCCAAGCACCTGCGCGAGGCGGGCGCCGACCGGCGCGACGCGACGCTGCGAGCGTGCCAGTTGCGTTTGCGGCCGATCGTCATGACCTCGCTGGCGTTCATCCTCGGCGTCGTGCCGCTGTTGCTTTCGCACGGCGCCGGCGCGGAGATGCGCCGCACGCTCGGCACCGCGGTGTTCGCGGGCATGCTCGGCGTCACGCTGTTCGGGCTGTTTCTGACGCCGGTGTTCTTTTACGTGATCGACGCGCTCGGCGACACGCGGCCGTTCGCGTCCGGCCCGATGCGGTTTGCCGGGCTGGTGTTGTTGTTCCCGTTGCGGATACCGATGATCTTGGTGCGTTCGCTGCGCGGCGAGGCGAAGAATCCGTACAGGGAAAATGGCAATTGACCTCTCGGTCCCAGGCTCCGCCTGGGACCGCACTGCCGCGAGGCTCTGCCTCGCCGCAGCATCCTGAGCATAGCGCATCAACCGGCGACCGCTTGTTCGCGTTCCGGTTTTGGCATCTTGTTTGATCTGGGTTCAGCGAGGCGGAGCCTCGCGGCAGTGCGGTCCCAGGCAGAGCCTGGGACCGAGGGATTTGGAGTAAATCGTGTTCTCGCGTTTCTTCATCGATCGGCCGATCTTCGCGTCGGTGCTGTCGATCATCATCGTTCTGGCGGGCGCGCTGGCGATTCCGATGAATCCGCTGGCGATGTATCCGTTGCCGATCGCGCAGTATCCGGAGATCACGCCGCCGACCGTCGAGGTGTCCGCGATGTATCCGGGCGCCAACGCCCAGGTCGTCGCCGACACCGTCGCGTCGCCGATCGAACAGCAAGTCAACGGCGTCGAAGGCATGCTGTACATGTCGTCGCAGTGCACCAACGACGGCAACTACACCTGCACGATCACCTTCAAGCACAAGATCGACCTCAACATGGCGCAGGTGCTCGTGCAGAACCGCGTGGCCCTGGCGCAGGCGATTTTGCCGGAGCTGGTCAAGCGCAAAGGCGTCGCGGTCAAGAAGAAGTCGCCGAGCGTTTTGATGATCGTCAATCTTTATTCGCCGTCGGGAACACAGACGAACCTGCACCTGAGCAACTTCGCGACGATCCACATCCGCGACGAGCTGGCGCGCCTGCCCGGGGTAGGCGACATCACCTACATGGGCCAGCGCGACTACAGCATGCGCATCTGGCTCGATCCGCAGAAAATGGCGGCGCGGAATCTATCCTCGGCCGACGTCGTCAAGGCGATCAGCGAACAGAACGCTCAGGTGGCCGCCGGCCAGATTGGCGCCCCGCCCGTGCCGCAAGGGCAGGTCTTTCAATTCACGATGACGACGCTCGGCCGGCTCGCGGATGAAGAACAGTTTCGCGAGATGATCGTCAAGACGCAGGAAGACCGCATCGTTCGCCTGAAGGACATCGCCGACATCAAGCTCGACGCGCAGAACTACGATCAGACGTGCACGATGGACGCCCAGCCGTCGGTGGCGCTGTCGATCTATCAACTGCCGGGCTCGAACGCGCTCGAAGTCGCCAGCGCGGTGCGCGAGAAGATGGAGGAGTTCAAGGCGAAGGGCCGCTTTCCGGAAGACGTCGATTACGCCATCGTCTATGACACGACGCCCGTGATCCGCGAGTCCATTGATGAGGTGTTTGTGACGTTGCGCGACGCCGTTATCCTCGTCGCGGCCGTGGTGCTGCTGTTCTTGCAAAACTGGCGTTCGGCCCTCATTCCACTTTTAGCGGTGCCGGTCGCGATTGTCGGCACATTCGCGGTGATGGCGGCGGGCGGCTTCAGCTTGAATAACTTGACGCTGTTCGGCCTGGTGCTGGCGATCGGCATCGTCGTCGATGACGCCATCGTCGTCGTCGAGGCCGTGGAACATCATATTGAACATGGCTTGTCGCCGCGCGACGCGACGATCAAGGCGATGGAGCAGGTTTCCGGGCCGGTCATCGCCGTTGGCCTCGTGTTGACGGCGGTGTTCGTCCCGTGCGCATTTATCAGCGGCATCACGGGATTGTTCTTCCGCCAGTTTGCACTGACGATCGCGGTATCGACGGTGCTGTCCGCGATCAACTCGCTGACGTTGAGCCCGGCGATGTCCGCCCTGCTGCTTCGGCCACGCGAACGCGGCGTTTATGATGCGTTGCCGCGGTTTGCGTTTGTCATGATCTTCGGCTGGCTGGGCTGGAAGTTCGCCGCCGGCTGGGCGGAGGAATCGCTGCGTCCACTCATGGCGGAGCTTCCTTGGTTGAACGAGCCGTACGTCGTTCCGATCACGCTGATGTGCGTGGGCGCGGCGCTCGGCTGGTGGCTCGGCAGGCCGCTGAATTCATTGCTTGGCTGGACGTTTCGGCTCTTCAATCAAGCATTCGATTGGTCCACCGGGATTTACACGCGCGTCGTCGGCTGGACGTTGCGCGTCAGCGCGGTGGTCCTTCTTCTTTACGCCGGCCTCGTCGGCCTGACCGGCTTCGGTTTCCAGGCCGCTCCCGCGGGATTCATTCCGTCGCAGGACAAGGGCTATCTCGTCGTGAACGTGCAGCTCCCGGACGCGGCGTCGGTCGAGCGCACGAAAAGAGTGATGAAGAAGATCGAGGAAATCGCCCTCCGCGAAAAAGGCGTGCAGCACACGGTCGCGATCTCCGGGCAATCGATTCTGCTCAACGCCAACGCGCCGAATTTCGGAGCGATGTACGTCATGCTGAGCGACTTCCACGATCGCGCCAAGCTCGGCCGCCTGTCCGCGGACGACATTGCGCGTCGGCTGGAACGCAAATTCAAGGCGGAGGTCTCGGAGGCGGTGATCAACGTTTTCGGCGCCCCGCCCGTGGACGGCCTCGGCACGTCCGGCGGATTCAAGATGATCATCGAGGACCGCAACAACCTCGGGCCCACGATGCTGCAAGCCGTTGCCGAGAGTATGGTCGAGAAAAACCATGAGCAAGAAGAAATCCAGGGGCTTTACACCAGCTACCGCGCCAACACGCCATGGCTCTTCTTGAACATCGATCGCGCCCAGGCTCAGGTCATGGGAGTGAACAAGGCGAGCATCGACAACGCGCTGCAAGTCTATCTCGGCTCGCTCTATGTCAACGACTTCAACCGCGACGGCCGAACCTGGCAGGTCAACGTCCAGGCCCGACAAGAGTTTCGCAATCAAATTGAGGACCTCAAGCAGTTGCACGTGCCCAACGCGCAAGGCCTGATGGTCCCGTTCGCCGCCATCGCGGACGTGAAAGCGGTCAACGGCCCGCTCGTCATTACGCGGTATAACCTTTATCCGGCGGCCGCCATCAACTGCAATTCGGCGCCGGGCTACAGCTCCGGGCAAACGATCGCGAAGATGGAGGAACTCATCAAGGATGAATTGCCGCCGTCGATGCGTCATGAATGGACCGAGCTGGCGTACCTGCAGAATGAAAAAGGCAACACCGCATACTGGGTGTTCGCGCTCGCGGTCATTCTGGTGTTTCTCGTCCTGGCGGCACAATATGAGAGCTTATCGCTGCCGTTCGCGGTGATCCTCGTCGTGCCGATGTGCTTGTTAAGCTCCATCGCGGGCATTTTGATAGCAGGCATGGACATCAACATCTTCACGCAGATCGGCTTTGTCGTCCTGGTGGGTCTGGCATCGAAGAACGCGATCTTGATTGTCGAGTACGCCAAGGCGCGGCGCGAGGCCGGCGCGTCAATCAAGCAGGCAACGCTGGACGCGTGCCAGCTTCGGCTGCGGCCGATCATGATGACGTCGTTCGCGTTCATCCTCGGCGTCGTGCCGCTCGTGTTGTCCGAGGGGGCCGGCGCGGAGATGCGCCGCACGCTCGGTACGGCGGTCTTCGCGGGCATGCTGGGCGTCACGTTGTTTGGCGTGTTCTTGACGCCGGTGTTTTATTACGTAATCCAATGGCTCGTCGAACGTTTTTGGCTGAGCGATGCAGAACGCACCGCTTCAACGGAATCGGCGTAAACGATTATCATAACAGGTGTTGCGCGATTTGCTTCGGTTGTGACTGTGAAACAATTGCGAAATTCGCACTAATCGTACTGGCCAAACGTATCATCAACAGTTAGCGTAACCAGTGCGTCGTATGGTAATTCTTCCTCATGGAGCGATGAGAGCCGATGGCAAAAGAAGAACCATTTCTTGCTCAAGGCAAAGTCGTGCAGGCTCTTGCCAACACGCAGTTCCGCGTCAAGCTCGACAATGGGCACGAAATTATTGCGCATATCGCGGGCAAGATGCGCAAGCACTTCATCCGCATCCTCCCCGGCGATGTCGTCACCGTCGCGATTTCTCCTTACGACTTGAACAAGGGCCGAATCACGTTCCGCGGTCCATTGCGGCAGGCGAACAAGGAAAGCGAAGCGGATAGCGGCGCGACCTGATCCGCGTGCCTTCCGCTCACCGATTCAACTCCAACACACTCCACAAGCTCGGATCCTCCCAGAACGGAAACTCCGGCGACATGCTCAAGAGCTGTTCGCCGAGTTCGTCGTCGCGCACCGCGTAGAAGAAGCCGAGCCGGCGATGCTCATCGGGATCGTAGCCGTTGAGCACGGAAGCGGGCAGAAACGCTTCAAGCAGGTAACCGCTCTTCTTGGACTGGACCTTGAGCAAGACGGCGCCCACGGCGGCAAACGGCGCATCTTCCAGGGCGCGATTGATTTTGGTTTGTACAAACGCCGGCTCGTCGTGTTCGGGCCCGCCGCCGGACGCGAGAAAGTGGAACTGATGACAATTTCGGCTGCCGCGATGGCCGGTCCGCGCGTCGCGCATGTCCAGCCAGAGCGTGACGCCGTCCGAGCCGCGCGGCCGATCGGGATTGCCGACCGCCAGCTGCTGCTTGCCGCGCACTTCGACCGATATCCCGATGCCCAGCTCATTCCAGCCCAGGCGAACGTCGGCGAAGTTCTTCTCATTATCCATGCCGGCGAAGTTGTCGATGCGGTGCCCCTCGTCCAACTCCACCAGGTGCGAGTTTTTTTTCAACGGCAATTCCTTGATGAACATGCACGGATGGGCAACACGAAATAGAAACCGGTGGGGTATTAGCGTCATTGGATGATTGCGGTGGAGAATTTGTGAGGACGATTAAAACCGAGATTATTGTAGGATTCGTGAAAAAAATGTTTGACAGCTTCCTTGGCGTCTGACCATAATTCCGTTCACGTTGGGTTAGCACTTTTTTCACAAGCCATTCTCTCTCTTGGCGTTGGAGGTCCGCATGCGACATCCCCTCATCCGCCGTCGGTCTGGGTTCACGTTGATTGAACTTCTCGTGGTCATTGCGATTATCGCCATCCTGATCGCGCTATTGGTGCCGGCCGTGCAAAAGGTTCGCTTCGCCGCAGCACGGGCGCAATCGACGAACAACCTCAAACAATTGGCGCTGGCGGGGCACGCCTTTCATGACGCCAATAGCTGGCTGCCCTTCAACGGCACCGGCGCGATGATGGCCAATTCCGCACAAAATGAATCCGGCTCGTGGGGATACCAGATCCTTCCTTATGTGGATCAAGGACCGCTCTATCAGGCGCAGAACGGCACGATGCTGCCAGCCGGCGCCACGCCGCTTCGCGTATTTCTGTGCCCGATGCGCAATCGTCCGGGCTACATCGAAGGCACCTATACGACTACCCCGCCAACCGTGACAAGCGTTACGGCCATTTCGGACGCTGGCCCGATTGTCCCTTTGATTGCGGGCGAACGATACGCGCAAGTGGTTACCACAGTGAATCGCGTGAACGTCAACGTGCGCGGCGGCACATCGACCTATTATGCAGGCCCCGCTACGGATTATGCCCTCAATCCTTATTTGAACGAACCCGCCAATCGCAGCAATCTCGCGATTGTCAACAAGAAGCGTAAACTTTCCACCATCAGCGACGGTACTTCCAACACGATTTTTGCCGGCCATGCTTACCTGGCAATCGCGGATTACCCGTTGACCGATCCGTTGCCCGGCGCTCGCTTGCCCATTTTCGCGGGCGGCCAGCTGGCCACGGCGCGAAACGGCCTCGGCGATACGAACACCTGGATGCGCGACGGCACGCTCGCAACCACCAGCCAGTGGGGCAGCCCCATGCCCGACGGCGGCTTGATGGCGATGGCGGATGGAACGGTGCGCACGTTCTCTTACGGCGTCAACCTCCAGAATTTCCTGCTCCCGATTGACAATAACAGCGTCAACCTGCCCGATTGATTTCGACTGCGACTTTTCTTCTCTCCAGAAAGCCCGGGAGCGGCCAACTCCTGGGCTTTACTTATCCACGGCTCCGGTTTCGCCAAACCTCGATACACGTCGAAAGGCGTTTCATGCCCCGAAAGCTCGTTGTCCCCCTGTTCGTGTCGTTCTTGTTGCTCGCATTCGCTTCGTGCCGAACGGACATCGACCATGTGGAACGGCTGAAGCCTTTTCAGGGTTCGTGGTCGTTCGTCGAACTGAACGAAAAAGGCGTCAAGCCGAGCGACGCCGAGCGCAAGAAATACTCCGCCATCGTGGTCAAGGACAAGTTCCATGTCGGCAAGGACGATGATGTGGTCGCCAATTACTATTTGCGGGTCGATCCAACGAAGACGCCCGCGGAGGTTGATTGGGTTATCACGGAGGGGGAACATCAGGGGGAAATCCTGCGGGCCATCTTTGAATTTGACGGCGACAAACTGAAAATGTGCACCGCCGAGGTCGGCAAGGCAAGGCCGACGGAGTTCGCGGTGAAACCAGGATCGACGTGGTCGTATTACGTCATGCAAAAAAAGTAGCCGGAAGCCCCGGGGTGAGGAACTCCGAACCCCGGGGCTTGGTCATTGTTTTAGTTCCATCTACTTCTTGTCCACCTTCGGCGCCGCTCCCTGCAACTTTTGCAGCGTCGCCTCGAGATCGGTGCGGCGATAGACGAACAAGCGAGCCTGCTCGATCGCCTTCGACCAGTGCGGCTTGATCGCTTCCATCTCCGACTTGAGCTGCGTTTGCGCCTTGTATTCCAGATCGATCAGCGTGTACAAGCCCGGATGGACGTACTTGTTCAGCTCGTCCGTGCCGGTCAGGTCCGCCGTGAACGCTCTCGTCTTGGCGACCGTCTCTTCCGACTCCTTATCGACCTTGGCAATCTCACTGTTGATCGACTTCCATTCGACTTTCGCCGACTCGTACGATTTGCCGAGGCCCTTGACCGGCTGATCCTCCGTCGCGGGTTTGCCGAACTGGTCGAGACCCATACCGAGACCCCCCTCCTTGAGGCGGGATACGACGATGTCGTCGGTCGATTTGTTTATTCGTTCCAGCTCGGCGCGGTAATGAAGATGGTTGTGAGGCAGCGCCGGTTCCGTTTCGCGAATCGCCTCGAGTTGCGGCTTGACGTAGACGTACAACGCATCGCGCGTCCGCATGGCTTCCTTGAGGGCGGCGACGCTCTTGTCATACTCCGACGCGTGCCGAACCCATTTGGTCGGCGTGTTATCGGAACTCCAGTCAACCGCCACCTGACGCGGCTCGGTGAAGGCCAGGTCGCGGCCCTGCGTGAATATCCAGAACGCGAACGTCAACGCGCCGAAACTGACGACGGTGTGAAAGGCCACCAGGGATTTGGCCAATGCATTGAACATGGCTATTTCCCTCCTTTGGGTTGCGTCCGGCGGATGAAGTCCAATTCGATGGCGCGAATCTGCGCCTCGATTTCAAAGTTGCGCTCGCCGGCGTCGGCCAAATCGAGCAAGGCGTTGTGAAGCTGGTTTTGCAGATCGCGCAGCTCGACGGCATGCTTCTGCGTGTTGGCGCGTGCCTTGAGGAGCCGATCCGTGGCGTCCTTGTGCTGGATGGCCCGGCGGTCGTGCGTCTTGATGAATTCGTCACGCTGGCTCTTGACGTCGGCGAGCCGGGCGTTGGCGGTCAGGATTTGCTCGCGAATCTTGACGAGGCGATCGACGGCGCTTTCGTACTCGTCGATGAAGCCGGGCGTTCGGACATTCGTCTCGTCCTTTTCGCCTTTCTTCATGGTCAAGATGACGCCCTGCCGATCGGCGAGAATCGTGTCGGCGACGCGTTGCTTCAGGATGCCCATGGTGCGAACGTAATCCACCGAGGCATTCGTGAATTCGTAGATGCCGCTGATCACCTGGGCCCGTTCGACGCTCTTGTCGAGCAGCTTCGTGCCCACGATCGGCTTTTGCACCTGGCTCAGGGCGAACAGGATGAAGGCGATGTGCTTGCGTTTCTCGATCGAATCGCGCTCCCGGGCCTTTTCCGATGGCTCGCCCTTTTTCCAGACCGCCTCGCCCAGGTGAGCGTCTTCAACGAGATACTGCTTGGCGATCGACGCGTCGAGGCGTTTCTCCAGCCAGCCCTTCATCTGGTCGAGCGTGACCTTCTGATCACCTAAGCGTTCGATCTGGAAACGCTTGGCGGGATCGATCATCTCGCCGGGACGGAAGACGTTGATCGGCGCCAGGATATCGTAATAGATGCGCCGTTCGACGCTGTCGGCGACGAACTTGTCGAGGTCCGCGCCCTTCTTGGCGTTCAAGGTGTCGTCGAGCGCTTTCACCTGCGCGTAGTCGAAAGCCATCGTGAAGAGCGTCTTGTGCACGATGGCGCGTTTGACGAGATCATTGAGTGCGTCCCCGGTTGCGGCCGTAATCTGATCTTCCACCTTCTTCACGCGCGGCGGATCGCCCGGGATAATGAGGTTCTTCGTCACGAAGGCGCGTTTGTCCCCATCGGTCTTCGTGGCAAACGACTCGGCGACTTCCCGCGCAGCCGCGGCAATCTGGCCGGGCAGGGACGACTTCAGGTCTTCAATCGCGTCCTCGAGCGTGGCGACCGGTTTGGGGATGCCGAAAAAGAGTTCCGTGCGAACTTCCTCGGTCATGTCGCTTGGCCGCAGGTAGAACGGGACTTCTTCTTCAACCGCGACGAAATTGTCGCTGCCCACGGATTTGCCCGTGTTGCGTTCATTAAACGCTTTCTTGAGTTGTTCCGGCGTGAGGCGTTGCACCGGCCGGGTATAGATGGACGTGGACTTGAAATCTTCTTCCTCGCGGAGCGGCAAGCCCCAGACTTGCGCGTAGTTGGCCAGCGTGCGATAGGTGTAGTACGATCGGGACGTGTGATCGAAGGCGGCGCACGCGAAAAACACGACGGCCATGACCCAGTTAAGGAGAATCAAGACGCCCGTGGTCCTGGTGATCTTCGGCTTCGGCGGCGGCGGCGTGATGTCAACGCTCTCTTCGTCGTCATCGTCGTCGGAATCATCGTCGTCGTCCTTGGCCTTGTCTTCGTCGTCCTCGTCGGCCTTGGCGTCCGTATCGTCCTCGTCGGCTTCGGCTTCAGCCTCCTCCTCGGCCTCAACTTCGGCTTCTTCTTCATCGACTTCGGCTTCCGCCTCTTCGGCGTCGGCTTCTTCGACAACTTCTTCCTCGTCTTTGGCTTTCTTTTTCGACTTGGCCATGGCATCCCCGCGATATGAACGTCGCACCGTCTTCGCTTATCGGTTCGGAAAGAACCTATTGAAAATTGTGACTGATTTTGCCTCGCTTGCCAAGGGAAATATCGCGCGAAGCGAGGCGAAATGGGGCAACCGCGCCGGAAACAACGGTTATTCCGATTGACCGCGCGGGCGCGAAACCGCAAGCGGCTAGACAATTCACTGCATCGGCGCGGCGGCCGTTGCCGATGACAGTTGAAATCTCGCAATCTCGTCACGCCAAGGTAGGGATGCCATGGACTTCGATTTGATTTCGCAATGGATGCACACCGGCCTGGAGTGGGTCGGCTTCGGCACGATCGTCGGGCTGATCGCCAAGGCGGTCCTGCCCGGCAAGGACGGCGGCGGGGCGCTCGCGACCGTCATCCTCGGCATCCTCGGCAGCGTCATCGGCGCCGCCCTTCTGGCGTTTTTCGTCGAAGGCGCCGACGTGACGCCGATCAGCTTGCTCGGCTTCTTCGTCGCGCTGGGCGGCACGACTCTTTTGTTGATCACTTACCGACTTCTCGGCGGCGGCGCGGGCATCATGCCGTGGTTGCCGATTCGCAAGAACCAACGGCGCAAGGCGACGACCATCGTCGAGGACGCGGTCGCCTGATTCGCGCCAGCGAGCCACGGGGTTTATCCCCGTGGTTGGGGAACCCATTCCATGGGGATAAACCCCATGGCTCGCTTGGACTTCGTCATTTGATCACCGGAAACAACGGCTTCGGCTTGCCGCGTTCATCCAGCTCGGCAACAAAGCGCAGATCGTCCGTTTGCGCCGGGCGGGCGCACACATCCGCGTAACGCACGTTCTCCCATGGCTGCGAAAAATTGAAGCTGCGATAGATCGTCTCCGCGGATCGCACGAGCACCGGCTTCACCAGGATCGACACGATGCGCAAGATCTCCGTCAAATTGAACAGCACGGGCCGAGCCGCGTCCTTGTCGGATTTCACCAGCTTCCACGGCTCGTTCTTCTCGGCATATTGATTGGCCGGATCGAGAATCTGCCGCCAGATTTTCTCCAGCGCCACGTTGTACTGGCACGCTTCCACATGCGCCTGCACCTGGCGAACCGTTTCCGCCAGGTCGCTGACAATCGCCGTCGGCGTCTGCCCCGCGGTCCCCGTCAGGGTGCGGTCGAAGCTGCTGACAATCAACGTCGCCACCCGGCTCAGCAGATTTCCCAGATTCTTGCCGAGGTCGCCATTGTAGACGCTCGCAAATCGGCTCCAGCTAAACTCGCCGTCGCCGGGGAACGGGCACTCCCTCATGAAGTAATAGCGGAACGCGTCCGAGGAGAACTTCGTGATGATCTCCATCGGCTCGACGAAGTTGCCGAGCGATTTGGATATTTTTTCAGCGGCGCTGGCCTCGTCCTTTTTGATGTAGACGAACCCGTGCCCGAACACCGAGCGCGGCGGCTCGATACCGGCGGCAAAGCACATCGCGGGCCACAAGGCGCAGTGGAAGCGCGTGATGTCCTTGCCGATGAAGTGAATGTCGGCGGGCCACGATTTCGAGAAGCGGGCGTCGTCGCTGCAGTAGCCGATGGCGGTGATGTAATTCAAAAGCGCGTCGAACCAAACATATATGGTGAATCCTGGATCGAACGGGACTTTGATTCCCCACGCTTCGCCAGCGCGGGTGATGTTGACGTCTTTCAACTCGGTTTTCACAAGCGACACGATCTCATTGCGGCGCGACTCCGGCTGAATGAAATGCGGATTCTTCGCGTAGAAATCGAGCAGCTTATCTTGAAATTTCGATAGCGCGAAAAAGTAA
>Ga0105340_1000392_pt1 | contig 21400 bp, 17 predicted proteins | sample EasRivMeERMLT700_FD_89676 | JGI IMG/M metagenome (GOLD analysis project Ga0105340, IMG submission 89676) | Soil microbial communities from meander-bound floodplain in the East River, Colorado, USA - East River MetaG ERMLT700 | ecosystem: Environmental > Terrestrial > Soil > Floodplain | place...
GAGCGCCGGTTCGAGCGCCAGGATTTGATCGACGGTCATCCTTGATCTCCTTCCGAGCGTCATTGCTCAGATGGAGAGTCTACAAAATCCTGGCGATATGAGTCAAGGTGCGCTGTCGAACTAGATAGCCGCGGGTTTACCCGCGGGTGAACCCGCGGCTATATGAGTTTTTCCACTGGAGCATCAACATGCGTTTCCTGCTGACCCTCGCACTTGTCGGCGCCATGCCGATCACGGCGGCCGCTCAGGGCCCGAAAGTTGACGGCCCGCTCAAGATCGTCAAGGTCGAGCTCAAGGAGCCGATCTCCTACGACAAGCACATCGAGCCGCTCTTTTACAAACGCTGCACCGTGTGCCACTCCGGCACGGTGAAGGAAGGCAAGCTCGACATCAGCAGCTATGAATCGCTGATGAAAGGCGGCAAGAGCGGCGAGTTGGTCAAGCCCGGCAAGGCCGACGAGAGCATCATCTACAAGGCGATGCATCGCAGTTCGGTGCCGCCGGCCCGGCCCCGCGCCATGCCCCCCAAGGGCGAGGAGCCGTGCACGCCGGAAGAACTCGCGCTGTTGAAGCTATGGATCGACGGCGGCGCGAAGGCCCCGCTCAATGTGCGACCCATGGAAGTCGCCAAGGTCGGCCCGCCGCCGAAGGGCGTCAATCCCGTTCGCGCCGTCGCCGTCAGCCCCGATAAATCCGCCGTCGCCGCCGGCCGTGGCAATCAGGTGCACATTTACGACGCCGGCTCCGGCAAGCACATTCGCTCGCTCTTCGGCGCCGGCCTGAAATCGTTCGACGGCAAGGACGTCAAGGGCGCTCACGTGTCGCTCGTTGAATCGATGGCCTGGTCGCCCGATGGCAAATACTTGGTTACGGGCAGCTTCCAGGAAGTCCGTATCTGGGACGCCATGACCGGCGAACAGCGCCAAAAAATTGACGGCTTCCAGCACGCCGTCGTCGCCATCGCGTTTTCGCTCGACGGCAAGCTCGTCGGCGTCGCGGGCGGCGCGCCCACCGTGGACGGCGAAGTCAAGGTCTACGAAGTCGGCACCTGGAAGAAGACCTTCGAACTCAAGAACGGCCATTCCGACACCGTCTATGGCCTCGCGTTCAGCCCCGAAGTGCAAATCCCGATTCCGGGCCAGAAGCCGCTCGACCCGAAAGACAAGGACGCCAAGCTCAAGACCGCGCCGATGTTTTGCCTCGCCACCGGCTCGGCCGACAAGTTCATCAAGGTATGGAATCTCGCCGACGCCAAGATGGTGAAGTCGTTCGAAGGCCACACGCACCACGTCCTCGATGTGGGCTGGTCCGCGGACGGCAAGCTCTTGGCGAGCGCCGGCGGCGACAACACCGTCAAGATCTGGGACTTCGACAAGGGCGAACAGGCGCGCACCGTCAACGCCCACGGCAAGCAGGTGACGCGTCTGGTCTTCGTCGGCAAGAAGAGTGAATTCCTCACCTCCGGCGGCGACAACATCGTGAAGCGTTTCAACGCGACCAACGGCGCCAACACCGGTAGCTTCACCGGTGCGACCGACTTCGTGTACGCCGTCGCGTCCAGCGCCGACGGCGCGGTCGTCGCCACGGGCGGCCAGGAAGGAGTCGTCCGCGTCTACAACGGCACGAACGCGTCGTTGCAACGTTCACTCCTGCCGCCTGACGCGCAGCCGCCGATGCCGGAGGAAAAGAAGAAGTAGTCGGCAAGCCCAATGGCGAGGGCAGCGAGCCGTTGGGATCATGAAACTATTCAACGCCTCGGGTACAATGACCCGAGGCGTTTTTGTTTGATGTGACATCGGAGCCGTAACCAATGCCCATTCGTTTTTTGCACGCCGCCGATCTCCACCTCGGCTTGCGCGTCACTCGCTTCGAAGAAAACGCCTGCAAACGAATCGGCGAAGCACGTTTCGAGGCCATTCAAAACCTCCGCGAAATGGCCAACACGCACCGCGTCGATTTCGTCTTGATCGCCGGCGACGTCTTTGACGACCATAGTATTTCCACGACCATTTCCGAACGCGCGTTCACGCTGTTTGAAGGCAAGTCGATGCCGTGCCCGGTATTCATCATTCCCGGCAATCATGACCCCCTCGTGCCCGGCGGCGTCTGGGATCGCGAACCCTGGACGCGCGAGCAGCCGGCCAAAAAGACCGTCGTGCTGCGCGAAGCGAACGTCTATCGCCCGCCGGATTTGCCGATCGCGATTTTTCCGTGTCCTCTGCGCAATCGCAATTCGATTGATGACCCGACCGCCTGGATCGCCAATCATCCACGCGGCGCGGACGACCGCGACTTTCGCATCGGCCTGGCGCACGGCAGCTTGAAAATCATGCCCACGTTGCCCGAAGACGATCATCTGATTCGCATCGACGGGGCAGACCATTATGGCCTGGATTACCTCGCGCTGGGGCACTGGCACAAGCCGTTGCGCTTCCGATCCGCCGACGGCGCGGAACGCACCGCCTACAGCGGCACGCATGAGCCGATGCGTTTTCCCGGCGCCGGATCGGAGTCTTCCGCCGGCTGGACGTCGTTCGCCGCCGACGGCGATGCCGAACGTTTCCGGGACGACGGGCGCGGCACCGCACAACTCGTCCGCATCGACGAACCCGGAGCGCCGCCGCAAATCGAGACGCTGGAAATCGGCCGCCTGCGCTGGGCCGCGGAAAATCGGGACCTGACCGGAAAATCACTGGGTGAGGTCATCTCGGAGTTCGCGGACCGGCCGGATCGTTTGACGACACTCTTGCGTTTGAGCTTGTCCGGCGTCGTGGATCCCGAACAGCATGGGCGCATCGAATCGGTGCTGCGCGACATCGTGTGCAGTCAGTATTGCCCCGGCTCCAGCTTGCACGCCGAGGCCGTGTTGATCGCCCCTGATGGGGAAGATTTGCGCACGACCGTCGGCGATGGCGTATTGTCGCGCGTGCTTGGCCGCCTGCAAGAGAATGCGCAAACGAACGACGCCGCCAGCCGGCACGTCGCGGAGCACGCCTTGAAGCTGCTGTATCGCATCGCGTGGGAGGAGCAGCCCAAATGATTCTCGAGGGCTTCGAGATCGAGAACTGGTCGTGCATCAAACGGCTCAGCGTGACCGATTTGCCGCCGACCGGCATCGTCGTTTTGCACGGACCGAACGGCACGGGAAAGACGAGCGTCCTGGAAGCCCTGCGCGCCTGCTTGATGGACAACAAGTCCACGTCGAAGGCACTCGAGCGAGGCTTTCCAAAAAACTCCAATGACAAGCCGCGCGTTACGGTCCTCTTTCGCGTCGCCGGGACGACGTGGAAAATCATGAAGCAGTTCAACAGCAAGGAAAGCACGCTGCACAGCCGGACGGCAACAGGTTCGTGGAAACTCGAAACGGCGGACGCTTCCGAAGCGCACGAACGGGCACGCCAGTTGGCGGGAGGCAGCGATTCGTCCATGGGCCTTCATCAACTTCTCTGGTTGACGCAAGCGGAATTTCAGTTGCCCGATCCAAAGAAGTTTGACGCGGACGTGCAATCCCGGCTTCGCGCCGTGCTCGGCGTCCTGCAAACGCCGCTCGACGACCGTTTCTATTGCCGCGTCAGGGAGCAATGGTCGCGCTGGTTCAGCGCTCGCAGCAAACCGGGCGAGAAACCCAAATTGAAAAAGGACTGTTCGCTGGACAAGAACCTGGCCGTGCTTGCCAGGTTGAAAAGTGATCTCGCGCTCATCGAAGCGGAATTCGCCGTCGAAGAACGCTTGATCGAACGCTCGAGCGATCTCGAACTCGTCGCACGAGACTTGCGCCGCCAACTCCAAGGCTGCATTCGCTCACGCGATGATCTTCAACAGGAATTCGAACAGAGCCTGAAGCGCATTGAAGCCCATCAACGAACTCAGGAGGGCGCTGCAACCGCGGAGGAAAGACTGAACGAGGCGATTGCCAAACGCGACAAACGCGCGGACGCCGAAGGGCGGCTGCAAAACGAAATTGACGCATTCGACGCGGCGGAACAGGAAGTGGCCGAAGCAAGCGGCAAGTTGCGCGATGCCGAGCACGCACTCCGCGAACGTCGCCGCGAACATCAGAACTTGGTCTACGATGGCCGAGCGCATCAGAATGCCCGTGACGACGTCATGAATGGCCTGGCGCAATTGGAACTTTCGCAAAAATGGCAAGACGCGAAGGATCTCTTGCAAAAAGTCGAGGCCGCCCAGGCCGAACTGGAGCAACTCAAGCAAGAAGCACGCGAACGCGCGGCGCCGGCGCCGGCGCTTTTGAACGAATTGGAAGCGAATCGGCGGCGCGCCGCGCGGTTTCGCGCGGACCTGGAAGCGGCGGTGATCGCCTTGACCCTCCATCCCGACGCAGGCTCGCCGGCGCCGCGCGTGGACATTGACGGCAAGCCCCCAGCGGAGTCGAAAACCGAATTAGGCGGCGTGCCCGTGGAATTCTCGGTTCGCCGCCGCGCCGAAATCTCGATTCCGGGCTGGGGACGCATCGATATCGCTCGCGGCGCCGATGCCCGTGACATGGAACAGGTCGAGGCCGACCTGGACCAGTGCAACCGCGAATTCCGCAATGCCCTTGCCCCATTCGGCTTGGCCGCGGACGACGCTGTTGTCCTCGATCGTCTGCGCGAGCGTGTTGCGGAGAAAAAGGCGCGCGATCCGCAAATCCAACGCAAGCAAGACGACATCGCGAAACTGGCGCCGCATGGGCTCGATTCGCTGCGGCAGGAAATTGTTCGACTCGAACATCTGGCTCACGCGAGCAAGCCGATTGACCAATCGGCCGCGGCGGATGCGGAACTCCCTGCGTCGGCTCAAGATCTGCGGCGGGCTGCGGAATCGCTCAAGGAAAAAATCGCCGATAACCAACAAACGATCACCAACGTCCAGACGCAAATCGACAAGCTCGAATGGTCGATCGAGGGGGGCGCCGGCTCGGTTGAAAAACGGGGCCCATCACCGGCGCCCGGCAGCAAGGGGTTGCGTCACGTCGAGGCGGCCGCGCGGGAACGCCTGATCTCCCTCAAGGCCACCGCCGGCGCCATTCGCAATGAATTGGACCGCATGCTATTGAGCGAACAAATCGAGAACGAGATTTCGCAAGCGGAGGAATTGCTTCAATCCGCCCGCGCCGCGTTTGAAGCCGCCAGATTGAGCGAAAGCGAAACGACCATCCAGATTCGCCTCGAGGCAGCGAAGGAAAGTGCTCGTGCGATTCATACGCAACTGGGAAATGCGGAAAATGAACTGCGCGAGATCAAGGGAGAATTGCGCCACACCGAGGGCCTGCACCAGAAACGCGCCGCCGCCGCGGCGCGGGTGGAAGAGTTGACAGAGCGGACCACGCTCGAATCACTCGAAAGCGAAGCGTACGATCGCCTCTATGCTCTTTTCGAGGAGTGCCGTGAAAAACAGCTCGGCACGGTCATGGGCCCGATTCACGATCGCGTCGTTCGCTGGATGAAATTGCTGCGCATCGCCCAATTTGAAGGGATTCGCTTCAACGATCAATTCTTGCCTGAAAAATTGCTTGGTCGCGACGGATTTGCCGAAATCTCGATGGCGGAGGAATCGACCGGAACGATCGAGCAGCTCGGCCTGATGGTGCGGCTCGCGCTGGGTTCCGTGCTTGCGACGCCCGAGGAACCGCTGGCCGCGATGCTCGACGATCCCTTGACTCACAGCGACATTGTGCGTTTGGATCGAATGCGCGCCGTGCTGCGAAGCGCCGCCGCGGGTGCCGCGCCCTCGGCGGGACCGCTGCAGATCTTTGTCTTTACTTGCCACCCGGAATGGTTCATGATCGACGGCGCCAAGGTCATCGATCTTGGCAAGCCGGAAGTCCTGCTTCGCAATACGCAATGATTCGTCATTCCTCCCATTTCGTGTGGAATGTCCCCTTCTCGTCGATGCGCTCATAAGTATGCGCGCCGAAGAAATCGCGCTGCGCTTGAATGAGATTTGTCGGCAACCGAGCCGTGCGAAACGCGTCAAAGTATGCAAGCGCGTTCATCAGCGCCGCGGCGGGGATGCCGTGTTCGATCGCGGCGACGACTGCGGCGCGCAATCCGCCTTGCCGCGTGCGCATTGTCTCGGCGATCTTGGCGTTCAACAACAGATTCGGCAAATCCGGCTGCGATTCAAACGCGGCGCGAAATGACTCCAGGGCGCTCGCTCGAATGATGCAGCCGCCGCGCCATATTTTTGCAATCGATCCAAGGTCGAGGCCGTAGTTGTACGTCTGCGACGCCTTGCGCAAGAGCGCGAACCCCTGTGCGTAAGTGAGCAAGATCGACGCGAAAGCCGCGTCGCGCATCTTGTCGAGAAACGCCGCCCGATCGCCGGCGAACGGCGCCTGGTTGATGGCGTAGAGTTTACTCGCCTGCGTCCGCTCGGCTTCGTACGCGGAGATGTCGCGCATCGAAACGGCTGCGTCAATCGTCAACAGCGGCGACTGCAAGTCAAACGCTTCTTGCGACGTCCATTTGCCGGTGCCTTTTTGTCGGGCGACATCGAGGATCACGTCCACCAGATGTTTGCCGGTCTTCGAGTCGATCTTGCGCAGGATTTTCGCGGTGATTTCCATCAGGAAGGAATTCAACTCGCCGCGATGCCAGCCGTCGAAAAGAGTAGCGAGGTCGGCATTGGACATTTTCAAGCCGCGATGCAAGAGATCGTAAATCTCCGCGATCAATTGCATGATGCCGTATTCGATGCCATTGTGGACCATCTTGACGTAATGCCCCGCGGAGCCGCTGCCCATGTACGCGACGCACGGCTCGCCGTTGACCTTGGCGGCGATCGCTTCGAGCATGGGTTTGACACGCTCATACGCGGGCTTCGGTCCGCCGGGCATCATACTGGGGCCATATCGGGCACCCGACTCGCCGCCGGAGACGCCCATGCCGAAAAAGTTGAGCTGCTTGGCCGCGAGTTCTTGATGGCGGCGATCGGTGTCCTTGAATTGCGAGTTGCCCGCGTCGATCAACAAATCGCCCGGCGTCAGATTCGGCGTCAGCTCGTTGATGACTGCATCGACGGCCTTGCCCGCTGGCACGAGCAGAATGATCGCGCGCGGCAAACGCTGAGCGGCGAGGAACGCCTTCGCATCCGATGTTGCGTCAACCGAATCGCGGCCGCCCTCTTTCTTCAACGCGGCGGCTTTGCCCGAATCGGTATCCAGACCGATGACGCGATAGCCGTGATCGGCGAGATTCAACAGCAGATTGCGGCCCATGACGCCGAGGCCGACCATGCCGATATCAAATTGCTGGTTCATTAATCACCATGGCAAAAAAATGGATGGCAAAAAGATCAGACGGCGGAGTAGTGAAATCAACCATGCATTCATTTTTTTGCCATCCATTTTTTTGCCAAGTTTACTCGTTCATCCTAGAGATTCGAATTCCGTCAAAAACGATTTCAAGCCGCGCTGGATCGTCCACGTGTCGAGCCCGACCGACAGCATTCGGCAGCCGAGATCGACGCAGCGCTTGGCGTACGGCGCGGTGCGCGGCAAGATCGCCCAGTGGATGCCGTTCGCTTTCGCCGCCTTGGCGACTCGTTCGATGGCGGCCCAGATTTTCGGATTGTCCCAGTCGCCGACGAGGCCCATCGATTGGCCCAGATCGGCGGGGCCGATGAAAAGTACATCCACGTCTTTCAAGGCAGCGATGCGTTCGACTTCTTCAACGGCGGCGAAATGCTCAATCTGAATCGCGACGAACGTTTCTTCGTTGGCGCGTTTCATGTAATCAGGCATCGGCATGGTGGCGTATCGGCCATCGACGCCGGAGCCGTTGACGCCGCGCAGGCCGCGCGGATGAAACTTCGCCCATTGCATGACTTCCTCGGCCTGCTTGGCGCTGCGAACCTGCGCCGCCATGACGCCGCCGGCGCCGGCTTCGAGCGGCCGCATCACGGTTGCGTAATCGGTCGGGGCGAGGCGGACGAACGAATCGAGGCCGACGGCGCGTGCCGCCAGACAGGCGTGCTCGATTTGCGCGATCGACAGGCCGGCGTGTTCCTGATCGAGCCAGACTGCGTCGTAGCCGCCGTGCTGGCCGATGATCTCGACGAACTTCGGATGGCACAGTTGCCCGAGGCCGAAGACGCGCACGAGCTTGTTTTGCGAGAGTGATTCTTTAAGTCGTTTGCCCATGATCAGTCCTTGGCTGCGAATTGAGGAGCACGGTGTGATTATATTTCGCCCGGCGCGGTTTGACACAGCACAAAGCCTGAAGCGACACATTGAAGTTGCGCCTTCGTGCGAGCACCGAAGGTGCGCAATGTCAAAGCCCAGGGCAACGCCCTGGGAAAAGGAATCGTTTCAATCAAAGCCCCGAAGGGGCACGATAATTACCCGAAGGCGATGGCGCCCCTTCGGGGCATTGATCGTGGTTGCGTCGTCTATCCCAGGGCGCTGCCCTGGGCTTTAACATTCTCGCACCTTCGGTGCTTCATAGCAGGAGATCAAAAAAAGAAAGCGAAGGAGTTGTTCGTCCTTCGCTTGCGCTTCAAGTTTGCATGAGTTTGGCGGCTGCATCAAGCAGACGTTCGCTGTTCGGCGCGGAACGCGCGCAGCACATCGTAAAGGTCGGAAGTGACGGTGACTTCGTCGTTGAGAAAATCTTGCAGCCAAAGGTAGTTGTTCTTCTTCGCGAGAGCCAAGAGCGGCAACAGGTCCGAGAGGCGAATGCGGATCGAGGGGTCTTGCGGCTCGTCGCCATCCGATTCCATCGAAGCGGCATACAAACGCAATTGCACCGGCATGCGACGACCTCCCTGTTTCTTCCGCACGATTCTCCGCATTCACATGATCGGCTGTCGGCATGGCGAACTTGGACCTATTTGCATTACCGCACATTTCCCCAATTGGGGTGCGAAGTCGTGCCGAATATAATGTCTGGAGAAAACAGGCAAACGACAACGATCACGGAATCAGAATCATGGCCACGCGAATCGCGGTGCTCGGATCCGGAGCGTGGGGAACCGCGGTCGCGATCGTGCTTGCCCAGAATCCCCAGCATCGCGTGGCCCTGTGGAGCGCTCGCCCCGAGAACGCGGCCTGGCATGCGAACCGCGAAAACGTAAGACTGCTGCCCGGCGTCATGATCCCAACGAGTATCCAGCTCACGACCGACATTCGCCAGGCCGTCGAGGCCGTCGATCTTTTGATCGCGGCGATTCCGACCGTTCACCTTCGCCCGACACTCGAACGCGTCGCGCCGCAGATTCCGATTGATGTGCCGCTCGTGAGTCTTGTCAAGGGATTGGAGATTCACACATTCCACCGGCCGACGGAGATCGCGCTCGACGTTTTGGGTGAACGTTCCGTCGCCGCGTTGAGCGGGCCGAGCCATGCCGAAGAGGTCGCGCGCGGCTTGCCGACGACGCTCGTCTGTGCGAGCGATGATTTGGAGCTCGCGAGCAGCGTGCAACAATGCTGCTCGACGGGCCGCGTGCGCGTTTACACCAATGCCGATATCGTCGGCGTCGAGCTGGCCGGCGCGCTCAAGAACGTCATCGGCATTGCCGCGGGGATCAGCGATGGCCTTGGATTAGGGGACAATTCGAAATCGGCACTCTTGACACGCGGTCTCGCCGAGATGGCGCGCTTCGGCATCGCGCTTGGCGCAACCGCACAGACGTTCTGGGGCCTCGCGGGCATGGGCGACCTTGTCACAACTTGCATTAGCCGGCATGGCCGCAATCGCGCCGTCGGCGAACGCCTTGGCAAGGGCGAAAAACCCGCGGACATTCAAGCGAGCACGTCGATGATCGCGGAAGGCGTTTTCACGGCCAAGAGCGTCCACGAAAAGTCGATGCAAATGGGCATCCCGATGCCGATCTGCACCGAGGTGTATCGCGTAATCTACGAGCAAAAGGACCCGCTCCAGGCGGTGCAAGCGTTGATGCAGCGCGAGTTACGAAGTGAGCATTGGTAACATTCTTCCCTCTCCTCCTGGGAGAGGGGTTGGGGGTGAGGGTTGTCATGTTATTGCAACACGCATTCAAGGAATGGGCCGTCATCTGCGAAGCCCTCGCGCAGGGCAAGCAGTCGATCATCCTGCGCAAGGGCGGCATCGCGGAGCCGGAGGGCGAGTTCGGCGTTGCCGAGACGCGCTTTTGGCTCTATCCAACGTATGTCCATCAACAGGAAACCGGCATCCAGGAAGACCTGCGGCCATTGCTCGAAGAGACGAACGCGAATCGTCCGCCCGCGGGCAAGCTGCGATTGCAATACTGGGCCGAAGTCGCCGGCGGCTATCGAATTCGCGACGAGGTGCCGGCGCTTTTGTTGTCGCACTTGCACTACTGGTCGGAGGAGACGGTGCGGCAGCGATTTCACTATCGCATGCCGGAGTTGTACGTGCTGGTGGTGCGCGTGCATCGTACGCCGGCGCCGATCGAGATCGATGAGTTGAATGCGTATGAAGGCTGTCGAAGTTGGGTGACGCTCGAAAATGCGCTGCCGACGGAGGGTTCAACGCCAGCGCTCGACGACGAGAGTTTTCGCATCGTGCAGAAACAACTGGATCTGCTTTTGTCGCCGACAGCGTTTGCGTAATGTAGTCATCACGCTCCGCGTGATGGAGAGCGACTCATTCGCAAAAGGAATAATCAGGATTGCAGGACGCTACCAAACTCCATCACGCGGAGCGTGATGACTACATTGGGATTCATTGATGCAACCAATTCGTTTTGTCACGTTGAACCCGGGGCACTTTCACGCGGCGCTCGTGCAGAAGGAAATGTACGAGCAAGTCGATCGCAAGGTGCACGTTTACGCTCCGCTCGGGCCGGACTTGATCGCGCACCTGGGCCGCATCGCCGGCTTCAACACGCGCAGCCAGCAACCGACGGCTTGGGACCTCGAAGTTCACGCCAGTTCAGAATATCTGCAACGGCTCGCCCAAGAAAAAGCCGGCAACGTCGTCGTCCTCGCCGGGCGCAACGCCCAGAAGATCGACGCCATCCTCGCCGCGCTCGAGGCGGGCTTCAACGTACTCGCCGACAAGCCGTGGATTCTCGTCCCCGAAGATTTACCGAAACTGAACCGAGCGCTCGACGCCGCCGACGAACGCCGGTTGATCGCCTACGACGTCATGACCGAACGATTCGAGATCACGTCGATCTTGCAGCGCGCGTTCGTGCAAGACGAAGCGACCCTCGGCACGATCCTCGCCGGCTCGCCCGATGAGCCGGGCGTTTTCATGGAGAGCGTGCATTATCTGAAAAAGCTCGTCGCGGGCGTCCCATTACGCCGGCCGCCCTGGTTTTTCGACGTACGCGAACAGGGCGAAGCGCTTTCCGACGTCGGCACGCACCTGGTCGATCTCGCGCAATGGATACTATTTCCGGAGCAACCGCTCGACGCCGATCGCGATGCGTCGATCTTCGCTGCCAAGCATTGGCCGACGGTCGTGTCGAAGAGTGACTTTCAACAAATCACCGGCGACCGCGATTTTCCACCGGGCCTGCAAGCGACGGGCGACGAATTGCCATATTATTGCAACACCCTTGTGCAATACGCGCTGCGCGGCGTCCACGTCAAACTGAATGTCATCTGGGACATCGAGGCGGCCGGTGGCGGCGGCGATACGCACCTCGCCGTCTTCCGCGGTTCGCGCTCGCGCGTCGAGGTCCGTCAGGGGCGCGAAGAAAAGTTCGTCCCGGAACTTTACGTTATTCCCAACAAGACAATGGAGTATCCGCTCGTCGGCCGCGCCCTCGAGCGAAAGATGCAAGAATTGAACATCGCGTTCCCCGGCATCGGCGTCATCGATCTCGGCACGCACTTTCGCATCGCGATCCCGAACGCCTATCGCGTCGGTCATGAGGCCCATTTCGCGCAAGTGACGAAGCAGTTCCTGCGCTACGTGCGAAATCAGGACGTGCTGCCCGCGTGGGAGAAACCGAATATGATGGCCAAGTATTCTGTCACGACGCGCGGCGTCGCACTGAGCCGAAAAACGGGGTGATCGGTTGATCGAGCTCCTTCGCAGAGCGCTTTCCGGCTGCTTGATCGCCGCCATTTGCTTGATGCTTGCCGGCGGGTGCGGCGTGTCCGATTATCAAAATCGGCTCGACGAACAGCGAAAACGCATTCAGGGAATTGACGAGTTCAACAACCTCCTGGACGATCCTATCGACATTCCAACCATGCAAATCGGCGTCTCCAGGGAAGAACAGCCTGCATGGCCGTTTGAAGTTTTCCTGCGCCTGCCCAAGGGATACTCCGCGACCCCGAAGGACAAGACGCCCTACTACATCGCGTTGTTCCGCTACGCCGGCGACGATCCGAATTTCAATATCTTCATTGTGGCTGCTCATATTGCCGAGCCAGATGAGAAGCAAGTTTTCGGCAAGTATCATCCCAAGACGTTCAAGCTCTACGTGAAGACGGCTCTTGAGGAATACCTATTCAAAACCACGAAAGCAAAGGTGTCGCTCGTGGAGCCGAAGGAGGAGAGTTCCGACGTCGTGAAATCGTTTGCCATTTATCCGGAAGATGCGAAGCGCATTCTCTATCGGCAGTTTGAATATCGCGAGCCCGGCGGGACGCGGACCAAAGACGTGTCGGTCTTCCGCGTTCATTTACACGAGGACGCCGGCAAGCAAATATGCGTGATCGAACATCGCCTGACGCGCACGGCCAACGAGGCGCACGACAACGCCTTCAAGGCAAGCCTGCGCACGCTCGACATCAGCGCCGACGCGATCGGAAAACGCGCTCAGTTCAAGAAAACGCGCGGGTAGTATGGAATCTTGCCCTCACCCCTGCCCCTCTCCCAGAGGGAGAGGGGAGAATGAAACATGAAGCGCAACATCGAGGCGCTCACGGAGGAAACCTTCGATCTGTGCGTCCTCGGCGGCGGCATCACCGGGGCAGGGGTGGCGCTCGACGCGGCGACGCGCGGCTGGCGCGTTGCTCTCATTGACAAGGGCGACTTCGCGTCCGGCACCAGTGCCGCGTCCTCCAAGTTGGTGCACGGCGGCTTGCGCTATCTCGAATACGGTCATTTCTCGCTCGTATACGAAGCCCTCATCGAACGCGGCCGACTTTTGCGCAACGCGCCGCATCTGGTTCGGCCGCTGCCATTCGTGTTGCCGTTCTATCGCGGACAGCGTTTGCGACCGTGGCAGTGGCGGTTCGGTTTAACACTCTACGATCTGCTTGCCGGCAGCGAGAACATCGCGCGGAGCCGTGGACTGACGATTGGCCGGCTGCGTTCCTCGCATCCGAGTTTGCGGTCCGACGGCCTTGTCGGCGGAGCGATTTATCAGGATGCGCTGATGGATGACGCGCGCGTGTGCATCGCCGTCCTGCAAACCGCGGCGCGGCACGGCGCTGTCCTCGCCAACTACGTCGAGGCCGTCGATTTCGAAAAACACGGCGGCGCGATCACGGGCGTTTTTGCAAAGGATTGTTTGACGGGGCATTCGCTGACGATTCGCAGCCGTGCCGTGCTCAACGCCGCCGGGCCGTGGGCGGACGCGCTGTGCCGATTGGCGGGCGATGACGACGGACCGCATCTCCAGCCGACGAAAGGCGTGCATCTGATCGCACCGGCGCTCGGCCATCGCGAGGCGTTCTTGCTCCTGCATCCGCGCGACGGGCGCGTCTTCTTCGTCATCCCCTGGCTTGGCAAGACGCTGATCGGCACCACCGACACCGCGTTCGATGCGCAGCCCGATTCAATGCGCGTCGAATCGGCCGAGATCGATTATCTTCTGGAAGGCTACAATCATCACTTCGATCCGAATCTTCAAGGCGAGCGCCTGATGGGCGCGTTCGCGGGCTTGCGTCCGCTGCTTCGTTCGCGGCCCAATGAGCCGTCGGCACGTTCGCGCGAGTTTCGCTTGCATGCGTCGCCATCGGGTCTGGTGACGGCACTGGGCGGAAAATTCACGACCTTTCGTGCGATGGCGGAGACGATCGTCGATTTTCTCGGCACACGGCTCGGCAAGAAAGGCCGCTGCCGAACGCAATCGTTGCCCCTGGATGGTTCGCCGAGGGAGCCGTGGTCCGATTTCTATTCGCATCAATTGACGTCGTTGCAACAACAGTATCCAATCGCCGCCGATTCCGCGGCGCATCTGTTGCACCGGTATGGCGCCGGTGTTGACGTTGTGTTAGCGATGATTCGTCAAACGCCGCGCGGTTTCGAACGCGTTCATCCCGATGAACCCGATCTCGTCGGCGAAGCGGCGTTCGCGATTGCGGAGGAAATGGCCGTCTCGTCGGACGACGTTTATCTCCGCCGCCGCCGCATCGGCATGTGGCGCCCGGATGTATTTCGTCGTGCCGACGTCTCGCGAGCACATTATTGATCTGTGCAAGCGAGACGCTTGCACAACGAGGTTGGCGGAAGAAAATGTTCGCAATCGTTGCGCACGTCGATTACATTGATCGCGAATTCCCTTTCGCCATTGGAGAATGCCATCATGCGCAAGCTCGTGTTGTTGGTCGTCGCCGTCGCGCTTTGCTGCGGGCCGTTGACGTCGAAAACTTTTGCTCAAGGCAAACAGAAGAAACCCAACATCGTCGTCATCCTCGGCGATGACATGGGCTACGCCGACGTCGGCTTCCACGGCTGCAAGGACATCCCGACGCCGAATATCGACTCGATCGCCAAGAACGGCGTTCGCTTCACCAGCGGCTACGTCTCCGGGCCATATTGCAGCCCGACGCGCGCCGGCCTCTTGACCGGCCGATATCAAACGAAGTTCGGCCACGAGTTCAACCCCGCCGGCGGCAAACAGGGCTTGCCGATCGATCAAGTCACCATGGCCCAGCGTCTCCGGGCCCTCGGCTACGCCACCGCCCTGATCGGCAAATGGCACCTCGGCGGTGAGCCGAAGATGGTGCCGAACGAGCGAGGCTTCCAAAATTTCTTCGGCTTCCACGGCGGTGCGCACACGTATTTCCCAGGCAAGGGCAAAGGCGGCGGCATCTATCGCGACAAGAATGAAGTCGATGAAAAAGGTTACCTGACCGACTCCCTCGGAAAGGAAGCCTGTTCGTTCATCGACAAACACGCCGCCGATCCGTTCTTCCTCTATCTGGCGTTCAATGCCGTGCACACGCCGATGGAGGCGTCCGACAAGTACTTGGATCGTTTCCCGAACATTAAGGACAAGCAGCGAAAAACGTACGCGGCGATGATGTCCGCAATGGACGACGCCATCGGCCAGGTGCTCGCGAAGCTGCGCGAGAAGGGTCTCGAAGAAGACACGCTCATCTTCTTCTTCAGCGACAATGGCGGGCCGACCATGATCGGCACGACCATCAATGGCTCCATCAACTTTCCGTTGCGAGGCTCCAAGCGCCAGTTGCTCGAAGGCGGCGTCCGCGTGCCGTTTGTGCTGCAATGGAAAGCGAAACTGCCCGGCGGCAAGACGTTCGAGCAGCCGATCATCCAGCTCGACATATTGCCGACGTCCATCGGTGCGGCCGGCGGCGAAGTCAAAGGCGATTGGAAACTCGACGGCGTCGATTTGATGCCGTACCTGGAGGGCAAGAAAAAGGAGGCGCCGCACGAGATGCTCTTCTGGCGGTTTGGCGACATGATGGCCGCCCGCAAAGGCGACTGGAAAATGGTCCGCTACGACAACACCGGCATCCACCTCTACAACCTGAAAGACGACATCGGTGAAAGCAAGAATCTCGCCGCGAAGGAGCCGCAGGTCCTGCGCGAAATGCAAGACGCATGGGACACCTGGAATCGCGGCAACGTCGCGCCGCTATGGGGTGGCGGGAAGAAGGTGAAGTTGAAATGACCCCTTCTGCCAATTAACAATATGGCCGAAGTGTGCGTAGCCTAACTCATTTAAATAAAAGTACTTATGAATTCTTTACGCACCCTTCGGTCAGTCTCCGTCACACGAAGCGGCATGGCTCGGTTGACTTATAGCCTATTATGTTGATAATATTAATAGGTTATAGTTCAAATGAGGCGAACCAATGTCGCTGCCGCATTTTTCTGACCAGCAAATCGCCGACGCGTGCGAGCTCCTAAACGGTCAATCGCCGGAAGCAATTTTGCGCTGGGCCGTCGAACAATTTCATCCGCGCTTGACCATGGCGACCGCGTTCGGTCCCGAAGGCAATTGCATCATTCACATGCTCGCTAACATTGAGCGCGGCGTGCGAATCTTCAATCTCGAAACCGGCTATCAGTTCCAGGAAACACTCGATTTGCGCGAACGCATCAAGCAAAAGTACGGCATCGAAGTCGAGTACATTCGGCCAGAGATGACGGTCCCTGAATATGAAGCGGAATATGGCGGCCCGCTCTACGTCATTCGGCCGGACCAATGTTGCCTCGATCGCAAGATCTTGCCGCTGCGTCAGGCGGTCGTCGGCTACGACGCGTGGATCAGCGCCATCCGCAAAGATCAGACGGGCGATCGCGGCAAGGCGTCGGTTGTGCAATGGGACGCCAAGTTCAATCTCGTCAAAGTCAATCCGCTCCTCAACTGGACCAAAAAGGACGTGTGGTCGTTCATCATGAAGAACGACGTGCCGTACAATCCGCTGCACGACAAGGGTTACCCGAGCATCGGCTGCTGGCCGTGCACTGCTCCTGTCGGCGACGGTGAGGACGAACGCGCCGGCCGATGGCGCGGCACCGGCAAGAAGGAATGCGGATTGCATGTCGTCGAACACGACGGCGGGAGTGGAATTTAACCACAGATGCACACAGATGAGCACAGATGGGAAAAGTGAATATGCCGGCATTACTCGCATTTCATCTGTGTTGATCCGTGTTCATCTGTGGTTTTCGATTGAATTTTCCGTTATGATGCCCTCAGAACTCTGAGGACCGCGAAATGCGATTGTCGGCCAAAGCCCAATATGCCTGCGTGGCGATGCTGGATCTGGCGTGCAGCCACGGCGATCCGAATCCGGTGCATTTGAAGCACATCGCCGACAAGCACGGCATCTCGCAGCGATTCCTTGTGCAAATCCTCATGCAGCTCAAGGCCGCCGGATTGGTGGACAGCACACGCGGCGCGACGGGCGGCTATTCCTTGGCCAGGCCGCCTGAACAAATCAACATGGCGGAAATCGTGCACGCCATCGACCAGTCGCCGCCGCCGGCGCCGTCCGCGCTCAGCGGCCTGTATTCGACCAGCGCCGTCCAGGCCATCAGCGGCGCGCTTCAAGAAGCGCAAGACCGCGAACAGCGCGCTCTCGCGGAAGTCACTCTCGACAACCTCGTCAAGCAAGTGCATCAGCGCAGCGAGATTTCCTATCAGATCTAAGACTCCGTAGCGACAAGCTGCTAGCTTGTCTGCTTTCCCATCGGCACACCAGCTGGCAACTTGTGGTCACGAGGTTAATGCCGGACGACGTTCCATGAAAAAAGCCTTCGATCACATCGGCCTCATCACCACCGAACCGCAACCAGGCGAATCGTGGGTCCCGGACAGCGAAGTCTGGGTCACCAATCCGCGCACGCATCCGAAGCGCATTGAATACGTTCGGCCCAAGCAGTTTCCCAGTATTCCTGTCGAACAAGTCGCCCTGTGGAAGTTATGGAATTGGCCGCACGTGGCGTTTCGCGTCGAGGATTTGCGGGCCGCGATCGCGGGCGAGGAGGTCGTGCTCGGTCCGTTTCATCCGGGGCCGTTCGTCGAGGTCGCGTTCATTCACAAGAACGGCGTCATTCTCGAATACATGCAGTATCGCGATCTCGATCACTGGTTTGGTCAGCCGAACCCGCCGGGGTTTCGGCACGAGGAGATGACGGAGTGAAAATGGATTTGGTAAGATGACTGAAACCGCTGCTCGATTCTGGGGAATCGTCATGACGTCAAAACGGCAACCACGCTACGACAAAAAAGAATTCGCCCGTCGTGGCGAAGCACTTTTCGAAAGCGAAATTCGTCCGAAAGTGGCCAAACGCAACCCCCGGCATTTTCTTGCCATCGACATCGAGTCGGGTGCCTACGAAGTTGATAAAGACGAGATCGCGGCATGCGATCGGTTGCTCGTTCGAATTCCGGACGCGCAAATCTGGCTGCGAAAAGTCGGCTCACGATTCGCTCGGCGGTTTGGCGGCCGAGGGAATGTGGGCTTGGTGGACTGGCTGTTGGCTTGTCCCGAAAAAGGGTTCTTTACGCCAATCGATTCGGAAACCACGGACACCTTGTGATCTACGTCGTTGACGACAATGCCGACGCGTCGATCATTTCATGGCAGACGGTTCCATTGGATCGCAATAAGGCGAGACGCATGAGACCATGGCTGGCGTTGCTGCTGATCGGGACATTCGCACCAGGCGCGGCGGCCCAGGACCCGCCGTTCGCCGGCGTCGATGAAGCGGTCAAGGCGCTCGGTTCGGAGATCTTCGCAAGACGCGAAAAAGCATCGTCCTATCTCTTTGCCGCCGGGCGCGCCGCGGAGGCGGCGCTTGAGATTGCCGCTGAAAGCAAGGACCGTGAAGTTGCCAATCGCGCCGGCGAAATCCTGGCCAAGTTTCAGTGGGGCATCTTTGCCGACACGCCAAAGGACATCGTCGAGCAGATCGAAAAATTCAAGTCGGCCGCCAACGACGAAGAGAAGTTGGCGGTCTTCAAGCAAATCGTCGGCCAACGAGCCCATGGCATCCAGACGGCTGCCCGCCTGATCACGCGTCAGCAAAAACGGGAGAATCCGAAGCTGAGAGATGTGCCGAGGCAAAGCACGATCTTGGCGAGTTGGTTGCGAAGGGCGGTCCTTGCGGAGGCGCCGGATCGGCTGTGGAAAAAGGAACTGGATGCGTTCGAAGAGATGCTCGAGTTGTGTCTGGCGACGAGGACCGACGACGCGCGGCGCGACTATGCTGCCTTCCTGCATCTGCGCGGCCGGGTCGCGTCGCAAATCCCACGTTGGCGAGCGCGGGCCGAGCTTCCCGACGGCACGGAGGCGGCGGCATTGCTGACCTACCTCTATCGACTCGCCGGCGACGCCAAAAACTTGCGCTGGGCGGCACAGAAAACGGACGACCCCGCCGTGTTCGAAGCGGTTCTGCATGAGCAAAGCGCGTGGGGCGAACTCGCGGCGCTGCATCCAAAGATGACCAGCGTCCGCAAGACGTTGGCGCTCAAATCCGCTTATCATCGACTGGCTGGACAGACGCGCGAATTCGAGGACGCCGTCGCCGCGATTGTCAAGGACGCGCAAGTGCTGCCGGAAGGCAAAGAAGACAGCCACTGGAAGGCCACGCCGCTCTTTTTCAATGCGCGATTTCCTGAGGCGATGCAAGTGGTGATGCACGGCCAGCAGTACGCGTTCGCTTACGAAATGTTGTGCCATCAAACGCGATACGCGGAAGCGTTTCAACTTGGTGACAAGCTGCGCGACCGTCCCAAGTTCCGTTTGCACATCGAGCACGCCAGGACACTGCATGAACTCGGCGAGGACGAACTAGCCCGAAAGATTCTGAGCGATTTCGCCCGTTCCTGGAAGCCTCGGGCCAAGAATGACAAAGTGAAATCGGACCGCGCGGCTTACTCCGAATTCATTGGTTTGCCGGCCGCGGAGTACAAGCTAGGAATGCACGCCGAGGCACTCGCTCACGCTTCTCAGCTCATCGCGCTGTTTCCCGCCGACGCCCCGTCCATTGCGCAGGGCGTCTTCCGTACCGAAGATAGCGATCCAATGCCATGGTGGACGTTGTCGCATTGGTGGACATGGCTGCGCGAACAAAGACCCAAGGATTCCGTGGCCGCGTCGCTGAATCGCATGCACGAGCTTCGGCAAAAACGAATGCCGGCCGACGAATTGGAAGCATTGATTCGAACCGGCATTGAATGGTGCAAGACGAACAAGCGGTTCGAAGCACTGGCGACCTTGGCCGGGACTTGCGAAAAAATGCAACTCGATGACCTGGCCCGATCGTGTTTGGTGAAGCTTGGCGAGGAAAATGGCGAGTGGCTGACGCTGGGCCAATTCCTGCTCAGGAAAAAACAGTGGAACGAAGCCGCCGCCGTCTTCGCCAAGGCCTGTGCTGAAAAAAAAGACGCCGCCGACGCGTATTACTTGCGCGGCTTTGCCCTGGTGAAGGCAGGCAAGGAAAAGGAAGGCAAGCGATGGATGGAACTCGCCGATTGGCTGCCGCTGGGCCGGGAGGATGCGCGTTACATGCTGGCCAAGGCACAAGCCGAATGGAGCGACGACGACGCGGCGCGGCAATGGGAATTCACCTGCAAGCTTGGAAATGACGACGAGTTTTACGTGTGCATTGCCTTGCGGCGGATGGCTTTTCATGTCGCGCGCGAACAAAAATTCGAGCAGGCCGCGGCATTTTGCAGCCGCGCCAGCATTCATTTGTTATGGAGCGGAACCTACCTTGAGAACATCAGCTGGATTTCTCAGCCGCACTGGATATTGACCTGGAATGCTCAGAGCCAAATTCGATCGGGCGATTTTGTCGCGGCCAAACGATCGATTCAGAACGCCATGGACCTGATGCCCGGCAACATCGATTTGCCGGTGGTGTGCGTGCCCGCACTGGAACGCAAAGGCCGAAAGGCGGACGCGGACGAGCTCTTCGATCGCTTTTATGATCATTATCGCAAGTTGTGCAAGGACTTTCCGCGTTCCGGCTCATCTCACAACAGGCTTGCCTGGCTTGCAGCGCGGTGCCAGCGCCGGCTCAATGATGGACTTCACCACGCCAGGGAGGCGGTCAAGCTCGGACCGAAAAGCACGACTTTTCTCGACACGTTGGCCGAGGTTCATTTCCAGCGCGGCGAGCAAAAACTCGCGCTGGATGCCATCCATCGAGCAGCAAAGTTGGACGCGGATTCCGAGTATTTAAGAAAGCAACGAGAGCGCATCATGGCCGGCGACCGGGATGCTTCGATTCCTGAGAATTGACAATTCCAATCACACCGCTCCTACTGGCGGCGCCGCCGACGCCCCCGCTTCTGGCGGAAACTCCACACTGCGATAAATCTCCGCGAGCGCGATCTTTACCGGCACTGCTGCCCAAGCAAACGTCTGCGAAAGTCCGCGAAACTCCGTCAACAGCCAATCCCCATTCGGCTGCCGCACATAGCGTTCGACGAGCGGTTCGATTTGCGCGATGAGCACATATTCTTGCAAGGAAGGGATGCGGCGATAATGTCCGGATTTGGTGCCACGGTCGTACTTCTCGGTGGACTCCGACAACACTTCCATGAGCACGCGTGGATTCAAAAGCGTGTCGAACATCTTGTCTTCAAACTGCGGTTCATCGCAAACGATGATGATGTCGGGATAAGTGTACAGCCCGGTCGCGTGTACTTTGACGCGCAAATCGCTTGTCACGACTCGGCATGGTCCGCTTTTGAGTTGTACACGAGCCTCTCCAGCGGTGTTGTCTTTGATTAGCGTGTGTTCCCAGCTCGCGCCGGACATCACGAACATTTCGCCGCGATA
>Ga0105340_1000393_pt1 | contig 21375 bp, 21 predicted proteins | sample EasRivMeERMLT700_FD_89676 | JGI IMG/M metagenome (GOLD analysis project Ga0105340, IMG submission 89676) | Soil microbial communities from meander-bound floodplain in the East River, Colorado, USA - East River MetaG ERMLT700 | ecosystem: Environmental > Terrestrial > Soil > Floodplain | place...
AGACCGAAGCAAAATCATTAGAGGACTTTTTGAAGTTCGCAGAATCAACAACAGTCTCAGCTACTATCGAAACTATCTTACCGCTATCGGACGTAATCAAACCGACAAAGGAATTGGATGGATTCCAAAACAGTTTAGTCTCAGTAGTGCTAGAACACGCCGAATCCTTTCCAACAGTAAGTTCAAGCTTAACTTCCAAAATCCCAACGACGCAGCCAAAGAAGTCCAAGTAGTTCCTTCCGGCTGGTTAGGTGGTTGGATTGATGCCACTCAGGTTGAGAACGTGGTTCACATCTACGAGTCGAATGATATACTCCGTCGCCAAGCTTACGAGGATGACCCGGATTGGAATGAATACGTTTGGCTATGCAACATGGCATTAGGCGACGAGCGAGACAAGAAAGAACTAGACAGCATTCCCTCTCCCCTGAATCCATCATGGAGTATTTACAAACAGTTCAAGACAACCAAGCTTGCTTTGAATTTTGGTATGGGTGTAGTAAAGTATTGCAAGACCACGAAGTTAGCAGAGAGAGCGGGGAAGGCCAGCTTTGCCCAAGTATTATCTGCGTGTCCTGCGATACGCCAGTTACAACAGAGAGTAGCACAGGACTTGCTACAGATTGGCTATGTCCAAGATGTTTTCGGGCATATCTACAGTGGCGATGTGCGAAAAGCTTACAAGGTTGTTGCTTACCTAATACAAGGGTGCGGCACTGGCTCGCTACCAAAGGTCCAGATGCGAGCGAACTATGACACACTACATCAATGGGACTTTCCTGCTGAAGGTCCAACCAAATATTATCCCAAGAATGTCGTTGCTGTAGATGAGCAAAGAAAAATTGTAAGCTATGGAGTAATGAGCGGAACAACTCACGATGAGAATGGTTTTAGAATTTCGTTAGCACTTGGAGCAACTAAGATAATTGCAACGTTGCAACAACTAATGTATAACATGACTGATCGGTTCTCTGATCGGTTCGATGGAATCCCACTCCGCGCCAAGCTGTATCTGTCACGAACATACACAAGTGAAAGAGAAGAAGTAGATATCAAAGACACCAAAACAATTAGAAAGATTATCAATGCCAAAATTCCTATTAGGAACAGTAACCGTTCGCACGCATGAAGTATGGGCTGCCTCAGTAGAAGAGGCTGAAAGTTCTGTGTTGCTTTGGCAACAAGGCGAAACCGAAGAACCCGAAGGTGGAGTTAAAGTAACTCGCTACAAATTAGGCTGGAAAGAGAATCAAACTCAAGACGATGTAACGCATGATCGAAACTTGGTTCTCGCAGCTTTCCTCGATTTAATGGGAAAGATACCCGGTATGCCTGAACAAGATGCCACACCAGAAAAGAGACTGATAATCAATCCCTTTGATCGACCAAGTGATTAGCCATGAGCTACAATCCCAAAGGTTGTTTGCGCCGAATCATAGCTAGGAAGTTCACCCCTTCCACAAGTTGTAACAAAGATTTGAAAGGTGGTGGCACACTGTTGCTCACACTAGCTTGTCGTCATCGTGTGACTATTACCAATAGCAGACAACGTGTGAATCAGATTCGGTTCCACTGTTGGCAGTGTGTCAGAGAAAGAGAAATAAATTATGCCAAATAATCCACCAATCATCTTGGGAGTAGGAGTTCATATCCTTCTATCTAACGGAGAAGTTAGAGAAGTTAAAATGAATTCAAAGTTAGCTATATCCATCCTCAACCTACTTAAGCACCGTTCTCCTAAAGGCATCATAGACCTTGGGCATCGTATCAAAATAGATTACGTTCAACCCGCGCCAGTCTCAAGGGAGAAAGGACCGGATTACATTTCGCTAGCGCGGCAGTTACCAGAATACACTGGTCCGTGTATGGTGCATACCTGTAAATGTCATGCACAAGAAAACTAAGTTGCAACGTTGCAATTGTGAACAAGCGTGACCTATTGTTGGTTGATGTGTTGGTATTCCTACTGTGTATAGCAGTGATGATTTATTTCTCATGAAAATCTTAGCCATTGACCCTAGCGTAAACGAAGTTGGTTGGGCCTATGTAGATGGGTTAGTCCACGACGATGATGGTTGGCACGATGAAGATGCTGACTGGAAGTGGGGCCATTGGAAGATTGCTTCCAACTCTCTGACCTTCAAGCTAAAGGAAATCACGGAGTGGATTATCCTAGAGGCAGGTGGACTAGACCATGAAGAGGATTGGTTGGTATGCGAATGGCCTGCCTACTTTGATGGAATGAAAGGTCATGTGTCTGCAAAGATGGGACACACGATCAACCTAGCTGCGGTCGATGCTTACATCGCTGGTTACTTTCGATTGCCTTGGCAGAACATTCACCTAATCACTGCAACCGACTGGAAAGGCAACGTGTCAAAAGAGATTACGCGAATGCGTTTCTTCCGGCACATGGGCATCAAACAAATCTACACGATCAACCACAATGCCGTTGATGCTGTAATGATGCTGCTTACATTCTGCAAGCGCAAGAACATTACCGGCAGAATCGTCTCAAAGATTATGGAACCTATTGCCCATTTGGAGCAGTAGTCGGAGTTGCTCCTAGCCGCTCTTGCAGTGACAGCAAGATTTCTCTCTTGGCATTTTCAAAGTTCTGTCTTGCACGTTCCTTAACTTCAGGCGCAGCGTTAGTATTGGCAATCGCCCTGAAGGTAGATTGCTGCGTGCGAATACGGTCTAACGCTTCAGCTTTAGCCTGCTTCTCTAGGAAGCTAGGCCGAACAGTATATGGTCGCACGCTGGTAATATAGTTCTGAAGTAAATCACCTAACGTCGAAACCTTACCAGACCTTGAATCGATCACCCCTAGATCACCTTGCTCATTCGGAGTGATTGCGCGTTGAATACGATCAAGGTCTGTTCCTAGTAGCAACGGTGCAACTGTGTTGCGAATTTCTCGCACATAATCTTCTCCTCTGGTTAGCCTTTGTCCAGAAATACGATTGCGACCAGAGACAACACTTGTCACTAGATTAAGCAGCGGAGTGTTATCCCATCCGATAACTGGATTCGAAGCCCAAGCAGCAGACCCATCCCCTGCCATTGTAGCACGAAAAGTTTGTAGCCAAGAATCGTGCAGCACCAATGGTGAGAATGAGACATAACGGAAGTCTCCATTCGGTAATCTCTCCTGAACGAAACGGAAGTTGTGTCGCTCGTAGTCTTTGCCTAGATTCTTAACCTTCTGCCATTCCTTGTTATCTTCAGGAGACAGCATTGATTCAGTCATTTGTTGAATGAGGAAAGGTGCAGTTGCCATTGCACCGAGAACACCAATAGCATATACGTCGCCACCTATTGCATCTTTCGTAAGATTCTTAGTGATGCGTGCTGTTTCGTGAACGAAGCTGAGATACTGATTGATGAAAGGTAACTGTCTCGCAAACTTGGTTCCCGGTGGAATCGCAGCATAGTTCATCGTGTAGCGATTCATGAAATCGAGCGCCTCATTAGTTGCCCGTTCTGCCTGCGATGACCCATACTCTGCTAGAAGCTTTGCTTCCTGCTTTTGAAACGCTGCAACTCGCACCATCAAATCAGGTGTGCGCCATGCGTTCTCCCATGCTCGTAATCCACGAGATACTTTGTCTTTCACTACTCGATCAAATGTTCCATCGAGCATACTGACAATATCTCCGCGCAGTTCTGACGCTTGACTAGCTCCGTCATACACACCTAGCCTGCGCAGCCTTTGTCTTTCAAGAACTGCTTCAGGTGATTTATCAAAAAGGAACTTGCCGGTCTTAGCCAGATCGAATGGGTTGACGCGGGCAGCCATGCCCAAAATTGGCATCTGGTAAACCTGCCGAACCAATTGCAGTGGGGAAAGAATGACCTGATTATACTTGATGTAGTTGCTACCTTCCAGAAGTGCTTTGCCCCATGCTCCGGTATGCGCTTTGATATCAACTGCATAGTTGGCGATCTGGTCCCGCGCAAGACGATCAAGATACATATTGGAAAGGCGACCAGTTGTTGGCCCTTCCGTGTTACGAACATAGCCTTGCAACTCCTCCAGCTTGGCTTGTGCTATTGCTCGTTCTGCTGGAGTGTGTGCAAGCTTTGCTTCGGATTGCAACGTTGCAAGTTGAACTTGCCATTCGTTCTTACCGTATGCGTATTTAAGACCATTGGGTTTTACACCCCGCGCAACTTCGTTGAAGTATTCAGCGGTCCTCGCACCGTTCACCAGCTTAATCCCGGTGAAACTCATACGTTGCAGCGGGTCTTTATACTCGCCTAGCATGTCTTTGATCGCAGGCGAAAAGTTTTTCTCGCGGGTTAGAATCGCTCCGAGAGACTTTCCGCTTCCTGTTCCCTCGCCCCAAATAGCTTTGCCCTCTTTGATTTCATGGAGATAGTTGTTGATTTCATTCAACTTATTTTCAAACGTTCCCCACTCTTTACCCAAACTTTGGGCTGCCTTATTAATCTGCGCATCTGTAGGCCAATACGCAGGGTCATGGAAAATCTTGTAAGAAGTCGTTACGTAGGAATCGAAGCTCTTTGCAATCTCTTTTGATAGCGCACCCTTCTCCATTCCTTCAAGCACTACTTGTTGCAAACCATTCTTTCCTTGAACCACAGTTGCCGCAAGGTCTGACACTTCTTTTGGAACAATTCGCTGTAGATCGCTCAAGGCCATTTTGCCTTCGAAGTATCTGTTCAGTGATAAGTAATGCCGTTGCACATCTTCTGTCCGAGCCAGAGCACGAATTGCTGTGTGCATTATGTCACCGTAATCATTGGCAAGACCACGCGCTTTGCCTGTCATGCGAGTGACAAAATCAGTGGTGTGCATTGTCTTCTCAACCCACCGAGCCAGCTTGTCATAATCAGTAGCAGTTCCCCACGCACTCTCAGCCCGACGCGCCATTTCCTTATTGCCAGTCATTGCCTTAGCAAAACTCCAAGACCCCTCTTTGACCGCAGTTCCAATTGCAGATGCTTTTTCAGAAGTTGTCGTAGCCGCTTTGATCGCGGGATGCGCACGTGCCAATCGACGAGCAATCTTGTGACCACCCGTAGCAAGCAATCCAGCTAAGGCAGCACCAGCAATAGCCGAACCTAAGCGATTATTCTCATCATCAGGGAAAGCATAACCAGCTACCGCTCCAACTGCCGGAGCACCAACCCACTTGCTTAGAGATATTAGAGTTTCAGGGTCAACACTTCCTATATCACTTCTCCCAAAGTTAGATCGGTGCTTCATACCACCACCGGGAAGTCCTAACTTTCCTTCTGCTTCTTGTGCCTTTCTCTTAGCAGCTTGCAACGCTGCCGCAGTTCCCATTGATTGAGATTCCCCTCCCGATGCTTCGGGTTTGGTTATGATATCACGCGGAGGAACATCATGTATTGTTCCATCTGGTTCAACTAAACGGTAGGTTCCCGCTTCTTCACCGGGATGAATGGTTCCACGAAGTATGTCAGTCTCGTCTTCGAACTTGCGACGGAAGTGAACGTTGTCTCCGTAGTTAATATTTTCCAGCCCCGTCTCAAGGGAGGAAGGAAGGGATGCAGCCGGTTCAGGTAATTGCATCGATGCAACTCCCGGCGGAACTGAGGCTTTTGCTTCTGATGCCGGAGCCTCTTTAGCAACCGCTAGTGCCTGATCGAACTGTTCGCGGAACATTTGAGCCGCTGCCTCATACTCAGCCAATCCTTTTTTGGTAATACGACCGAGCTTACCATTTCTCGCGTTCCACAATTGCGTTTCCGCATAGTTCATTCTACTCTCTGCGAGTCTTGCGTCTGCCCATTTATCAACAGCAGGCACAACAGGAGCAGTGGGAACCTCTGGTTGCAACGTTGCAATCTCAGTTTTTGATGGTTCCAAAATAGCTGGTGCAACTGGCTGTTGCTGTCTGCGAATTTTAGCGAGAGCTTCTTCGCCTGACAATGTTTTGCCTCTGGCGATTTCTTCCATCGAGTAGTATGGCTCACGAATCAAAGAACCTTCCGGCGGAATTATCCCTCCTTCTCCCCTTGAGACTGGCGGTTGCGGTTGCAACGTTGCAATTGCTTTAGCAGGCTCAGGCAGTATCGGAGCGCGTGGTGCGCGTGGCGCTCTCGGAGGTTCAGGTGCGCGAGGAGCAACTGGTTCGCGTGGTGGTTCGGGTGCGCGTGGTGGTTCAGTTACATCTCTGATTAAGGAACCGGGAGGCGGTTGAACTCCGCGACCACGACGTTGTTCTGCCAGAGTCATGATCGGGTCACGAATTAATGAACCGGCAGGAGCCTGCGGAGCAGCACCTTCTCCTATGTAAGCCGGTCCAGACGGTCCATACCGACGCATAAAGTCAGCCAGAATTTCTGTTGTTCCGATTGGTCCTACTGGTTCTATTTCCAATACCGGAGTTTCTGGCGCTGGCAATGCAAGCTGCGCTTCACCATTCAGGTTGCGCGTGGGCATTCCATCTATTCGCTTTGGTGCAAAGACAGAGCCACCACCTGCTTCAGTAAATTCACCTTCGATTACACGTTCACCTTGTTTGAGAATACCTCCGAATGGTATAGGTCCACCTGTGCCGGGAACTGTTCGTGCTGTCTGAACATCGCCCAAAGCTGGACGAGGATTGTATTCAAGTTGGGGAACCCCTCCTACAACTTCAGGCGTTTCCTTTACTGGTGGTATCTTACGATTGCGTAGTCTTGCAGCTACTAGCGGCAGAAGCGTATTAATAGACGCAGCGATAGTTGCATCTCTGTCACTCGCACCTTCATGTTTTCTTGCGCCGTAAGTTGCTGCTCCTAGAACACCAGCAGTTGCGTATCGGTATTTTCGTGGTATGATATTTTCCACATGACCCATTAACCCACCTAACCCACCTTCGACCGCAGCATGTTGAGGAGATTCAGTTAGCCCTTGTTGAGTAAAACCACCAGCGAGTCTTGCTACATTAGTTGCCTTAGTTCCAAGTCCTGCCAGCTTAGATAGTGCTACAGCTTCTCCCTCTCCTGTCATAAACAAAGGCAAAGACTCTACTAATCCAGCACCAATATCAACCCCTGTTTCCGCCCAATGCCCTTCTCTTGCCGCAGGAATATCGTATGGAACGGGAACTTCCTGCGGTTTGTCTTGCCCCGGCTCTTTGATTCCAACATTGAAGCCAAGCCTCATCATATCATTTAAGATATTAGAAGGCATGTTGGCAATGCTTTGACCAATCCTTCCCGGAATAGAGGGTGATCGCGTCGGGTATGATGGACCTGTATACGGAGGAATAATCATTATTGTCGTTGTCCAGTTAGAAGTTCATTGAGAACAGCCATAGCAGCTTCTTCGTTTACTTCTCTACTTGGATAGCGTTGTCGATACCTTTCGTATCTTTCATCCAATTCTTTTTCTGACCGAATTGGAACACCCGTTTGACGTGGAATATCCAAACCAGCGAGTTGGCGCAAAGGTTCGTAGAATACAGTATCAAAGGCTTTTGGAATTGTATTGACAGTAGAGGTCATGAAATTTTCAAGAGCGTCTGTTGCTTTCCACAGTCCCGGTCGGCTTTGCGACGTTGCAACTTTATTAGGAGCAAGTTGACTATGCGCCATATCGAAAGCAGCTTTAGGCTTGAGGGTTGGGTCTTCTCGCATTAGTTCTTTGGCGCGAGTGCGAACAGCATTTAGCCCTTCTTCATCTGCTCCCGGTAATTGCATTCCTCCGTAACCGGGAACTTGAACTCCTGTTAGACGTTGCGTTCCTTTTCTTGATTTAACTACATCCATTTCATACTGAGTAAGTGGACGATCAGGTTGTTTAGTTCCGCCGCTATCCAGCTTACCTGTTTCGTAAAGCTGACCAGTTATTTCATCAGCATACAAACCATGATAAGCGGCAATCATCTTGTCAGCAACATCACCTTGCTCTTTCCGAAGTTGCGCACCGCCCGCAATATCTGTTTCGTAGTCTCTACCATTTGTTGCTGCGTAATAAGCAAGTTTTGCTTTCTGAGGATTACGAGCAAGTTCCCGTATAAATTCAGGGTGTAAAGCAATAGGATGGAGAGCGTCAGATGCTTCGATCTTTCCATCTTTACCACCTTGCACACGTGCGAATCGTGGGTCATCTGCTGTGGTTCCGCGAGAGAAAACTTCCGGTCCTATCTTGTCATATAAATCTCGCGTTCCCGCTAGATTCATTCGCTTTTCAATTAGCCTTTGACTGTCTTGAAAATCTGCCCAATTCTGAGAAACATCACCCGTAGGCAACTGCATCTCTGGAGAATTTAGCCTGTCCATCGCAGAACTTCTTTCCATTGACCGTCTAAAAGCTTCTCGCTGAATTTCCCTGTCAGCCCAATTGGTTGCAGTTGGTTGCCAATCATCTGGTCGTTGCACCGTTGCAACTTGTGGTGCAGCACCACTTGGTGGTGCAACAACTCCACCACCACGACTACCCATAGCTGCTGACATGCGAGCGTTGTAACCTGCATCATCCCGCGCTTTGATAGCATCTTCAAATGGGTCAGCAAAGAAATCGCCAGTTAAGGCTTGATAGTTGTCTCGCAAATATTTCAACCCTCCCGGCGCACGCTTCTCCGTGTCAGTTAGGGCAGCTTCAGGAGTCTTGTAGCCCCCGATGTATTGATTAATAGCCGCCATAGTGGTCGGGCCTCTTACATCAAATTGTAGCATATGTTCCTTTCAGAATTAATTGCAACGTTGCAATACTAACCGTAGGGACCGAAGAATCCAGCATTACTTAGAATACCAGTGTTTGGATTGAAGTTAGGATTGCTGTTCAAACCCGTTCCAACAAGATTCGTCACACGACCAAAGCGATCTGTTGTGTAGCTACTAGATTGCCTTCTTGATTCGTCCGCTCCAAACTTAGCTTCCGCTAATGCTAGTTCTCTATTGCGAGCAGCATAATTAGCATTGGTAGAATCTGTGTTAGTCGCGTAATTCACAATCGAGTTGAGATAGCTGGAACGTAACTCTCCAAGCGTTCTGGCAATTGTAGTTGCGTGCGTTGCAGCTTTTTCGCGTTGGTCTGCTATGAACTTTTCCTTTTCCAAGTCTAGCTTTCCTGCCTCTGATCGCGCACCTACTTGCGTTTGCGCTTTCATTAAACCTGCGCCTAACGCATTACCTCCCGCTTGTCGAGAACGATTGGCATACTCGGCAGCAGCGTTGTTCCCCGCGTTCATAGCGGTTGTTAGAATACGTGTTTGCTGTGCTTCGTTTGATCGTCTGAATGGTTCAGTATCAAACAGTTCGTTAGTCCTACGATACTGCTCTTCCAATTCCCCGGCTCTTTCGCGTGGCAACCAACCGGGAATAGAAGTAACCCGATCATACGCAGGACCACTACCAGACACGTATTGACCAGAGGAAGAAAGACTTCCTGAATAAGAAGCCGGAGAAAATCCTATGTTGGTTGGCATACTATTATATTACCTCATTTTAGTGTTAAAGTCAAGTGTTAAAGTTGCAACGTAGCAATTACTCTTCAGGTGGTTCTGTGATTGGAATTACAAATCCTTCAAAAACTGATTGGAAAGACACGCTTAGTTCTTTCGGGCAAGGCACAATGAAATCTTTAATTTCGATTTCTGTTCTACCGATTTCACGCTCTGCCGCTCTACGAAGTTCGATACCTTCTTTAGAGTATTTGAAACGACCATCAGGTTCCGTTAGCAGCACTCCATCTTTTTCAATTGCATGAGTGACAGCTATCTTGTTAAGCTTTACTTGGTAATCGTCCAGATGCTTTTTGCTTTCTTTGAAGATAGCTTCAATAGCATAAGTCAATTTGCTTCGTTGTGTTTTTTCTTGTAGATACTGTGAAGCAGCACCTACAAATTCGTTTAGTTCGCTGTATGTTGTTTTCATATTTTAAGGTCCGATCAGTCCGTGGCCCCCGCCTGAGATATGCAAGTCGGTGATCAGAGCCATGAGAGCTTGGTTGAATGCTGCCTGTGCTGATGCATTACTCAATGCTGCTCGGCTTAGTGTTCCAGTAGGTAAACCCCAACTAGGCATCTGTGCTCTGACAACTTGAGTTCCAGCTACTTTGTAACCGCCAAAAACACTTATATAATTAACACCGGGGTCGGTCAGTGTTGAACCTACACACAAACCACCTGTAGGATACAACCGCATTCTCTCACCTAAGCCAGAACTATAGGTGTGAAATGATAATCCAATACTACCTGAAGATAGATAATTTGATCTAATCCTTGCAACTGCTAGATCAGAGCCAGCATTGTTAATTGAAAAATCCAATGCAGCATGATTACCTACTGCATTGGGAGTGCGTAAACTAATTAAAGTTTGATCACCAGTAGAAGTTGTTTCAACGCTAAGGCGATTTGCCACTGGTGCAATAGACCCACCAATAGCCAATCCGCCACTGACCCATAAATTTCCTACACCGGGGTCAGCTGGTGTAATTCCTAAAAACAAACCGCCACTTTCATAGAGCCGCATTCGCTCATTCAAAGTAGCAATACCTCCTGCACCACCAGAAGCACAAGTAACCCAAGAATGTCGTCCTCCTGCTTGAACATAAGACGTTCCCGCTTCGGCTACAATCGTTCTCCAAAAGAACCCATCATATAGAACATTCTGTGCCAGATGAAAAAAGTTGCCAGTTGCAATTGTTTTGGGAGCTATTAAAGCAGTGTTGCCTATAATCAAGCCGCAGTATGTTCCCAACCCTATTGACGGAACCGCACCGATAGATAGGTTGCCAGCACCGGGGTCTGTTACACCACCAATCGCAACTCCAAGTTTCACAACCATCGCACACCCTGTATAGTCGCCGGGGGTATAGGAGGTCATGGTTCCACCCATTGCCACACCACCAAGGTAATCCGCTTTGAACTGATACTTGGCTTCAGTCGTAACAGCAGCACCCGCCGCACCATTAATCCAATTGTGGAGGCTTATCTGACCATTGAGAAAACGAATGAAGCTGCCGTAGCCTGCTGCTCGATACCTTACCGCTGCGGAGTAATAAAGATTGTCGGCAATCCAGTTGTTGTTCAGTCCGTGAGCGTGAAACTCCATTGAACCAATAGCCAGTTTAGAATCAGCCGTATCAACCCCGGCAGTTATCTTACCACCGTATGTAATACCACCTGCTAAAGAAAGCAGCCCTGTTGAAGGATTGAACGATATCTTTGTTGAGGAAATTTTTGGTGGATAATTTCCTCCCCCTAATGTAGTATCCACCCACACCGGAAACACAGATACGTTCAAACTGTTATTGTCCGTAATTGCAATGTTCGTTGCAGCCGTCAGATTAATCGTAACATCACCTGTGCCCGCAGCGGCTCCTGTTTGGGTAATAGAAATTCCGCCGGTTCCCGCAATAACCTTTGCAATTACCGCATCTGCCGCTACAGTAGTGCATAGATCGGCACGCCTTACTTCTCCATCTCTTAAGGCAGGTGATGTTAATTGATTCTTAGCCATAATTGCAACGTTGCAATTAAATTAGTAACGGTAGCTCGCTCGGATTTGATCGTTGGTAAGTGGTGCAACATCAAAGGTAATAGTTGCAGCAGAGATAGTGTAATCGTTTCCCGAACCAACTTCCATTAGTTGACCATTTTTGTAAACATGGTCTGACCCTGTTATTGGAGTTTGAGGAAGCACAAAAGTAACGTTGCTGCCGTTGACCGTTCCAGACGGAGTTACTTTGTCAGCAAAGTTTATAGCAGAAGCTGCAACTTTCAAACCTGCTGCGCTAAGTGAGAGCGAAGCACCGTCAAGCTTAATCTTGAGTGAATTAGAAGAAACCTCTAAACCACCCGTAGAGAGAAGCTGGACACTGATACCACTTGCTCCGACAATGATCGCGCCAGCAGGGTCAAGCTTGACTTGAATGCTGTTGGCATTGATCGTCATTGTGTTATCGGCTGCGATAACGTCGATCACCTGACCAGTGCGAGTCATACCAGCACCCGCTTGAACGTCATTTGGTCCCGGCAGTTGAATGCTAGTAACGGCAGTTGTGCCGAGTGTGCCACCACGATCTGCGGTAATGAGCCACAGCGTATCATTCAATGTCGCACCTTCTGAAACCGGAATGAGAGCAGAGACTAACTCATCCCATGTATCACCATCTGTGGCACGCACCCACCCACCTGACTTCATTAGATAGATACCATTCTCGGCAGGGACAGATTGAACCCTGACAAAAATACGATCATCTGCCGCACCTGAAACTCCATCAATAGTCTGCAATCCTGACAGAGTAACGTTCCCTGTGGTTGCCAAACGAACTTCATCGTGTGCGCTGCCTGTCGCCATAGCAACCAACTGTTCGTAGGTAACAGCATCTCCCGTATTAGAACCGGGAGCCATGTTGGTAAGCTTGTTTGCTCCGGCGTTACGATTAGCAGACCAAGTTGCTAACTTCGTAGATTCAATTCCTGCTGCTACAGCAACCTCAGAATTAGTAACTGTTAGAGGCTCTATCTGTGTATTACCCCTGATTTTATTTTTAGCCATATGATTAGTGCAAGTAAGAAACTCCTATCGTGTCGCCTGTAATAATGTCAGTTCCATCGCTGAAAACTAAAGTGTTAGTTGAGAAAGCAAATTCGCTATGCGGTTGTTGAAGTCCGTTGATAAAAACTTCACCAATTGTCGGCGCGTGTGTGAGTGGTCCGAAATTAGTTTGCCCATCTGCTACAACGGGAAACTCATCGTAAATTTGAACGGGTATGGGAGGCGTATCGAGCACCCACCCACCGGCTCCATCTGATCGAAGGTATAGGGTAGGGTCGTTGCCAGAACCAGAACCTTGCACAATAAGATCAATCGTGCCTTCAAGGTTTGACAGATTGAAAGTAATGAACTTCTTTCCGTCCCATTGTTGCAACGTTGCAACTCCCGGTATCTTGAAATCGAAAACCAAGTCCCCTTTTTTGATGGACTCCATCGCTCTCGTTTGAGCACGCGCACTGTTGATTAGAAAGATATCAACCTTACCGTTAAGGTGATCTTCCAGCTGAGAAACAAATTCACCTACTTGTCTCTTTAGATCATCTAAAGAGGTAGCAGACTCAATGTTTCTGGTTAAACTTAACTGACCCATTAATCAACTTTCAGTGTGTGATTGTAAAACCGCCATGCGCGGAAACCTCGATCAATAACCTCGATACCAAATGCTTTGATTCTTTCAGTTGGAGGAATGGAAGTAAACCAAACTTGTGTGCCTACTGCATCATCCATCTTGATGCGCTTCAAAGGAATGTTGATGCGTCCATCTTCTAACGGTGCAAATGGTGTAGCAGACCGTTCCCGATAGTATCGTAGGAAAGTAGAACCATTGTGTCCTGTTTGAAAGCTTTGATCGACTTGATCTAATGTCATATACATTTCAGAAAGCTTCTTATCCTCTGCCGGTGCATTCAAATCGTAATACTTAATTGTTCGGCACTCGATCACTCCTACATGAAAGATTGAACTAACGCTGATTGGTGGATTGAATGCTGTAGCTGGTCCCGCGATATACGGTTGAATGTAATCAAAGGTAAGTGTGCTGGCATTCACCGCACTGATTCTTCCCCACTGTTCGTTCTCTCCGTATTGATCGGTAATCAAACACCAGTTGCCGACATACCCATCACGATCTAGGTAGAACGCAAGTGAGTCATTTCGAGTGATAGAGTTAGCTGTGGCAGAACCAATCGTTCCATGCGAACGACCTGAAGCAATCCAGTTCGCAAAGAAACCATCAGCAAAAGCTTGTCCTAGTAATCCTGTCTCTGTTCCAACATAGATTTTACTAAGGTTAGAATCACCGTCCTGAAATTGTGCGGAGCATAGTATATCCTTTTCATCATGGACAAACCACTGATCGGTAGGTGCATGGTGCATGATTAGAATATTTATCTGCATGGCTGAATCTTCCGCAGGCAACCACATGCAATTCATTCGGTTCTTAGCATCATACGCACCATGAGCTAATATCTGCCTCGACCGATTGGAAGTCATACGCCGCAAAGTTTTTGACACTCTCTCCGAAACGATGTTAATTCCAACACCGTCTGTTTCAACTATACAGAAATTTTTTGCATCCCAACCCCACAGCACGATCTTCTCTGTTCGCATTTGGCTACCAGAGCTAGGAAAAAATTGTCTCGTAGCAGTGAACTGCGAAAAGTGAGATGTGATTGAGTAGAACTTGCTGATAGTCCGCAGTGTCTTTTCAAAGGTAGTCAGACCAGCGTATCGCAAATCGAGCGTGTAAGAACCAGCAGGATATTCGGTTGAAAGAAGCAGGTAGGGAACAGTAGGAATTTCCGCAATTGCGGTTCCAAGACCACCCCCTACTTTGAAAGCGTAAAGTTGAGGAACCCGCGTTCCATCTTCAAAGTATTCTGTCCATCCCCATGAGAACGGATTGCGTGCTTTGCTTCTGAATAAGGTTGTCGGTGGACCTTGAATGACAATCTTTCCTGAAGCAGTTAGTCCCGGCGCAGCGTTTGTTCCATCGAGTAGCGTCAACTGTCCATGCGTAGCATCAATCCATTTGAACAGCCATAAACCGTTGTTACCTATACCGCCGGTCGTGACACCTTCCAGCCGCACGTATTGTCCGTTGCGACCGGGATACCATTTCGTTCCATCAGTGACAACCATTTGACCATCAATCGCAGACCATGAACCTTCGACCGATAGCGGGTAGTTGCCCCATCCCCACCAATACGGGTCAGCATAGATAACGAATCTGAAGGTAGGGATGCCAAAGTTATCTAGCTCGACCTGATCTGTTCCTTCAAGCGGGTTATTATCTGCGTAGGTGAAAGTTGGAAGTGTGAGCGCATGGACAAAGAAGCAATTTCCTGCTGCCGCATTCTCGGTGGCTTCCTGTGCTGTATCAAAAAATGGAGTTCTGAATATCCAGACTTGATCTATGTCTGGACGAGGAGGAGTGGGAGGCGGAGCAGTGACGGTTACTTGAATACTTTGAACCACTCCAACTATCTGAATGACGTTGCTAGGTGAAGGTTGTCCTCTTGGAGCAAGCGAACCACCAATGGAAATATCATTTTCAACTAGCGGGTATCGCGTTGTAGCTGCCCACACATAAACATAAGCAGTCCATTTGTTAGCAGGAAAACCAGAGTCCGAACCAATGTTTAGTGCCAGTCCCGGTTGAATGGTAGGAGTAGGAAACTGTGCTTCGACCATGTTGCCATTCATGTCCAACACTTTGGTTGTCTCCTCACCGTTTGCACGAACGGTTAGACCTACTAGAGACGATGACGCAAAGCTAGGTTTGACGTTCCCTGCTATGTCGGTGCTGACAATTAAAGTTTCCATAGTTGCAACGTTGCAATAAAGTTATCGGAAAAATCTTAACCAAGAGTTTACTCCACCCACAGTAAACTTGAGGTAGCCAAAGGGAGTCGTTGTGTTTGAAGGAGTTGTTCCATCACTTACCAACGCTTTGATCGTTGAGGCATCCACAAAAACAGCCAAAGATGAGGGGCTGATTGAAGCAGTTGAAATCAAATGACCATACAATTCAATTTCAGAAATCACCAAATGATGATCGCCCAAAGCATTAACACCATTCTGTAAAATTCGTATCCAGCGATAAGCATTGGTATTACCTAATATATCGTAAACTCCCCATGACCCGTTTACGGTAGTCATGTTAGTGTTGTTAGCAAATACTGCAATATCAACCCAAGTAGCAGCATTGACACCTGCGGCGTTGTTAGTTGCAACGTTGCTACTACCTTGGATTTTGAAATTCCTGATAGCTCGACTACCATCCCCTCCTTCAGTTCCACGATTTCGTAAAGTGCATTTGTTGATTGTAAGAAGATTGCTTGCTCCCAAATCCACTGCCACCCAACTATTTGGTGAGTTGAACGTAATAACATCTGGAACAGGGTTTCGATCAAAATATTCAGAAGGTCCAGAAAATTGTTCAGAGGACATGATCGCAGTAACTCGTCCTGCGTTATGTGGATTCGTCCAAGCACCCGCACCGTAGTTGGTTCCAACAAGATAAAAGAAACCAAGAATATCACCTACTGCACTGTAGGTAAGATCAACTTCCAATCGAGTAGATGATACAACCGCAGGATTTATCTTTAGTCCAGCAGGAGTATCTTCCAACCGAGAGCTAGGAGCGAGAATGATATCCGCTGTTACATTCTCTAAATCGGAAACATCTACATTAATGCTACTCATGGTATTAAACTCCAGTGGACAGTTGACGTGTCGTTGAAAGTAATTATTTCTACGGCAGAAGTATCTACCATTAGAAGTTGAGTTGTAGTCTCAATCCAAATTCGGTCACGCATATCACCGTGAATCGCCAAAATAGGTGAATCAAATTTCTTGATAAGTTTTTTACCGTTGCAACGTTGCAAACATAGTTCGTGTAACGAATGCACACCCCTCGTCTGATAGAAGTCTGACTCTGCATTCAGCGGGGAATTATCATTCATCCCCGCTGGATTCAGCGGTATTCCTTTTAACGCTATAGCATCTTTAGCCATTAGTTATACGGTATATTCTCTACGATAAATTGCTCGTAGTATATTGAACAACTTTGATCGGCTCTTTGGTAGTGAACAGAATCATCCCATTCGTGAATCAAACCAGCAGCAGGAAGCATTACTTCAAAGAACATGACACCACCAGCAACTAGCGGAGTATCAACTATGGTTACTTCATTGGTTCCATCTGCTCTACTTCTCGATTGCGTTCCGCGTAATTTTACTGTTTGCGTGCTAGGGTTGAAATCTGATAAATTGAACTTGGCTTTAGTAAATTCTTTGAACGCAGATTTTTCTTCAGTCCAAAGAAAACCATCAGGAGAAAGATCATGTGTAGCTAATCGTGTCGAAGTTTTACTGATGGATGCACCTAAATAATTTACGTTATCTTGTGAAGGAGTAGGAGGGTCATCTGCTACTTGTGTATAACCGGGTGGCGCTTCATCAAAATTTTCTATAGTATGAGTGCCACCAAAAGATCGGTTGTATGTTCCATTTGGTGGGAGAGTGAAATTTCCCGGTGGGTAGGTTCCCGGTGGGTGAATGGGTGGAGGGTTTCCCGGTGGAATAATTGGAGGAGGAGGAGGTTGACAATAAGGATGACAACCGGGAGGACCACCGGGAGGAATATACTCAGGAGGAATGCTTCCCGGTGGACGATCAGGCCAATCGAATATGCAAGAATGGGATACGTCCATCGGCTGAGATGTTATATCCTCTAAATACATATTGGTTGTTGCAACGTTGCAATTTATACGTTAGGCCAGAACTTTATCCTCATATCCGGTGGGGCGTCGCAAGTGTGATAGTAAAGCTTGTTGTGGGTTTGCACATAGTAACCATACAAACACACTCCGTTAAACGCTTGATGAATAGCATAGATTTTTTGATTGGGGTTGAAAGCAATGATCTTCTTCCCAAACATGCGTTGGTGCATTCCGTAAAAGAATGGAAAGGAACCATTGATACCACTAACCGAAGGTTCGGTGTTGGTGAGAAGCAGCGACTCATCAACCCCTCCCGCAGTTTGGAAGATTACCCCTTTAACCTTTTTGGTATCAAACGCCATGACTAATCATTCAACTTCGCAAGAACTTCGTGCTCTTTGGCATCTCCCTTGAGAATCTGCGCTTCCTGAAGTTGCTGATTATAGATCAGCGCCCGCCTGATTGCTTCCAGCTTAACCGGCGTTACCAGTTTTGGAATGGGGAACGTGCTGGTGGCTGTTAGCGTTTGGGGGTAAGACCAATAATCCAACAACAGCGTATCATTAACCGGAACATCATCGAATGGAAAGATGGAGATGGTTTCTCCAACTACATCATACCACCGTGGACGACGCCCGCGAGCAGTCTCGATGTAAGTAGATCGCGGGTTGATTGTGTAGGTATAACCTGTTCCATTTTGCTTATACCGAAGCAACCGCAACGCAATGAAATCCTGAGGAAGGGAGTATGCTCCGTTGTTGAGAGTTGTTGGAATAGGAACGTTGGTTCGCAGGAGTTCAAAGTAACGATTGTTCGCAGCATAGTTGCAAAGCAATTCGTTGATAAGAGCATCAATCCACGTATCAAGATTATCTGAACCCTTGATACGCGCTTCAATTTTGACTAGCTCTCTTAGTTCGACTAGAGTAGGTGTTACACTTGTAGGCATGGGCGTGTCTCAAGGGATAAAGGATAGGGATGCACCAAAATTGCAACGTTGCAATTACGTCAACAGCCCGAAAATTTTGAAAAGATAGATAATCAGCACAATGCAAAGCAGTGCGATGAAAATGATTCGAACTGGCGTAGGAATTGTCCAGCCCGCCCATTTTATTAAGGCTTGAATAGCCCACAGCACGACACAAGCAATCGCTACGAATAGTAGCAGCCCTAACAGATCGTTTGTGTTGAAAGCTGCAATTAGTGTTAATAGGTTCATGTGTTCCTTTTGGTTTACTTTTTTACTTCCGAGAAAATAAAGGCGATAATGAGGGAAACAACACCACCACCAACAAAGCCACATAGCGTAGCAAAAATAGTTATCTTTGTTGTGAGGTTTTCAATTCTGACTTCAAGCTTTCGCTCGCGTTCTGCTAAATCATCAAAGGCTGTTTTGAACCGACCAGCCCATTCTTTCGCTGTTTTTAATTCTGACTCTATGTTCCCGCGCCAGCGTTCTAGGTTAGAGTCCATTAGAGTGAGAGTCCGACATGCAAACGTTGCAACCACCGTCTTTTGGACTTGTCAGGTAGTTGCAACGTTGCAATGCCGAATTGTTAAAGTTAAGTGTGATAGATAACTTGAATTGAGCCTGAGGTCAGTTGAAACGCTGCAACGTCCCAAATCTCGAACGTAGCCGGAAACGACAACGCACTAGCCGCTGCTGCTCCCGATGTAGGTGGAGTTTTTGGGAATTGCATCGTCAAAGTAGCAAACACTGCATCCTCGACAACTCGAATTACCTTTACTTTGCGGGTTACAACCGCACCCATCGCTCCGTCGAACCATTCGACAGGACCGACATAATGTAGATTTCCTCCCGCCATAGTGTTTAAGTAGTTGGTCCTAGTTCGTGAACCCACGCCGCCGACCAGATTTCACCCGTTGTAGGTGCGCCAGTTGCGAGGTTGTATTGAACATAGTAGATTTTGTCTCGCGTAATCAGGAACGTCTTCGGAGGACCATTCGCGGCAATCGCCGCAATGTTCATCTCGTTGACCGAACCTGTTCCATCCAGATTCATGGAAACAATGACAACATCGGGGGCTGTGCCATTGAATGCCGTAACCTGAACCTGAAGCAAGCTAACCAGTAGGGGATGAGTCAGAGATGCTCCGGTTGTTTTGAGAAGTAAACGTCGATTGGCTATACCACTTGGCGTAACCCCGAACTTGGTCTGGAGTCCGCGGCATCCTGCGATAGCGCCGTGTCCGTTTACCGCTGGACCTTTAATGTGAGTATCCATAGGTTCTCTTTGTTGCAACGTTGCAAATGCCGGGAGCAGGGTGGAAGCCGTTAGGCTCCCACCGCTGCAATCCCACGCTTGTTTTCGTAGCCAGCGACGAACCGCGTCCGCAAGCGTGAAAACCACGCATCAGGGTTATTCCCAAATTCCTTCAGCGGCGTGATATCAGGGTAGATATTCACGACCATCGTCAGGCCGTAATTTGGGCTGGATGGGGACCAACCGAGGAACCAGTGGTCCGTGTTGGTCAGATAGCGCAACGGAATGACTTCGATGTTGAACGTCTTGAGAAGAGCATTCGTCTTGTTGTCAGCAGTTCCCGGATTCATGACGGAGTTCGCCACTTCAACCGCTTGCTGCCAGAGAACAGGATTCAGCGTTGGCACATAAATGTAGATCGTGCCGTTGTAGGAAATCGGCAGACCACGACTGTCAACCATGTTGTAGAGCAGCGAGCTAATCGCTTGGAAAACCGACTCAACCGTAATCGGGAGATTCTGATTGATAAGGTTCGCCCAAGTTGCAGCACCGTCTTCGCGCAGGTGATTGATCGAGAACAGCGGTTGCGTGTTCGGATCGCCCGTAACTTGAAAGTCATAAGGCTGAACAGTGAAACCGTTGTTGAGAATGTTGGCACTTGCCATTTCCATGAGCACGACCGAGCCATCCAGCATCGTCCGTGGACGATTTCCAAGCAGACCGAACTCTTCCTGCTCGATCATTTGCTTCTCGATCTGATAGCCAAGCCGGTAGTTGGTAGGCGTGAAGAAGCTGATTGGACCTTTCACCGGCTCTTGGAATGGAATTGCTTCCAAATCGCGATTCGGCAAAGGCATACCCAATCCACCCATGTATGACTTCTTGAGAAACGCTCGGCTAGTATCCTCCACCTTCATGAAGAAGGTATACTGCTTCGGAAACTGCTCATACATCTCGTCTTTGATTTCGTTGAAGTTTCGGTCGAAGTGCTCGACGTATGCTTCCACGACAACTGCACCCATCAAGAAGATCAGCGGACTGACTTCAATGTGGGCGAAAGGCAACGTAACCATCGGAAGATCGACGTAATTGCCAGTGATTGCTGCGATCATGCAGGCTACCATTAGCCAGATGATGTTTTTGATTTTGTGTGTCATATTGGTTTTGTGTTGCAACGTTGCAATACTGGTTCGTTACGCCTGAATCACCGCGGGCAAGAGTTCGACTATCACCAATCCGTTGTAATCCGTCAACGCCTGATTGGGATACAGGGCGATGACCTTGGCAAACAGGTTCGTGGTGTTAGCCACGTCCAAGAATTGGATTCCTGAAGCATTACGGTAGATACCGTAGCTTGTGCCCACCACCGCAGCACTCAATTGCGGGGCAGAGTTGGCTTGACCAATCGCACCTGAGGAGTTGCTGATGTTCATGACAAACTCAGCACCATTCGGGTCGAAGGGCCAATGGTTCATGCCATAAATGGCATCGGGTGGACGTTCGGTGACGACTTTAGAGCGGTCAGGCGACCATCCATAGCACAGAACCCCCGCAGTTGCCACCGGGACTAGAATGCCCGCCGACAAGTAAACGAAGGACCGCGCCGGAAATGTCGTCGCGCCATTTGGCTGGACGGCTTTTTGAATGTGCAGGTTATCCCTGCGACGTTCAAAAAACGGCATTCTGATCGGTGTATCCATAGGACTGTTTTGTTACCTCTTTCTTTTGTTTTTGGTTGGTTATGCTAGGGGAGAGACATTCGTTAGACTTGGTTCTCTTGAAGTTCCGACTTTTCGGGATTCTTTCCGATGACTCCGCTCAGTTGTGTTTCGGTCAAAATGCCGGGGTCTTGAGGCGCAGCACCCGCAACAGTCTCACCACCTGTTTCACGGTTGAACATACGCTTCGAAACGTTTCCGAACATTGCGTTGACCTTATC
>Ga0105340_1000395_pt1 | contig 21297 bp, 14 predicted proteins | sample EasRivMeERMLT700_FD_89676 | JGI IMG/M metagenome (GOLD analysis project Ga0105340, IMG submission 89676) | Soil microbial communities from meander-bound floodplain in the East River, Colorado, USA - East River MetaG ERMLT700 | ecosystem: Environmental > Terrestrial > Soil > Floodplain | place...
AATTTTTTTTAATATATTAACTTATTAAATATTTAATATATTACTATTTTATTTTTTTTATTTAACGGAATAGAGGCGATTCGAACACCTAAGGGGTTTAACCCGAACAATTAGCAATTGTCTTATCTTACCAATGAACACTATTCCTTTATTTAATTATATACTGCGTTAAAAATAGTGACCATTAAAAAAATAATAAGTATTACTAATCTTATAAATTTTATGAAACAACCTTTAATATTTTTTAATTATATTTTCTTTATTAATTATAGTATTACAAAATATATATTTAATAATAAAATAAACTGATTATTGCTTAATTAGAAAAAAATATTTTAATTAAATAATCAATGTATGCAAATTTAATTAAAGTAACGAAAGGCTATTACAAAAACACTTCCTTTAATATATTTTAGTATATAAAATAAAAATTTAGACTTTTTTTTTTATTATTATAAAATTTAAACAGCAATCTCTATTATATTAAATTTTTATTTTAAATTGAAAATACCTTTTTTTTTCTATTTAAAATTTTATATTATTTAAAATTTTAATCGATCCTTATCAGAATTGAACTGATCCTAGCTTCTTGAAGGGAAGCTGTACGAACCACTATACTAAAGGACCACAATTTTATAAATTTAAAAATATTAAAAAAATATATATTATAAAAAAAACTGATTTTCCATTCTTTTTTTAATTTAAATTTAATTTTATTTATTTTTAATTAAGGTATAATAAGCTTGAATGAGCTTTTTTTATAATATTTTCATTATTCTTTTCATTCTTTTCTTTTATATATTTGTTTAATGAGCAACAGTAATTTTTTTAATTTGGCGAAATCAGGAATTGAACCTAATCTAACAGATTATGAGACTGTTGTGCTAAACCTTTACACTATCTCGCTTATTATATCATTTTATTTTGTTACATAACAATATATTTAATAATAAATTATTAAATATTAATTTTTATACATATATTATTTTTAATACAATAATAATAAAAAGAGTATAATCAATTAATATTTGGTAGCTTTATTATAATTTAATGTATAATATCATATTACGAACTTAATCTAAATCTATAACATTAGGTGATAATAATTATCTTATTCCTTTTTTTTTTAATCCTAATACTTTAATTTTAGAGTAAATTTTAAAATTAATAATTTTGACACTATCTTTGAAACATGACTACGAACAAAGAGACTTGAACTCTTAAGGAATCACTTCCACTCCTGCTTAAGAGGAGATTGTTTACCAATTTCAACATGTTCGCTATCTTTAATACTTTTTATTTATTTAAATACATACTTTTTATATACTTTTAATTTTATAAAAATTATATAATAAAAATTATTTTTTTTTTTTTTTATAAATAAGTAGTAGAAAAACTTTTTAATTAAATTTAAATTATTTTTAAATAAATTTAAGGTCTTAAGAGGATTCGAACCCCTGTAGAAAGTATTAACAGTACCTCGCTTAAACCACTCAGCCATAAGACCTTTTATTTAAATATTTCTTAAATATGCTTTTGTTAAAAAAATATTTATTTTATATTTTATTTTAAAGTAATAATATTTTATGGTAGGCGCGACTCGAACACGCTATATGTCTCCCACCCAAAGGGAGCGACGAACCAGTTTGTCATCTACCATTTAAAAATAGTAAATAAATATTTTATTTAATTTTTTTTAATTATTTTATTGTTTAATCTAATCTTATATCCTCAATTATAAATTTATTATTATTGAATAAAATTATATTAATTAAGTTTATTAAAAAATAGTAATTTGATAAATATAAATTAAGTAATATTACTTTATATTAAAATATTAAATAAAAATAAAATATCTAAAATAAATATACATTTGATTATTTATTTTAACTTAATTTACTATAATTTAAACGGGCACTGTGAGATTTGAACTCACGACTTTTTTTAAGTACTCGTTTTCAAGACGAGCGCCATAAACCAGACTCGACCAAGTACCCTTTTTATTTAACTATTAAAGTTCATAAATAAATTATTTAAATTATGTGCGATTTGTGTTATTTATTAAAGAAAGCATGAAATCTTAATAATGCAATTTGTATATATCTAATTTAAAGTAAAACGACGAAGCAATCTATACTTAACAATATATTAAATATAATTTTAATTTTTTTTAATGGAATAATATAGTTATTTATAATATTATCTTTTATTAAATTTTTTTTTTTAAGTTATTCTCTTTTATTTTTATATTTTATGAGATAAGACCTAAGGGATTTGAACCCTTATAATATCCATTATGAGCGAACTGCATTAACCATTATGCTAAAGTCTTAAAAATAAAGAAAAGCTATAAAAAAAATATTATAAGAAATATAATTAATTAAATATATATAAATGAATAGCTTGCATAGATTTAATAAAATAATGTATAAATTAAATAAAATTTCTTACTTAAATTTCTAATCTAAATTAGTTTAATTAAACAAAAATACATAAATTATTTATTAAAATAGGACCATAAATAAATAAAATTGAAGTATTAATTTGTTTAATGAGCAGTAAAGGAATCGAACCTTTTACGGTCATAAACCAATTCTTTTACAGAGAATCACCATTACCAATCGGATCACCTGCCCTATTTATATTATTAAAATAAAGAAATATAATAATATTTTAAACCTCTTTTAAATATGAGAAGCAATAATATATATTAAATTTTATAAAATTTTCTTACCTTTATTTAATTAATTTATAAATTAATTAATATTAATGGTACACTATCCTTTTTTATTTTAATAACAAAAATAATATTAAAAAAGTCGAATTTTAAATTGTATTTTTTAATTTATAGTATAGTAATAAAATAGTAATTGAATTAAGTAAGATAAAGCGGAATAAGGTTTAATATAAATTATTATAAAAATATAATAAAATTGAATCTATATAATATTTTACTTAATATTAATTTATTGAAAACACCTGGACTCGAACCAGGACTTTCCCCTTAAAAGGGGGACACTCAAACCACTCGAGTTCTGTTTCCACCTAAATTACTCTTATTTTACCTTTATTTATTTAAATAAAATTATTTTAATATTATTATTTAACAATTCATATATAAAAAAAAAATGAATAAAAATATATGAATCAAATACAAATATTAATAATATTCTAAAAATAATTGTTATTATTGATAAACAGAAATTGAATAAAAATATTTATAAAATTAACAACAAATATTAATTTAAATAACTGAGTTGACCAGATTCGAACTGATATTAAAGCCATTACCAAAAAATGGTGTTTTTCCAAATTAAACTACAACTCAAAAAAAAAAACACTACGGTTAAATACTTTTTACTCTTAAATACCAAGAGTATATATTTTAAATATTTTTACCTTCTAATTTTTCGAATCCTTAAAATCCGAAAAATTTTCAACAAGCTGTTTAAAAATACTATATTTTGTATATTGATCTTTCTATTTGATAACACTCTTCTTAAATTAAAAATAAAGTAATTAAGTTCTATCATACGTAACTTAAAAGTTGGAAATAAAAAAATAATTAATTTTTTTAATTTAATTATGAATGATTTGCGTTACTTATTAAAGAAAGAATGTAGTACGAATTTATAGATCAAAATAATATAAGTTTATTAATATATAAAATTATATTGATATAAGTAAAATAAAACTTATAAATAAATATATAATAAATTGTATTAGTTAATATTAAATAAAAATTATTTATGTATTCTTTAATTCTTATACTTTTATAAAAGTAATAAAAACAGCATTTTAAATTAAATTTACTAATTTCAGCAACCAACCGTAAACGTTTTTATGTTTACTTAAAACTTTTTTTTTTAATAATAATGAGCTACAACCTTTTAAAAATAATATATATTCTTATCTTTATAAGGACGTAAGTTTGTCATTTAATAATTAGTCCTTTTTGATCCGATAATTAAAAATAAAAAAAGATAAATAAACCTTGGTGTCACTAAATAATATAATTTAAATAATGAACATAAATAAATTTCAACACTTTCCTTTTCATCTTGTAGACCAATCTCCTTGGCCTATATTAGTAAGTTTTTCACTTTTAAATTTGACTATTGGAGCAGTTATGTATATGCACGGATTTTATAATGGAGGAATTCTTTTAACTATAGGTTTCATTTTAACAACTTCTGGTATGGTTCTTTGGTTTAGAGATGTAATTACAGAAGGAACATTACTTGGTTGCCATACAAAAGAGGTTAAAAGTGGATTAATGTTAGGTATAGTTCTTTTTATTATAAGTGAAGTATTTGCTTTCTTATCAGTGTTTTGGGCTTTTTTTCATTCTAGTTTATCTCCTGCTATAGAAATTGGTGGTTCTTGGCCCCCTGTAGGAATTACTCCTTTAGATCCTTTTGCAATACCTTTATTAAATACTTTTTTATTATTATCATCTGGTGCATTTGTTACTTACGGACATCATGCTTTAATAGCTGGTAATAGAAAAGGTGCTATTAATGGTACACTTTTTACAATTATTTTTGCTATAATATTTACAGCTTTACAATATTATGAATATTCAGAAGCAGCATTTACAATGTCTGATAGTGTTTATGGATCAGCATTTTATGCTTCAACAGGTTTACATGGAATGCATGTTATTGTAGGAACAATATTTATTTTAGTAGGATTTATTAGAATTATTAACTATCATTTAACAGACACACATCATCAAGGACATGAAGCTGGTATATTATATTGGCATTTTGTAGATGTAGTGTGGCTATTTTTATTTATGGCTGTGTATTTCTGGGGAGGAAATTAATAATTAATTTATTATCTAATTTATCTTAAAAAATTCTATTTAAATAATGGAATAAGAAATTAAAAAAATCTAAATAATTCCTAATGTATACAGCTTACATTACTTATAAAATAAATTATGCATGAAAATATAATCATAATTAAATTATGAAAAAACTTGTGTTACTTCTTCAATAAATTAATAATACAATTATAGATTGTTAATTTAACATATCTTATTTATTATAATTAATCCCTTATTTTTTTTAATTATAATCTTAATTTATAATATTTTATTCAAGTAAATGTATCTATGTACTTTAAAATTCTAAATTTAAGTACATTCTAATATATTGAAAATAATTATACGTTTAAATAAAAAATTATAAAAAAAAAATAAGTACATGATAAAAGTAATCTAATAAGACAATAATATTTATAAATATTATAAATTATTATTAATTAATAATTAAAAGTAGGCTTATATTTAAAATACTTTTTAATCAAATAAAACCATAAAAAACTAATTTATTTTAAATTACATCGCCTACTTTTTCTTTAATATTGTCTCATTGCTTAATGTATTAAGTTAAATTAAATTTAAAAAGTAAATTTGACAAATTAACTAGAAAAAAAAAACTTTTATTTTATAGAATTTAACTTAATTTTAATTAAAAATAAGTTTTAAATAAAGTAAGATAAAAGTAATTAAAAAATCATTTATTATCTGTAACTAAAATGAATATAACAAATATATAAACTATGAATCTATCATTATTCTTATTTTTAATAGGTATTTTAGGCTTTATCCTTAATCGTAAGAATATTATCTTAATGATAATAGCCATAGAAATTATGCTACTATCAGTTACATTACTAGTATTAATAAGCTCATTCGGTTTTGATGATAATGTTGGACAAACATTTAGTATTTATATAATATCTATTGCAGGTGCTGAATCAGTAATAGGTTTAAGTATTCTTGTTGCTTATTATCGATTAAGAGGAAATATATCACTAAGAACATAATGTATCTTTCAATTATAATATTACCTTTATTATGTTCTATCGTTTCAGGGTTTATAGGTAGAAAAGTAGGTGTAACTGGCTCACATTTAATTACATGTACTTGCCTTATATTATCTTCTATTTTAATGACATTTGCTTTTTATGAAGTAGGTATTTGCGGTTCTCCTGTATCTATTAATTTAGGTAGTTGGGTAGATTCTGAATTTATGTCAATATCTTGGGAATTTTATATTGATCAATTAACAGTATCTCTAGGTTTAGCAGTATTATATTGCTCTACTTTAATTCATATATATAGTGTTTCCTATATGTCTGAAGATCCACATCCTCAAAGATTTATGTCTTACTTGTCATTATTTACTTTTTTCATGTTATTTTTAGTTTCTGCTGGAAATTATTTAACTTTATTTGTAGGTTGGGAAGGTATTGGTATAGTATCATATTTATTAATTAATTATTATTTTACTAGAGTTCAAGCTAATAAATCAGCTATGTTAGCCTTAATTATGAATAGATTAGGTGATTTTGGTTTAAGTATAGCTTTTTTTGCTATATTTGCATTATTTGGATCTTTAAATTATTCTACTATATTTTCATTAGCTCCTTATATGAATGGTACAGCTATAACTATAATTAGTTTATTAATTTTTATAGGTGCAATGGCTAAAAGTGCTCAATTAGGATTACATAGTTGGTTACCTGGAAGTATGGAAGCTCCTACACCTGTTTCAGCTTTACTTCATGCAGCTACTCTGGTAACAGCTGGAATTTATTTACTATTAAGATCTTCTCCAATTCTAGAATTTAGTCCTACAGCATTATTAGTTATTACTTTAATAGGAGCTACAACAGCTTTTGTCGGAGCTACTTCAGGATTAGTACAAAATGATCTAAAACGGATAATTGCCTTTTCTACAATTAGTCAATTAGGTTATATGGTTATGGCTATAGGATTATCACAACATAATGTAGCATTAATGCATACAGTAAATCATGCTTATTTTAAAGCATTACTTTTTTTAGGAGCTGGAGCAGTAATACATTCTTTTACTGATGAACAAGATATAAGAAAAATGGGTGGTCTAATAAAATTTTTACCATTTACTTATTCAGTAATGTTAGTAGGTACTCTTAGTTTACTTGCTACGCCTTTTATGTCAGGATTTTATAGTAAAGATTTAATTCTAGAATTAGCTTATGGACAATATAGCTTTAGTGGAATGTATGCTTTCATATTAGGTTCAATAACAGCTGGAATTACAGCATTTTATAGTTTTAGATTAATTAGTTTAGTTTTCTTAACCACAGCTAATGGTCCTAAACAATCTTATTTAAATTCTCATGAATCTAATTTAATAGTTATAATTCCATTATTTATATTATCATTATTTAGTATATTCTTTGGTTTTATATTTTCAGATTTATTTGTAGGAGTAGGTTCTGATTTCTTTGGAAATTCATTATTTATTCATCCTAATAATATATCAATAATCGAAGCAGAATTTAGTTTACCTTTAATAATTAAATTATTACCTGCTATATTATCATTATTAGGTGCTACATTAGCTATTTACTTATATCATAAAAATCCAGAATTTATTATAAATTTAACTGAAAATTCATTAGGAAGAAAAATTTATAAATTTTTCAATGGTAAATATTATTTTGATGTAATTTATAATCACTATATTATTTCTAGTGGATTTAAAATTGGTTATAAAATTTCTAAAGAAATAGATAGAGGAGCTATTGAATTATTAGGACCTCACGGATTATCTAATGCATTAACTAATACAGGTATTAATATTGCTAAATTAGATACTGGTATAATTACAACTTATTCACTTTATATTACTTTAGGTTTACTGTCTTTATTATTTTTAGTATTTGCTCCTATATTAATAGATACTTCAATGTTTAGTGAAATTAGATTAATAATTATATATGTAGCTGCTTTAGTCCTAGTATTATCTCCTTTAAAAAAATAATCATAAATTAATTAATATTAAATTAATTAAAATAAATTGTACAATATCTAAACACATAAATATATATTTATAATAAAATTAATTTAACCCCTTAAAAAATTTCTATAATAATATTTAAATTATAGATTTATCATATTTAAAAGTAAAAGTCATATAATTATATTTATTAGTTTTTAATGTATTTAAAAATTATAACTAATAATAAATCCCCATTTAATATAGTAATTAAGTAATAAAGGTTAAAAATATTAATTTAAATTAGAATATAATAATTAATATATCCGATATACTACCTATTAATTATTATATATTAAAATAATATATAATTATGCAAGATAAAGTATTCTTAAAAAAAAAAAAATAATTATTAACAATGATAACATTACTTTTGCTTATACCAGTGTTAGGTTCTATAATTTTACTACCTATGCAAGACAATTCAATTAACAGTCAATTAAAAATGAAACAAATAGCACTTACAACATCTTTAATTAATTTATTTATATCATTATTTATATGGTTTGAATTTGATTCAAATACTACTCAATTTCAATTTGTTTCTGAATTTAATCAATTAAATTATTGTCATTTAAATTTTGGAATAGATGGTATATCACTTTATTTCGTTTTATTAACAACTTTTGTTACACCAATTGCTTTATTATCTAATTATACAAATATAACTAAAAACTTAAAATTATTTTTAATATCATTTTTATTATTAGAAACTTTACAAATTTGTGCTTTTGTATCTCTAGATTTATTGCTTTTCTATGTTTTTTTTGAAAGTATTTTACCAATAATATTTATTGTAATTGTTATTTTTGGACATGGAACAGATAGATTTAGATCTGCTTTTTTATTATTTTTATATACTTTAGCAGGTAGTCTTCCTATGTTACTTAGTATTTTAATTATATTTAGTTATGTAGGTTCTACAGATTTTCAATTAATATCTTTATATGATATAAGTTTAAATAGTCAAAAAATTTTATGGTTAGGATTTTTTATAGCTTTTGCTGTTAAAACTCCACTTTATCCTTTTATAATTTGGTTACCTAAAGCTCATGCTGATTCTCCTTTAGCTGGTTCAATTATACTAGCAGCTACTATACTTAAATTAGCTACTTATGGATATCTTAGAGTTTTAATTAATTTTTTACCTGATGCTACTAATTATTTTAATCCTCTAATACAAACAATTGCAGTTATTGCTATAATTTATGCTAGTTTTTCAACTATTATTCAACAAGATACTAAAAGATTAATAGCTTATAGTAGTATTGCACATATGGGTGTTGTAGTACTTGGTTTATTTTCTAACACTATTCAAGGAATTGAAGGTGGAATTTTATTAGCTTTAGCTCATGGTTTTGTATCTCCAGCTTTATTTATTTGTGTGGGTGGTATTATTTATGATAGAACTGGTAAAAGAATTATTAATTATATTAGAGGATTAGCTACTTATATGCCAGTATTTACTATTTTATTTTTTATTTTCACTTTATGTAATACCGGTATACCTTTAAGTCTAAATTTTTTAGGAGAACAATTATCTTTAATTGGTATATGGCAACAAAATCCAATTATAGCTTCTTTAGGTGCGACTGGAATTGTATTATCAGCTTGTTATTCTATATTTTTATATAATAGATTATCTTATGGAAATCTTTCACCAGCTTTGCCTCCTATTAAAGATATAAATAGAAGAGAATATTATCTTTTAATTAGTTTACTAATTCCTACTATAGCTTTTGGTATTTTACCGAATGTTTTATTAAATTCTCTTCATACTTCAATTTCAGCTTTACTTTATGTTTATTAATTTATTTAATAATTTTAAAAACTAATTAATGACCAGTAAAAATTAATAATAATTTAAATAATTAACCCCTTTCATTGTTATTATTTTTTATATTGTTAACTAATTTAAATAATTATAAAATATATTCTTTATATTAATACAAAAATGTTATACTTAAATATATTTTATTTAATACCATGCAAACACTATTTCTTTACCAAACAATATAAAATTTTCATAATTTAATTATATTATAAATAAATTAAAAGAAGAAATAAATTATATTTAATAAAAAATATATATTACAAAATCTTTATTTTAAATGATAAAGTTAAAATTTGATTTATTAATTTATAATTAAAATATAAAGATTAATTGTAATGTTAATATTTTAATAATTATTAAGTAAAACTTATAAAGATTAAATTATTTTTAAATATAAATTAATAATTGAATTATTAAAATAAAAAATAGTCAGCGATTGTTATTTTATAAAATGTCCCAAATTTTTATTTTATCTCCTCTAAATCAATTTGAAGTAGTTAGTTTAATTGGATTAAACGCTCCAATTTTAGGTCATTTAAATATTACTATAACTAATTTAGTTTTATATTCATGCCTAATTTTATTAATTGTAGTAGCTTTACATTTTTATGGAAATAATGATTATAAATTAATTCCTTCAAAATGGTCTATTGTTTTTGAGAGTTCATTTGCAAGTTTAAGTTCAATGGTTCGAGAACAAATAGGTTTATCCAGCGAAATATATTTCCCATTTATTTATTCATTATTTTTCTTTGTTTTAATCGGTAATTTAATTTCTAATGTACCTTATTCTTTTGCTGTTACTGCTAGTGGTATAGTTTGTTTAGGTTTAAGTTTTACTATTTTTATAGGTGTAACTCTTTTAGCTTTATCAATACACGGAATAAAGTTTTTTTCTTTCTTTATTCCCTCTGGTACTCCTTTAAATTTAGTTCCATTATTAGTTTTAATTGAATTAGTTAGTTATATAGCAAGAGCCGGTAGTTTAGGAATAAGATTATTTGCTAATATTGTAGCTGGTCATACTTTACTTAAAATATTATCAACATTTTTATACAAATTATTCTCTGGTAGCTTAATTGTAGCTGTTTTAACTTTAATTCCTTTCGCTATATTTATAGGTCTGATAGGTTTAGAAGTAGCAGTTTCATTTATTCAAGCGTTTGTACTTACTTTACTAGTTTGCTCTTACCTTAAAGATGCTATCCAATTACATTAAATAAATAAAATAAAGTTTAACCCCTTTCATAGAACTGTAATATGTTATTATTAAATTTTATTAATAATTTTAATCGATAATATATTGTGGTCTTTAAACTTTAATTAAAAGTATATTATTTAAATTTAAAATAATTATATTCTCTATTTTATGTAAAGTTTATAAAATAGTATTATAAGAATGCATACTTTCTTTAATAAATAATACTATTTACACATAATTATATAAATAATTAAAATAAAAGGGGGAATCTGATAACGGTAATCAGTTGTATTTGCATTACAAATATGATAGTTCGAATCTATCTTTCTCCATTAAATAAATTATTTATAAAGCCTCGGTTGCTTAGTGGTTAAAGCGCTATACTGAAGATATAGATATGGGAGTTCAATTCTCTCCCGAGGCATAATTAATTTTTCCATATATTATATAATAAAATAATATAATTTTTTTTATTATATAATCAATAATTTCTAATAAAAAAAATTAAACTTATTATAAATCCTAATAAGATAAATAGTTTACAATTTTAATTTAATATTTTATAATTAGAAATTAATAATAGCCGAAATAGTTTAATTGGTAAAACGAATTCCTTGTAAGATTTAAATATTGGTTCAATTCCATTTTTCGGCATTAAATTAAAAATAATGATAGTTAAACTAAATTTATATTATTTTAATATATTAAAAGTATATAAATTAATTAAAAAATAAAATATAATTTATTAATATCCTTAAAAACATATTTTAAATTTAAAGGGAGTTAGCAATTGGTTTAAAAAAAAATTAATTTAAAAAATTAATTTATTTATTTAAATAAAATAATTTTTATTTATATAATTATAAAGGTTCGAATCCTTTACTCCTTAGATTATATTACTAATAATTAATTAAACATATAATTTTTTAATTTATTAGCAATATAAGAATTTTACATCAAAGATTAATCTTAAGATGCCATTTAACTTAATAGTATACAGCAACAAATTTAAAAATTACTAAATTTTATTTTGAATAATATGGTTCATTAGTAATACTTTTATTTATTAAATATACCTTTTTTCTTAGCTTCTATTATTTATTATTTTTCAATATAATAAATAATATTATAAGACTTATGTTAAGTTAAGGAAAACTACGTTTAAGGTTTTCTAAAAATATAAATATTATAATTTTTCCATATATTATATATTTTTAATTAAAAATGATTCACTAAAAATCATTTTTTTTTAATTAATACTATAAAAGTAAAATTAAGTAAGTATTTTATAGCTAGTATAAAAAGTTAGAAATGTGACTTGATCACAAGGTATTTATCTCTTATATATTAATAGTATATTATTATTTCTATAAAATTATTTTAAAATTTAATTGTTTTTTGTAATTTATATTTGGTAAATAATTAAAAATAGATTTAATATTCCATTTGGAAAGAGTAAACAGTAAATTAAGACCGACAAATTAAAAAAAAAAAATAAAAAAATGACACAATTTCTTTCAATTTTTAATACTATATTTAACGATGCTCCACAACCATGGCAATTAGGTTTTCAAGATAGTGCTGCACCCGGTTTTACTGGTCTTGTTACACTACATAATACAATAGGATTTTATTTAATTGTTATTAGTTTTGCAGTATTCTGGGTACTTTTTTCAATTATTTTTAATTACAATTCTAATAAAAATCCAATAGCACATAAATATCTTACTCACGGGACTGTTCTTGAACTTATATGGACTATAAGTCCAGCTTTAATTTTAATCGCAATTGCTTTTCCTTCATTTAGATTATTATATCTTTTAGATGAAGTTATATCTCCTACATTAACAATTAAAATTGTAGGACATCAATGGTATTGGTCTTATGAATATTCAGATTTTATAACTGATAGTGGAGATTCTATTGATTTTGATTCTTATATGATTCCTGAATCAGATTTAGAATTAGGTCAATATCGTTTATTAGATGTGGATAATAAGTTAATAATTCCTGTTGATTGCCATATTAGATTAATTGTTACTGGATCAGATGTTATCCATTCTTATGCAGTTCCTTCTTTGGGTTTGAAGCTAGATTGTGTCCCAGGTCGTTTGAATCAAGTCTCTTTTTTGGCGGAGAGATCGGGGACATATTACGGTCAATGCTCGGAGATATGCGGTGTTTGGCATGGATTTATGCCGATAGTAGTGGAAGCTGTTCCTTCTCCGGATTTTCTGGTGTGGATCGATGCTACTTCTCAGTAGATTCTTCTTTATTATCAACAGATTCTACTTTATTATCATCAGATTCTTCTTTATTATCAGTAGAATCTGATGAATATCCTGTACCTCCAGCACCTCCTAACACCCCGAATCCTTCAAGACCTAATTCACCAGTATCTTAAATTATAATTTAAGATTTAGATTAACATTTTATATATTGATACAATATATTTATAATTTATATGATAATTGATTTTTATTTAATATTTTAACTTTAATCCCTTTTTATTTAATAAATGATACAAATTGAAAATATAAGATTACTTTATTTAAATTTATTATAAAATAAAAGAGTATGAAATTTTAATCATTTAATATGTTAGACGCTATCATTTTAATTTATTAAAAAATTATGTTAGCAGCAGCAAAATACATAGGAGCAGGAATAGCTTGCTCAGGTTTAATTGGAGCTGGAGCCGGAATCGGTTTAATCTTCTCTTCTTTAATCGCATCTACAGCTAGAAACCCTCAATTAAGAGGTCAATTATTTAATTATGCTATATTAGGATTCGCCTTAGCAGAAGCTACAGGATTGTTCTCTTTAATGGTAGCTTTCTTATTACTTTACTCTTAATTAATAAGAAAATAAAAATATTCGAATAAAATATTACTTAATCCCTTAATTTAAGTATAATTAATTATACTAATAATTTAAATTTTAAAAATAAAATAAATTAAATATAATCAATTAATTAAAAATCGGATTATTATGCAGAGATAAACTTATAATTAAGTATAATATTAATTTATTTAGGAAAAATCTACGTAATTAATTTACTTATACTAATTATATAAATTAGCTGACAAAAGTTTAACGTTTAGTTTATAATGATAAATATATCTATAATAACTTTAAAAATTGTAGTATTCACTTTCGGTATTTTATTACATGTTATAATAATAAATAATTATTTAGGTAATAAAAGAAAATTTTATTATTTATATTTTATAAATAAATCATATATTTTAATGTCTTTTGTTTTATTTACTTTAATTTATTTAGTATTAATGTTATTTAGTTATTCTAATAATATTTATTTAATTATTATTAATGGAGATTATTTCAATATAGATTTATATAATAATATGAAAAGTAGTGATAGTAATTCTATACCATCTTCAAGTTCAATAAATTCTAAAGGACAAGGTAGTTTAACAGTACATAATGTTACAGGTAGTGTAAATTATGGAACTATAAATGTTAATGATCCAAAATTTAGATTATCTATACATTTACAAGATGTAAATAACTTAGAAGCGGCTGCGTCTTCTACTTGTGGAGTTACAGCTGCTATTAAAGCAGCACAATATATACCAGGAAGTCCTAGTGTAAAATTAGCTGTTGGTGGTGCAGTTTACAGTACAGCAAAAAATACTACAGCTGTATTGTCTAAAGTACTTAATAATAATAGTAATAATATTATTAATGATAATAATAGTAGTAATTTTATAGGTAATATTATTAATGATCCTTATACACATAAGTTGAATGATTTATATCCTGATTTTCCATTAAATTTATTGCCTGAAATGAATCAATTAGTAAATATAGAATTTATAATTCTATTGATTTTTTTAAATATTTTTATAGTTAATATTATAACTAATTCAAATTATATAAAATATATTCCTAATAATAAATTTGGTAAAATTTTTAATTTATTTATAAATCGTTATATAAAATTATGGTCCAAATCATGAATGACAATATTAATTTTATGTTGGTTTATTTTGTTGATTTGTGTTATTGTATCTAAAATATGTTTATATTATATAATTAATTAATAATAAAAGTTAAATATTAATTTAATTATATAATATTATGACTAATCAGAGTCGAACTGATAATTTTGTTTGGCAAAACTAATGTTATATCCTGTTTAACTATAATCATTTATAGTAAACTACTACTCTTTTTTTTAATAACTATATTAATTATATAGTTATTTTACATTTATTACCGGTTCTAAAATGAATATTATAAAATAAAAAAAATATGTTTACTTTTTTAAAAAATAAATTAAAAATAATATTAAATAAACTTACTTCAAGTAAAATAAATAATCAAGATTTAATTAATAAACCAGATCTAACTAATAATAGTCCAGATTTAACTAATAATGAAAATAAAGTTGAATTAGATTTACTTAAAGTAGATTTAAAATTAATTAGTTACTTAGAAGATAAAGTTTATTCTTTAAAAAAACAATTAAAACAAACTCATAATGTTGAAGGTAGAGACAAATTACAAAAAGAATTAGATTTTTATGAAGAACAATTAAAAGATTTAGATGAATTTTTAAATAATTCTTACAATTCTGATGATGATCTAATTGATTTCTAACACATTTATTTAATTAATAATACCTTTTTTTTATTAACTCATGTATAAAAATAAAATAATTAAAAGAGGCTAAGAAATGATTTTTTTAAGTATATTAATTTTAATAGTGGCTAAAGCCCTACCTTCATGTAATATTAATTTATCATCAATTTTATTTACAAGAATATCAGCTATAATTTTCATATATGCCGGAGTATTATCTTTTAATTCTTTATACATTCAGTCAATTGGATCAGGTATAGGAATATATAGCGGTTTATTTCATGTGACAACGGTGTCACAACTTATAGAGGTTTTTCTATTAATAATAGGTTCACTAATATTAATAGCTTGGCCTTTAAAAACAAATTTATTATCGCAATCAAATAAATTAGATAATTTAACAATTCAACAAAAAGATGTTAAAGAATTATATAAAAATAACTATTCATCTGAATATTCTTTAATAGTATTATTCAGTACATTAGGAGCTTCTTTATTAATATCTTCATCAGATCTAGTATCAATGTATTTAAGTATAGAATTACAATCTTTTGGTTTATATATTTTATCTACATTATATAGAGATTCAGAATCATCAACTTCAGCTGGTTTAAAATATTTTTTATTAGGTGGACTTTCATCTTGTTTAATTTTACTTGGAGCTGGTTTAATTTATGCTTATACTGGTTTAACAAACTTTGAATCAATATATAGTTTAATTTCTGTATCTGAAATTAATTATATAATTCAAGGTTTAAGTTTAGGATTAATTTTAATTATTGTAGGTTTTTTATTCAAAATAGCAGCAGCACCTTTACATAATTGGTCTCCTGATGTATATGATGATACTCCTACAATTGTTACAATATGGCTTACTATAATGCCTAAAATATCAATATTAATTTTACTATTAGAATTACATACACAAATAGGTTTTATAGGAGGATTAAATTCATTAATAATAAATACAAGTGGATATGCTGAATTTTTAAATTCAATAACTTCAATAAGTACAAATATAAATGAAATAGATAACAGATTAATTTTATCTCCTTTAAGTTTAATAACAGACGTCTCTGAATATAATTCTATATATATATTAAAAAATATATTACTTATAAGTTCATTATTATCATTAATAATAGGTTCTATAGTAGGATTAGCTCAAACACGTATTAAAAGATTATTAGCTTATAGTACAATATCTCACATTGGATTTATTTTATTAGCTTTAGCTATTAATACTGAACAATCTATAGATTCTCTTCTATTTTATATTATTCAATATTCAATAACTAATTTAAATATTTTTTTAATTATTATAGCCTTAGGTTATATAATTAAAAATACTAAAACTGAATTTACAATAAAAGATATAAAATTTATATCTGAATTAAAAGGTCAATTTTTCTTAAATCCTTTACTTAGTTTAAGTTTAAGTATTTGTCTATTTTCTATGGCAGGTATACCTCCTTTAATAGGTTTTTTTTCTAAACAATTTGTATTATATTCAGCAGTACAAAGTGGATATTATTTTATTGCTATTGTAGCTATACTGGTAAGTGTAGTAAGTGCTTCTTATTATTTAAAAATTATTAAAGTTCTTCATACTGAAACAGAAGATATAAAACAAGATTCTGAATCTATTTTATCTAATAATATAGAATCTAATTTAGACAACTACAAAGATAATTTATTAACTAATTTTCATAGTTTTTTAATATCTAGTTTAACATTATCAATATTATTATTTATTTTAAAACCTTCTCTAATCTTAAATAGTACACAATTGCTATCTTTATCTTTATTTAATTTCTAATGAACAATTTATTAATGTTATTTATTTTTGTACCAATATTAGCTTTTATTTTATTAGCTTTAAACATTTTATTAGCACCTCATAAACCAGATGAATCTAAAGTTTCAGCTTATGAATGTGGATTTAGTCCTGTATATGGACAAACTAGATCTACTTTTCAAATACATTTTTATATTGTAGCAATGTTATTTTTAATATTTGATCTAGAAATTTTACTTTTATTTCCAATTGCTGTTACGCTTTATCAAGTAAGTATATTTGGATTTTCAATTGCACTTATATTTTTTATAGTTTTAACTATAGGATTTGTATTAGAAATTGGTTCAGGTGCTATTGCTTTAACTAATTATGATCAATCTAGCTCTAGATCAGATAAATAAAAAAAAATAATTTAATTAACCCCTACCCAACAATCCTATTAACTTACTTTAAAAAATTTAAAAATAAATATCAGTATAAATATAATAGGAAAATATATTAATTACTTATTTTAGAGGATAATAATTTAAAAAATTAATTTTTTTTTTATTATTTCATCTGATTTTAAAGCATAATAAAAATAGTAAAATCCATTAATGAAAAAGAAGAAGGATTAAATTTAATATATGAAACTAAAGTTGAAGAAATAAATAGCATAATGGAAGAACTTAGAAGATTAAAAAATAATATTACATATAGAAACACATAAATAAAAATAGTTATAGATGTAATATCTAATGAATCTAAATTTTTGAAAGAAACAGTATTAGATGATTTTGGTATTGATATTGGAAAAAGTTCAATATTAAATCCTTTTTTATTTTTAGAATCTTTTTCTTTTTAAGTTATTGATAAAATTGCAATCTTATTATTAAATAATGTAATATTAAGGAAACCACAAAAATATTTTAAATATTTAAGATCATTTTTTAATTATAAAATTTTAATAAGAAAAGAGGCAGATGTTACCATATAATATGGTAACTTATAAATAGATTGATTTCCTCTAACTATCAAGTCAACTAATAAAAACAAATAATTTAAAAACGTTTTTTAATAGGGGTTAAATAATAAAATTTTATTTATTATAAAATAATAAATAAAGTTATTTGTTTGTTTTTATTGTAGCAACATCTAGTAATGTGTTTTCAGCTGCTCCTATAAAAGGTGTAATAATTAAGAACCAAGCAAAATAAAATGCTGTAGCAAATTGACCAATTTCTACAAATGGAGTTTCTGGATGTTGAGAACCGATCCACATTAAAATAATAAAATCAACAACAAAGAACCAAAAGAAAAGTTTCATCGCAGGTCTAAAAGTTGAACCTCTGATTCTAGATAAATCTGTTAATGGTAATATTAATAATATTAATAATGATCCAAACATTGCTATTACTCCAAGTAATTTGTTAGGAATTGATCTTAAAATAGCATAATATGGTAAAAGATACCATTCAGGAACAATTGAAACTGGAGTAACCATAGGATCAGCTGGAATATAATTATCACTGTGACCCATAAGATTTGGATAGAAAAATACAATTATAGATAAAACTAGAAAGAATAAAAATATAGTTACAAGATCTTTAAAAGTAAAATAAGGATGCATTGCATATCTATCTCCATTAGATGTAACTCCATTTGGATTATTTGATCCATGAACATGAAGAGCTATTACATGTGCTATAGCTAAAGCAGCTAATAAAAATGGTAATAGATAATGTAAAGAAAAAAATCTATTAAGTGTAGCATTTGAAACTGAAAACCCACCCCAAATAAGTTCTACAATATCTTGTCCAAATATAGGTATTGCAGATAAAAGATTAGTAATTACAGTAGCACCCCATAAAGACATTTGACCATATGGAAGAACATAACCCAAGAAAGCTGTTCCAATCATAAGTATAAGAATTATTACTCCAATAGACCAAACTAAAACTCTTGGTGTTTTATATGAACTATAATACAATCCTCTACCAATATGCGCATATACAAATATAAAAAAAAATGAAGCCACATTAGCGTGCATATAACGAATCAACCATCCATTATTTACATCACGCATAATATGTTCTACAGAATTAAATGCAAAATCAACACTAGGTGTATAATGCATTGCTAAGAATGCTCCTGTTAATATTTGTATTCCTAAACAAACAGCTAATAAAGAACCAAAATTCCATAAATATGATATATTAGCAGGTTGAGGTGAATCAACTACATAAGAATTAAGCAATCTAAGTAAAACATGGGTTTTTAATATTCTCATTAATTTTTTTTTAGTTAATTTTTTTTTATATTTTTTTTTTTAAATTTTAATATGTTATTTTTAAATGTGCTTATTAATTTAAAATTTTTTTTAATTTTAATATAAAATTAAAAATACATAAGATAACTTAAAATTTGTCTTTAATTTATAAAGACCTTGATAATATATCAAATTTAAAATAAAGTTTTAAAGTTTGATTATATTAAGTATATAATTAAATTAGGATTAAAGTAATAATTTAATTTAAATTATTATTATTAGTATTAGTATTAATTTATTAAATTATTTTATAATTTAATAATAACTAAAAATTTTAAAATAATCAAACTTTATATTAAATAAGTTTATAAATATTAGAATTTTAAATCTAAAAAAATAATATTTAATTATTAAAGTTAAATTAAAAACCTTAAGGTTTTTATATCCATTAAAATTATTTACACTATAACTATAATTTTTTATTTAAGCCCAAGAAGATTTGAACTTCTACAGATTCCTCATCAAGAAATTATTCTACCATTAAATTATAGGCTTTACTTTTTATATTATTAATATTTGTTAAACTTAACTACTTTTAATGGTTTATATAAAGGTTCAAGTAAAAAATTTCTATTTTATTTAGGTTTAAGTTAAAAAATAAAAATTAGGGGTTTAGAGCATATAATTTTATTAAAATTATTAATATTTAATATAATAATAAAAAAAATTAGAGATTTACATTAATAGTCAAATAGATTATTTTAACATAGCTTTTAATAAAACTTAATATATTTAATATGAGATAAATATTTACCTGAATATGTAAATTTACATTTTTAATTTATTAAATTATAAAAGGTTATTATTAAATTAAAAAATAAGTAATAGGGGTTAAAGAATAAAATTAAAGATAATTAATATAAATAGAAAATAAATTATATTTAAACAACAGGAAAATATTTAATAAGATAATTAAAAAGGATTGATTTTCTTATTTTTTAAATCTTAAGAGAATATATACATATATTAATAATAATTAATTATTATTATTTAAAAAGGGGCAATATCGAAAGCCATTAATATGCTGGGTATTAAAATTATAAAAGCTACTGCAATTGGTAAAAGATTTAACCAACAAAGTTCTATAAGTTGATCATATCTAAGTCTAGGTAAAGTAGCTCTGAACCATACAAAGAAAAAACAAAAAATACAAGTTTTTAATCCTAATATTATAGATTGTAAACTTATTACAGATTCATTTATAAATAATTCTGGTAAATTATAACCACCTAAAAATAATATAGAAGTAATACAACTAAATAATACTATTGATGAATATTCTCCAAGAAAAAAGAATACGAATGGTACTGAACTATGTTCAGTAAAAAAACCTGCTACTAATTCAGACTCTGCTTCTTGTAGATCAAAAGGAGTTCGACTAGTTTCAGCTAAGATTGCTATAAAATAAAATATAAAAACAGGTAATAATGGAATAATAAACCAAATAGTTTGTTGAATCTCTATTATTGTAGTAAAATTTAATGAACCTGTTAATAATATAATTATTAATATAGCTGAACTTAAAATTAATTCATATGAAATCATAGCTGCTGTTGATCTAAGAGATCCTAAAAATGCATATTTAGAATTTGCTGACCAACCTGCTAATAATACACCATATACACCTAAAGAAGATAATGCTAATGTATATAAAATTCCTAAAGAAAAATCAGAAAGAGATAATCCTTGTCCAAAAGGAATTATTCCCCA
>Ga0105340_1000396_pt1 | contig 21293 bp, 24 predicted proteins | sample EasRivMeERMLT700_FD_89676 | JGI IMG/M metagenome (GOLD analysis project Ga0105340, IMG submission 89676) | Soil microbial communities from meander-bound floodplain in the East River, Colorado, USA - East River MetaG ERMLT700 | ecosystem: Environmental > Terrestrial > Soil > Floodplain | place...
GAACTCGCGGAAGCCGGCCTCGAAGATGCGCTCCAGGCTGCCGATGGTGTGGCGGTGGTTGACCGCGCCCTGGTAGAGCGCGTTCAGGTCGTTGCCGCTCCAGAACTCGCGCTCGAACTTGTCGGTCTGCGCCGCCGCGCGCCGGATCGAGAACCACTTCTGGAAGATGAACATCCACGACATGAACGACACCACCAGCAGCAGCACCATCACCACCTTGACCACGAAGCTGGCGTTGAGGATCAGCGTCCAGATGTCGAGGTCTTGCGTGACCGTCATTTCGAGAGCGCCTGTTCGAGTTCTGCGGGCATGCGCGCGGGCTTCATCCGTTCGCGGTCGACCAGCGCGAGCGTCACGTCGGCTTCGACCAGAAGCTCCGCGCCGCGTTCCACGCGCTGCCGGAACACGAAGCTCGCGCGGCCCATTTTAACCACTTCGGCGCTGACCGAGAGCAGCTCGTTGAGCCGCGCCGGCAGGTGATATTTCACGTCGATGCGGTGGACCATGAAGAGCGTGCCGTGCCGCTCGACGAAGCGCGCCAGGTCGATGCCCGCTTCGTTCAAGAGCTCGCTGCGCGCGCGCTCCATGAACGCGAGGTACTGCGCGTGGAACACCACCCCGCCGGCATCGGTATCCTGGTAGTAGACCCGTACCGGTACGCGGAGGGATGCCAACCTCACGCGTCCGACAGCAGATCCTTCACGGCGGCGGGAGCGACGATGCCGAAATGGCGGTACGCCGAGAGCGTCGCGATCCGGCCGCGCGGCGTGCGCTGCAGGTAGCCCTGCTGGATGAGGTAGGGCTCGAGCACGTCCTCGATGGTGTCGGCCTCCTCGCCGACGGCATGCGCGAGGTTGTCAACCCCGACCGGGCCGCCGCCGAACTTCTCGATCACGGCGAGCAGCAGCTTGCGGTCCATCATGTCGAGTCCGAGGACGTCGACGTCGAGCATCTTGAGCGCGGCCTCGGCGACCGGCTTCGACACGCGGCCGTCACCCTTCACTTGCGCGTAGTCGCGCACGCGGCGCAGCAGGCGGTTGGCGACGCGCGGCGTGCCGCGCGCGCGGCGCGCTATTTCCTTGGCTCCCTCGTCCTCAAGCTCGACATTGAGAAGGCGTGCGGAGCGTTGCACGATTTTCGCGAGGTCCCCCTCGTTGTAGAACTCCAGGCGCGCGACGATGCCGAAGCGGTCGCGCAGCGGGTTGGTCAGCATCCCGGCGCGCGTCGTCGCCCCGGCGAGCGTGAACGGCGGCAGGTCGAGCTTGATCGAGCGCGCCGCCGGCCCCTCGCCGATCATGATGTCGATCTGGAAGTCCTCGAGCGCCGGGTACAGGATCTCCTCCACGATCGGGGCGAGGCGGTGGATCTCGTCGATGAACAGCACGTCCTTGGGCTCGAGGTTGGTGAGCAGCGCGGCGAGGTCGCCCGGCCGCTCGAGCACCGGCCCGGAGGTCTGGCGCAGGTTCACGCCGAGCTCGCGCGCGATGATGTGCGCGAGCGTGGTCTTGCCCAGGCCCGGCGGGCCGAACAGCAGCACGTGGTCGAGCGCCTCGCCGCGGCCGCGCGCCGCGGCGATGAAGATCTCGAGCTGCGCGCGCACCTTCTCCTGGCCGACGTACTCCGCGAGCGTCGCCGGCCGCAGCGAGCGCTCGAACTGCTCTTCCTGCGGCGAGTCGGGCCGCGCCGAGATCATGCGGTCGGGTTCCACGCTCATGGCTGCGATTCTGCCAGAGCGGCGAAGCGGCTCAGAAGCGGTATTCCACCCCGATCGAGAGCATCTCCACCTTGGTCTTCTCGGTCCGCTCCCATTCCGCGCGCGCGCCCCAGTTCGGGGTGAAGGCAAATCTCGCGCCCAGGCCATAGTGGAACTCGGTCTCGTCGCGTTGTGTCGTGCCGGAGGCCGAGGCCGGCGTTTCCTGCTCGGTCATCAGGAAACCGGCTTTGCCGAAAACTGCGGCGTGAACTCGAAGCAGCCGATCGCGGCGACGCCCATGCCGATCTGGCTCAATGACACGACGCGCGGCCCCGCCGGGCCCACGGGGTCAACGGTGCCTGCAGCCTTGCCCCAATCGACGTACGTGCCTTCAATGGCGAAATAGCGGTTGAACCGGTAGCCGCCGAAGATCTTCCAGGCACTGTCATTGTCGTCACAGGCAAGAACAGTGGGGTCGTCGACGCAAAACTCCTTGAAGGTGGCCTGGCCGAGCGACCCGCCCAAGTAGAAGCCGGCGTCTTGCGCAAGAGCCGATGGCGGGGCTGTGAGCGCCAGCCACGCGCCGATGCCGAGAAGAGCGCTTGAGCCTCGATTCACGGATGCGGGCGGTCAAAACCTCCAGAGCAGGCCGACGCTGAGCACGTCGATATCGTCCTCGCCGGTGGTCGAGACCCCTACGTTTTCGTAGCGCTGCCACTCGGCGCGCAGGCCAAACGGCCCCAGCCGGAACTCGGCGCCGGCGCCGTAGCTGAACCCCGAGTTGGTGCCCGCGTCGTGAAGGGGCGCTCCGGGGAACGTTCCGTCCTGGTCAATCGTGGTCCGCGCGCGGTACGCCCCGACTCTGATCAGCCCCGACAAATGGCTGGTGACCGGGACCGAGAACACGGCCGTCAGGTCGAACGCTTCGCTGACCGCGGCCTTGAAGTTGCCTGTAGTGCCCCCGGCCAGGGGGCCATTTCCGGTGGCGGCCCCGAGATCGCCGTAGCCAAACTCGGCCGCCACGTAGCGATTGAACTGGTAGCCGGCGAACGCGCGCCACGCCGTGTCGGTGGCATCGCAGGGAACGTTGGCGCTCTTGCACGCGTCCTTGAACTGGGAATAGCCCACCGAACCGCCGAGATATAGCCCCGGGTCCTGGGCCGCTGCCGGACCCGCGGCTGCCGCCGCCACGAAGCCCAGGATCGCCGTCACCCATCTGCCGATCTTCATCGAAACCCCCGTTATTGTTGTACCGACAGCCTCACACACTACAACGACTTGTCGCCATTGGACAAATGTGACCAACGGAGGCTCAGAAGCGCCAGACCACGCCGACGGAGAGTAGATCGGCATCGGCGTCGTTCAGCTGGAATCTCTCCCATTCGGCCCGCACGGCCCAGCGGCGGCCGAAGCCGTAGCTCAAGCCGACGCCGAACGAGAGGTCGCTGCCATCCTCCGCAGTCGCAAACGGCTGGCCGGCGGTGGCGTCTCGTGCCGTCCATTCCCAGAGGAAGAGCCCCAGCTTGCCGAAGAGCGACAGCTCCTGCGTCAGCGGATAGCTGCCGAGCAGGGCGAGGGTGAGTCCGGTGGCCTCGACCTTTCCTCCGCTCACCGGCAGGACACCGAATTGGCCGCTATAGGTCAGGTCGCCCAGGTGAACGTATGCGCTTTCGATGCCGAGGTACGGCGTGAACATGTAGCCGGTGAGCAGCTTGAACGCGCTGCCCTTGCCATCGACCGGACCCGAGGTGATCAGCCCCGTGGTGATCTCGTTGCCGATGTCGCTCTGCCCGAGGCTGCCGCCGACGTACGGCTCGGCGAATACCTGCTTCCCTGGCGCGAACACACCCAACGCTACTGCGAAGGCGACAACGGTTCTTTTCATCCGGCGATGATGCAACAAGAAAAAGGCGGCCGAAGCCGCCTTTCTCCGTTCACTCGGGCGGACTCTAAAACTTCCAGATCACACCAATGCTGATCACGTCCACGTCGCCTTCGCCGATATTGCCGCCGCCCACATCCTTGTAGATCTGGTACTCGGCGCGTACTCCCAGGTTCTTGGTGAAGTCCCAGCGGACGCCGAGGCCATACGTCAGGTCGTTGTTCGACTCGGACTCGTTCGAGAAGCCCGCTATATTGGTCGAGAAATCGGTATCGGCGCGATACATGCCGAGCTTGCCGTACGCCGAGAAGTTCGGCGTGAACGGCCACGACCCGACCGCGACCAGTTCCCAGACCTTGGCTTCGATGCTGGCGGTCGCCGTGCCTGCACTCGCGGAAACCTCACCCACGTCGGTGTAGCCCAGCTCGACGGCAAGATGCTTGTTGAACTGGTAGCCGCCGAGGATTCGCCAGGCCGTGTCGCTGTCGTCGCAGGAAACCCCGCTACCGAGGCCGTCGCACGCATCCTTCTGCTTGGACTGACCAAGGGTCAAGCCAGCGTACCAGCCCTGGTCCTGCGCAACGGCTGGACCCGCGATCATCATCGCCGACGCCACGCCTACAACTGATAACCCCGCTCTCAATTTGCTGATCATTATTAGTCCCACTCCTTTCTTAAGGTAAAGAACGCCAGTTACTGCGTTCGGCGCAGACACTACAACGGACCCGGTTGCGCAATCGTTGCAATAGACCGCTATCGGCGCTCCTGGGTCGCTTGTTGTTGCGGAATTGCAACGTACCGCGGTCCCGGTACCGACGCTATCCCATGAACGCGGGGGCAAGAAACAAAAACGCCCCGGAAAGCTCCGGGGCGTCGTTAGGTTGCTCGGTGCCGCTTCTTCTCACGCCAGCGGCGGCTGCCGTTTCCTCCCTGATCGCCTATCTTTCGCTTGGGTCAGAATTTCCAGACCACGCCGACGCTGAAGTAACTGACGTCGTCGGGGTCGGCGCTGTATTGCTGCCACGTGCCGCGCACGCCGAGATTGCGCGTGAAGTCCCACTGCACCCCGATGCCGTAAGTGAGCTCGACTGAGTCATCGTCAAACCCCGGAGCCTTGACATCGATCTTGGCGAAGCCCAGCTTGCCCAGGATGGAGAGGTTGGGCGTCAGCGGGAAGATGCCGACGGCCACGGCCTCCATGGTCGTCACTTCGAAGTTGTCCTTGTCGATCAGCATGCCGTAGGCGATTTCCGCCGCGATATTCTTGTGGAACTGGTAGCCACCGAGGATCTTGAATCCGGTGTCGTCTACCGAGTTGTCGGCCTGGCCAACTTCCGCGCCGATGTAGAAGTTCGGCACCGTCGACATCGATTGTTGCGCCAGGGCGCCAGCAGACGCCACCATGGCGGCTGCACCCACCATCGAAACAAGCCATTTCTTGGTCATGAGACCTCCTTTAATGAAGAAAGCTTAGGGGAGGGTATAGGCCATGAACGTGACGAGGCGGTAATACGGCCGCTTCGCCAGCAAATAGCCGGCGGCGCTGTTGCCCGAACGCAACGCGGTGAAGCGCGCGGGTGAAATAGTGCCGCGTTACGTCAGGAAGCTCCGGACAAACGGAGCATTCAATCGCTACGGCTCGACCTCTTCAGAACCTCCAGAGCACGCCGATGCTGAACAGGTCGATTTCCTCGTCGGTGTCGTAGCGCTGCCACTGGCCGCGAATGCCGAGCTTGGGGGTCATGTCGTACTGGAGTCCGATGCCGTAGGTGAGCTCGACCTTCTCCTGGTCGACCGTGGGAGACTCGATGTAGGCGTTGGTAAAACCGAGCCTGCCCAGGACGGAAAGCTGGCTCGCGAGCGGAAAGGAGCCCACTGCCACGAGCTCGAACGCGGTTATTTCCGCGCCGTTCTTGTCGGACAACCAGCTGTACGCGCCCTCGGCCGCGAAATGACGGTTGATCTGGTAGCCGCCCAGGAGCTTGAACGCGGTGTCGTCCTCGCCGGCAAAGCTCGCCTGCCCAACGTCTCCTCCGATATACCACCCGGTCGCCGGCTGCTGGGCCGGAGCACCCGGCGAAACCGCCAGGGCAGCGGCGCTGGACAACGCAAGAAGCCAAGTCTTCGTCACGCGATAGCTCGGCAGGTCAGGACTTGGCGAGCGCCTTGAGCGCGGCGCGGATCGCTTCGGCGACGGGAAGGCCGGGCGGGAGGCCTTTGGCCGCGGCCAGCGCTTCCTTGTCGCTGTAGCCGAGGGCGACGAGCGCGTTCACGACATCGGAGGCTTGCTGGCTGCCGGCCGCCGCGGTCCCCTCGGCGAGCTTGCCCTTGAGCTCGAGCAGCAGGCGCTCGGCGGTCTTCTTGCCGATGCCGGGAACGCGCGTTAGCGGCGCCGCATCCTGCATCGTCACCGCCCGGGCGAGATCGCTCACCGAAAGCCCGGACAGCACCGCGAGCGCGGTGCGCGCGCCTACGCCGGAGATGCGGATCAGCTGGCGGAATGCGGTGCGCTCTTCCAGCGTGCCGAAGCCGTAGAGCGTGTGCGCATCCTCGCGCACCACGAGGTGCGTATAGAGGCTCACCGCCTCGCCCGTGGCGGGCAGGCCGTAGAAGGTGCTCATCGGCACGTCGAGCTCGTAGGCGACGCCGCCGACGTCGACCATCACCTGAGGCGGCTGCTTCGCGGCGAGCTTCCCCGAGAGCCGGCCGATCAAACCAGCCGTCCCTTTTTCATGCGAAGGCCGCGCATGGATAGCGAACCGATCCGCGAGCCGAGCCTTGCGCCATGGGCATGGCAAATCGCGCATGCGAGCGCGTCCGCAGCGTCGGGCGCGGGGTCGGCGGGAAGCGCGAGCAGGCGCTTCACCATGTGCTGCACCTGCTCCTTGGCGGCGTGGCCGTTGCCGACCACCGACTGCTTCACCTGCAGCGCGGTGTACTCGGCGACCGGGAGGCCGGCGAGCACCGCGGCGCAGATCGCCGTGCCGCGCGCCTGCCCGAGCGCGAGCGTCGACTGGGGATTGGCGTTGACGAACACCTTCTCGACCGCGACCTCGCCGGGCGCGTGCGCGGCGATGACTTCCTTCAGGCCCTCGAGGATGGTCTTCAGGCGTGCGGCGAGATCGCCGGCGCCGGATTTCACGCAGCCGCTCGCCACATAAACAAGCTTGGTATTACTGAAATCAATGACACCGAATCCCGTCACCTGCAGCCCAGGGTCGATGCCGAGGACCCTTCGTTTTCCTTCGGTCAGTCGACCACCGCCGTGGTGTACACGTCCTGGACGTCGTCGAGATTCTCCAGGGCGTCGAGCAGCTGGCGCATGCGGGCCGCATCGCCGCCCGCAAGCGGCGCCTCGGCCGTTGGCCTCATGGTGATCTCGGCCAGCTCGGGCTTGAGCCCCGCCTTGGCGAGCGCCTCCTTGACCGCGGCGAAATCCGCCGGCGCGCAGACCACCTCGACCGAGCCGTCCTCGTTCCGCACCACGTCCTCGGCGCCGGCGTCGATCGCGGCGTCCATCACCTTGTCCTCGCTGGTGCCCGGCGCGAACAGGAATTGCCCGCAATGCTTGAACAGGAAGGCGACCGAGCCGTCGGAGCCGACATTGCCGCCGTTCTTGGTGAACGCATGGCGCACTTCAGCCACGGTGCGCGTGCGGTTGTCGGTGAGGCAGTCGACCATGACCGCGGCCCCGCCCACCCCGTACCCTTCGTAGCGCACTTCCTCATAGGACACGCCGTCGAGCTGGCCGCTGCCGCGCTTGATGGCGCTCTGCACGCTGTCCTTCGTCATGTTCGCTTCGCGCGCCTTGTCCATCGCGAGGCGCAGGCGCGGGTTGATGTTCGGGTCGCCGCCGCCGAGCTTGGCGGCGACGGTGATCTCCTTGATCAGCCGGGTGAAGACCTTGCCCTTCTTCGCATCCGCAGCCGCTTTGCGGTGCTTGATGTTCGCCCACTTGCTGTGCCCCGCCATGCAATAATTTTACGCATGCTTTTGGCCAAGAATGAAAAGACCGCGCTCTCGCTCCTCCCCGCGCTCGCCAATCGCCACGGCCTGATCACCGGCGCGACCGGCACCGGCAAGACCATCACCATGCAGGCGCTGGCGCAGCGCCTGTCCGACATCGGCGTGCCGGTGTTCATGGCCGACGTGAAGGGCGACTTCTCGGGCGTCGCGAAGGCCGGCGGCGCCAACGCCAAGGTTTTGGAGAGATTCAGTTCCTTAAAAGTAAAGCCGGACTTCGCAGGCTGCCCGGTCGAGTTCTGGGACGTGTACGGCAGGAGCGGCCTGCCGGTGCGCGCCACGGTGTCGGACATGGGGCCGCTGCTCCTCGGGCGCATGCTCGGCCTGAACGAGACCCAGGAAGGCGTGCTCGGCCTGGTGTTCAAGATCGCCGACGACAGCGGCATGCTGCTTCTGGACCTCAAGGACCTGCGCGCCATGCTGCAGCACGTCGGCGACAACGCGGCACGGTTCAAGACGCAGTACGGCAACGTCACCGGCTCCTCCATCGGCGCCATCCAGCGCGGCCTGCTCGCGCTCGAGAACCAGGGCGCGGCGCAGTTCTTCGGCGAACCGATGCTCGAGATCGCGGATCTCATGCAGGCTCGCGGAGGAAAAGGGGTCGTCAACGTCCTCGCCGCCGACAAGCTGATGAATTCCCCCAAGCTCTATTCGACCTTCCTGCTGTGGATGCTCGCCGAGCTGTTCGAGCAGCTACCGGAGGTCGGCGACCCGGAGAAGCCGAAGCTGGTGTTCTTCTTCGACGAGGCGCACCTCCTTTTCAGCGAGGCGCCGAAAGCGCTCACCGAGAAGGTCGAGCAGGTGGTGCGCCTGATCCGCTCCAAGGGCGTGGGCGTGTACTTCGTCACCCAGAACCCGCTCGACGTTCCGGAGAGCGTGCTCGGGCAGCTCGGCAACCGGGTGCAGCACGCGCTGCGCGCCTTCACGCCGCGCGACCAGAAGGCGGTGAAGACCGCGGCCGACACGCTGCGGCCCAATCCCAAGCTCAAGGCCGAGAAAGTGATTACCGAGCTCGGCGTCGGCGAGGCGCTGGTCAGCCTGCTCGACGAGAAAGGCCGCCCGGCGATCGTCGAGCGCGCGTTCATCGTGCCGCCGGGGAGCCACATCGGCCCGATCGCCGACGCGGAGCGCCAGCAGGCGATCAAATCCTCTGCACTGTTCTCGAAGTACGAGAAGACGGTGGATCGCGAATCCGCCTACGAGAAGCTGAAAGGCCGTACCGAGGAAAAGCCGAGCGCGCCGGCCGCAGCCAAAACCACATCCCCGGCACCTGGCCGCCAGCCGCAGAGCGTGTTCGACGCCGCCACGAAAAGCGCCGCGCGCGCCATCGGCTCGGAGCTCGGCCGGCAGATCATCCGCGGAGTGCTCGGCTCGATCCTCGGCAGCGGCCGGCGTCGTTGACGGCTTCGTATCGCGCCTGGGGAATTCTGTTTGCGCTGATCGGGGTCCTCGCGTTCTCGTTCCGGCCCATCCTGATCAAGCTTTCGTACGCGGCGCATCCGGTCAGTCCGGTGACGCTGCTCTTTCTCCGCATGGCGCTGTCGCTGCCGTTCTTCCTGGCGATCGCGTGGTGGTTGCGCAACGCCGAGCCGCGCCTCACGCCGCGCGACTGGGCGGGGATCGCCGGCCTCGGCTTCCTCGGCTACTACGGGGCGAGCTTCCTCGACTTCCTCGGCCTGCAATGGGTCGGCGCCGGCGTCGGCCGGCTGATCCTGTATCTCTTCCCCACGCTGGTGCTGCTGCTGTCGTTCCTGTTTCTCAAGAAGACGCCGGGAATTCGCGAGGTAGTCGCGCTAGTGCTGAGCTATGCCGGAATTGCCCTCGTGGTTTCGAACCAGCTCGGCGGCGAAAACCGGCTGTTCGCGCTCGGCGCGGCGCTCGTGTTCGCGTCGGCGCTCTGCTACGCGGTGTATCTCGTCATCGGCAGCCAGATGGTGAAGCGCGTAGGCTCCATGCGCTTCACCGCGTATTCCACCGTCGTCGCCACGGTGCCCGCCGTGATCCAGTTTCTTTTCCTGGAATCGATGGAGTCGCTGGATCTGCCCGGCTCGGTTTGGACCTACGCCATCATCCTCGCGACCGTGAGCACGGTGCTGCCGCTCTTCCTGCAGGCCGAGGCGCTGAACCGCATCGGCGCAAACCATTTCGCGCTCATCGGCGCGGTCGGGCCGGTCAGTGTCGCCATCACCAGCGCCCTCGGTTTGGACGAACCGTTCACGGGGGTGCAGGCGCTGGGCGGCGCCCTGGTGATCTTCGGCGTCCTTCTCGTCTCACTCAGGAAAGGCTGAACATGGATCTCGGAATACGCGGCAAGACCGCGCTGGTGTGCGCGGCGTCAAAGGGCCTCGGCAAGGGCTGCGCGCTGGCGCTCGCGCGTGAAGGCGTAAATCTCGTCATCACCGCACGCGGGCAGGAGGCGCTCGAAGCCACCGCCGCGGAATTGAAGAAATTTGGGGTAAACGTAAAAGCGGTCGTGGGCGACATCACGACCCCGCTGGGCCGCGAGGCGGCGCTCAGGGCCGCGCCCGCGCCCGACATCCTGGTGAACAACGCCGGCGGGCCGCCGCCGGGAGACTTCCGCGGCTGGGACCGCGACGCGTGGGTGAAAGCGCTGGAAGCGAACATGATCACGCCGATCCTCCTGATCCGCGAGGTGGTCGACGGAATGGTCGCGCGCAAGTTCGGCCGCGTCGTCAACATCACTTCCGGCGCGGTGAAGGCGCCGATCGCCGAGCTCGGCCTGTCGAACGGCGCGCGCACCGGACTCACCGGATTCATCGCCGGCCTCTCGCGCACCACGGTGCGGCACAACGTCACCATCAACAACCTGCTCCCCGGGCCGTTCGAGACCGACCGGCTGCGCGCGAACCTCGAATTCAACGCGAAGAAGACCGGCAAGAGCGTCGCCGAGCTGCGCAAGCTGCGCACCGACGCGAACCCGGCGGGCCGCTTCGGCACCATCGAGGAGTTCGGCGATGCCTGCGCCTATTTGTGCAGCGCCCAAGCCGGCTTCATCACCGGGCAGAACCTGCTCATGGACGGTGGACTGTACCCGGGCACGTTCTAGAATGCCGCATCCGTAGGAGGAGGATTGCAATGAACAGGCTGATTGCAGCAATCGCCGCCGCGCTGGTGGCCGGAACCGCGTTCGCCCAGGCCTATCCGAACCGCGCAGTGAAGGTGATCGTGCCATGGCCGCCGGGACAGGCCACCGATATCGCCGCGCGGGTGGTCGCGGAAAGGCTGCAGGCCGGACTCGGCCAGCCGTTCGTGATCGACAACCGGCCCGGCGCGGGCGGCGCGATCGGCTCGGACGCCGTGGTAAAGGCCACGCCCGACGGCTACACGCTGCTTGCCGCCTCGAGCGGACCGCTCTCGATCATGCCCAACCTGCAGAAGGTGCCCTACGACCCGCTGAAGGACCTGGCGCCGATCAGCCTGGTGGCGCGAGTGCCGTTCGCGCTGGTGACGAACCCTTCTTTCCCGGCGGCGAACGCGCAGGAATTCGTCGCGCTGGTGAAGGCGAACCCGGGCAAGTACACGTTTTCCTCTTCCGGCACCGGTGCCACGGCGCACCTTTTCACGGAGCTGTTCAACTCCATGGCGCAGATCCAGGCGCGCCACGTTCCGTACAAAGGCACCGCGCCGGCGATCACCGACATCATCAACGGCCAGATCACCTACACCATCGAGACCGTGGCGGCGACCGTGGCGCACGTGAAGTCCGGCCGGCTGAAGGCGTACGGGGTGTCGACCAAGCAGCGCGCCGGCGCGATGCCGGACGCGCCGCCGCTCGCCGAGGTGGCGGGGGTGCCCGACTACGACGCGGCGGCCTGGATCGGCTATGCCGCGCCGGCTGGAACGCCGCGCGAAGTTCTCCTGAGGATTTCCGATGAGATCCGCAAGTCGATGCAGTCGAACGAGCTGAAGGAGCGCTTCCTCGCGCTCGGCCTCGACCTGGCGCCGAGCACCCCGGACGAGATGGCCGCGTTCATGCGCCGCGAGCAGGAGCGCTACGGCAAGATCATCCGCGACGCGAACATCAAGGTCGAACAATAGAAGTTCGTCGGATCGCGGGAGCGCTCGGCGCCGAGATTCTCGGCGTCGATCTATCGGGGAATTTTCCTGAAAAGGAAATTCGCGGGGCGTTCCTGGAGCACCAGGTCGTCTTCTTTCGCGACCAGAAGCTCGACCCCGCGCAGTTCATGGCGTTCGCGCGCCGGATGGGAAAGCCGATCGAGTATCCCTTCGTGAAGGGCATCGAAGGCTTTCCCGAGGTGATCGAGGTGAAGAAGCTCGAGCACGAGCGGCACAATTTCGGCGGCATCTGGCATTCCGACACCGCGTACCTCGACGAGCCGCCGATGGGCTCGATGCTGCTCGCGCGCGAGGTGCCGCCTTATGGCGGCGACACCGAGTTCGCCAGCCAGTACCTCGCTTACGAAGCGCTGTCCGCCGGCATGAAGCGAATACTGGACGGCCTGGTGGCGGTGAACTCCTCGGCGAAGGCCGATGTCACCCGCACGCGCGAGGACCGGGTGAAGGAATACTCACAGCAATACGAGGCGGAGCATCCGGTGGTGCGCACCCATCCGGAAACCGGGCGCAAGGCGCTCTACGTGAACACCGGCCACACTGTGCGCTTTCGCGGCATGACCGAGCAGGAGAGCGCGCCGCTGCTCCAATTCCTGTTCCGGCACCAGGTGAAGCCCGAGTTCACCTGCCGCTTTCACTGGGAAGTCGGCTCGCTCGCCTTCTGGGACAACCGCTGCACGCAGCACAACCCGATCAACGACTACCACGGCCACCGGCGCGTCATGCACCGGATCACGCTGGCAGGCGACAGACCCCGTTAGGTTTCTATTTTCTTCGCCTTGAGCGCGGCCTGGACGCGGGCCGGCGTGAACGGCATGTGGTAGAGCCGCCTGCCGGTGAGCGCGAAGAAAGCGTTCGCCACCGCAGGGGCGGTGCCCGGAACGCCCAGCTCGCCAACCATCGTCGGCGGCCCGCCGCTGACCAGGATTTCGACGTTGATCGCGGGCACTTCCGCCATGCGCAGGATCTGATACTCGTGGAAGTTCGATTGCTGCACCACGCCGTTCACCATCGTGATGCGCTCCTTCAGAGCGCCGCTCAAACCCCATACGACGGCGCTTTCAACCTGCGCTTTGAAAGCTTCCGGATTGATCGCTAGGCCAGCATCCGCCGCCACCCAGAAGTTATGCACGCGGATGGCGCCGCTGCGCTGGTTGACGGAGATCTCGGCGACGGATGCGGTCATCGACCCGATCTTCGGAGTGAACGGGCCAAAGTCGGCAAAGGCTACGCCGAGCGCAGTTCCTGAAGAGCGCTTCCTTCCCCAGCCTGACATTTCGGCCACCTTCTCCAGCAGTCTTCTCGCCCGGGACGAATCGGTCAAGGAAAGCCGGTAGGCGATCGGGTCGGTCTTGTTTAGGCTCGCGAGCTCATCGAGCATCGCTTCGACGGCGAACTTGTTGTGCCCGGTGCCCACTCCGCGCCAGGCAGCAACTCGGGTGCGCTCGGGCTCCATGACGTGCTCAGAGAGCCAGTTCGGGACCTTGTCGTAGTACGGCAGGTCCGCCCCCATCATGAAGATGACATCCCGGTCTTTTGCCGCCTTGATGTAGCCGCGGTGATACACGAAGTCGCCCACCGGCTCGCCGATGACGCGGTGGCGCCAGCCGACCAGCCTGTCGTCCTTGTCCAGCCCGGCGTCGATCTTGTGGGCGGTCATCGCGCGGAAAGTACCCGCCGAGAGATCGTCTTCGCGGCTGAGGATCAGCTTGACCGGGCGGTTGACCGCTTTCGCGATCAACGCGGCATCGACCGAAACTTCGACGGTCGCCCGCCTGCCGAATCCGCCGCCGAGAAACTGTTGGTGCACGTTCACCATCTCCGGGGTCGTGCCGAGCGCCTTGGCGACGTCAAGCGTGGTGCGCGTCGGCGCCTGCGTGCCCACCCAGATCTCGACGCCGTCGCGGCGCACTTCGGCTGTTGCGTTCATCGGCTCCATCTGCGCGTGGTAGACATGGTCGGTCAGAAATTCCCGCGTCAGGACTCTCGCCGCTTCGGAGATCGCCTTCGGCGCGTCGCCTTTCGACTTCCATTCCACTCCGACGCGTTTGGGATCGCGGCCGTCGCCGAGGTAGGTCTCGAGGTCCTTGTCGGTGTTGATCGCCTCGCCCGGCAAGCCGCCGCGCCAGGTGACTTTCAGCTGCCGGCGCGCCTTGCGCACCGCGTCGAACGTCTCCCCGACCACCGCGACGCCCTGGTCGAGCGTGACCACGTCGACGATGCCGGGAAGCTTCTTCACTTCGGCGGCGTTCGAGGACGCCGGGCCGCTGTCGCGGATCGGCGCCCGCACGAACGTGGCATACGCCATTCCGGGAACGCGGGCATCGATGCCGTACTTTGCGCTGCCATTGCTCTTGGCCGGCACGTCGACGCGCGGGGTGCCCTTGCCGAGGATGCGGTACTTGTCCGCGGTCTTGAGGTCCTTCGCCGGATCGATTGCCGGCGGCTGGGCCGGCGCGGCGGCGAAGGAAGCGATCTCGCCGTAGCTCATCTTGCGGCCCGAGGCCGGGTGCACCACCGTGCTCGGCTCGGTGGTGAGCTCGGCGGCAGGGACGCCCCATTTCTCGGCGGCCGCGTTCAGCAGCACGCGGCGCGCCTGCGCGCCGGCGACGCGCAACGGCGTCCAGTAGCCGAGGGTGGAGATGCTCGCCACGACATACTGCGCCTTGAAGATCGGATGGTGATAGGCGGCGTCGGTCGGCGACTGCACGATCCTGACCTTGCTCCAGTCGGCGTCGAGCTCCTCGGCGACGATCATCGGCAGGCCGGTCATGATGCCCTGGCCCATCTCCGCCACCGGCGACTGGATGGTGATCGTGCCGTCGGGCGCGATCGAGACGTAGGCGTTGATTTTTCCGGTGGATTGCGCGCGTGCCTGACTCGCAAGACCCAATCCAAGACTGAAAGAGAAAGCCAATCCCGCGGCGCTTCCGAGGAAAGCGCGCCGGCTGACCTTGAAGCTGAGAAGCTCGAGTTCGTTGCGCTCGATCATGGCTACACCTCCTTGGAGGCGCGCTGGATCGCGGCCACGATGCGGTTGTACGTGCCGCAGCGGCACAGGTTGCCGTTCATGTGGCTCACGATCTGCTCGCGCGTGGGCTTCTTGTTCTTGGCGAGCAGCGCCGCGGCCTGCATGATCTGGCCCGACTGGCAGTAGCCGCACTGCGGCACCTGCTCGGCGATCCAGGCTTTCTGCAGCGGGTGATCGCCGACGGGCGAAAGGCCTTCGATCGTGGTGACCTTCTTCCCGGCAACCGCCGAAACCGGCGTGACACAGGCGCGTGCCGATTGGCCGTTGACGTGGACCGTGCAGGCGCCGCACTGCGCGACGCCGCAGCCGAACTTGGTGCCGGTAAGCCCGAGCTCATCGCGCAGGACCCAGAGCAGCGGCGTATCGGCAGGCTGCTCGGAATAGGCCTCGCCGCCGTTGACGACAAACTTGATCATCGATTCCTCCTCCCAGGAAAGCGAATCCTACTCCGAGAATTCACCCGGCGGCATGCCGGCGCATCGCCCTGCCGAGCCGCTCGACGCCGGTGCGGATGCGCTCGGGGGTCGACATCGAAAAGCACAGGCGCGCGCTGCGCGGATCCGGCGCTTCGGCATAGAACGGCGCGCCCGGCACATACATGACGTTCTCCTCGATAGCCGTGCGCACCAGCGCGCCCGCGTCGACGCCAGTGGGAAGGAACCCCCAGACGAACATCCCGCCCTGCGGCGCGGAAAACATGAACTTTCCTGCAAGCTGCTCGCGCAGGGCGGCGACCATGGCGTGCGCCTGCTCCCGGTAGGCCGCGACGATCCGCGGGAGGTGACGTTCAAGCTGGCCGGACCTCAGATAATGCGCGGCCGCGCCCTGGATCCACGGCGAGGTGGAAAGGTCGATGGTCTGCTTGGCGATCACGCAGCGCTGCACGATCTCCGGCGGTGCGACCATCCAACCGACGCGCAGGCCGGGCGCCACGATCTTCGACAGAGTGGAGAGATAAACCAGCCGGTCCTCGGCACCTGCTTCGCGCGCCAGCGCGGCGAGCGCCGGGACGTGTTCGCCGTCGAAGCGCACATCCCCATACGCATCGTCCTCGATGATCAGCACGCGGTGCTGCGCCGCCAGCTGGAGCAGCCGCTTGCGCCGTGCGAGCGACATCGTCGCGCCGGTCGGATTACCGAACGTCGGCAGGGTATAGATGGCTTTGATGCTGGCGCCGCGCTCGGTGAGCACCGCCTCGAGCTCGGCGACATCCATGCCATCGGCATCGGTACCAACCGTGGCGACCCGCGCGCCGGCGTGCCGCAGGGCCTGCAGCGCAGTGGTGTAGGTCGGGCGTTCGACCAGCACGGTATCGCCGGGATCGAGCATGACCCGCAGGATCAGGTCGAAGCCCTGTTGAGACCCGGTCGTGACCAGCACATCGTCCGCGGACGCCTGGATGCCGCGCCGCGCCATCCAGGCGGCCAGCGCCTCGCGCAGCGCGCGCTCGCCTTGAGTGTCGGCGTACTGGAGCCACTCGGCGGGCGGCGCGCGCATCGCGTGCTCCATCGCCTCGCGCAGCCCACCGGCGTCGAACAGCGCCGGCGATGGATAGCCGCCGGCGAACGAGATCATGTCCGGCCGCGACAGGTACGGGAAAAGCTCCCGGATCGCGGACCCGCGCGGCGCTTTGAAAGCGGCCGCGAATGGGTAGGGCATCAGTCCAGTTTGAACCCGGCTTGCTGGACGATCGGGCGCCAGCGCGCGTAATCGGCCGCGAGCTGCTCGCTCGTCGCCTGCGGGCCCGCGGGCGCCGGATCCAGCCCGAGCTTGACGAAGCGCTCCGTCATGTCCGGCGCCGCGACGATCGCCACCAGCTCGCGGCCGAGCAGCTCGACGATCGCCGGCGGCGTGCCGGCCGGAGCGAACACGCCGTACCAGAGCGAGAGATCCATCGCCACGCCGAGCTCGGCGAACGTCGGCACGTCGGGCAGCGCGCGCGAGCGCTCGGCGCCGGAAGTCGCCACGATGCGCAGCTTGCCGCTGCGGTGGTGCTCGGATGCATCGGCAATGCCGCTGATGCCGGCCGACACCTGCCCGCCCATCAGCTCGGCGTTGTAATGCCCCGAACCTTTGTAGGCCACGTGCTCGAGGCGCAAGCCGCTGGTACGCGCCAGCACCACGCCGACCAGGTGGCCCATGCTGCCGACGCCGGAGCTGGCGAAGAAGGCCTTGTCCGGATTCGCCTTCACCCACGCGACGTACTCCGGCCACGTGCGCGCGCCGGACATCGGACCGAGGGTGAATCCCTGCTGCCCGTTCACCAGCCTGGCTACCGACACCAGGTCGCGCTGCGCGTCGTAGGGCACCTTTGCATAAGCGTGCGGCGTGACGGTGAGCGGCGTGCTGGAGGTGAGCAGCAGCGTACTGCCGTCAGGCGCGGCGCTGCGCACCGCCTCGATCGCAACGCGCACGAAGCCACCCGGCTTGTTCTCGACGATGACCGGCTGGCCGAGGCGCGGCGACAGGCGCTCGGCCATCATGCGGGCCACGAGGTCGACCGAGCCGCCGGCCGCGAATCCGACGACCAGCCTCACCGGCTTGCCGATTTTCTCCTGGGCAACAGCAGGCAGCGTCGCAAACGCGATGCCCAGGATTGCGAGTCGCAGCATGGACCTCTCAGTATACCGAGCGGGAGCGGCGCCAGAGCCGCGCGCCCACCGGCCATAACACGATGCCGAACGCCGCGATGGCGAGGCCCGCGGCGATCGGGCGCTCGAAAAATACAAGAAAGTTCCCGTCGGCGCGGATCATCGCGCGGATGAAGTGCTCTTCCAGCATGGCGCCGAGCACCATGCCGAGGATCGCCGGCGCGACCGGAAAGCCGTTCTCCTCCATCAGGTAGGCGATCACGCCGAACACGAGCATCAGCACCACGCCGAAGATCGAGTTATTGATGGCGAACGAGCCGACGATGCAGAAGAGCAGGATCACCGGCATCAGCACGTCGCGCGGCGCGCGCAGGAGCTGCTTCGCGCTCTTGATCGCGGCGATGCCGAGCGGCAGCATGAGCAGGTTCGCCAGGATGAACACCATGAAGATGGCGTAGATCGCCACGGCGTTCTCCATGAAGATCGACGGCCCGGGATTGAGGCCCTTAATGTAGAGCACGCCGATCACGATCGCGGTGATCGAATCGCCCGGGATGCCGAACACCAGCGCCGGCACCCACGCCCCGGCGAGCGCGCTGTTGTTCGAGGCGCCCGCCTCGATGATGCCTTCGACGTGGCCGGTGCCGAACTTCTCCGGCTCCTTCGAGAATTTCTTGGACAGCGCGTAGGACATCCAAGCGGCGATGTCGGCGCCTGCGCCGGGCAGCACGCCGATCGCGGTGCCAAGGACGCTGCCGCGCAGTACCGGCGTGCGGTAGCGCTTGGTGAGCGTCCACATGCCGCGGAACACGTTGCCGATCTTGGCCTGCGCCATCTCCCAGGGCTCGTCGATGCGCGACACGCTGCGGATGATCTCGGAAACCGCGAACATGCCGATCATGATCGGAATCAGCGTGAGCCCGCCGGCAAGCTCGGCATTGCCGAACGTGAAACGCGGAAAGCCCGCCGGGTTGTCGAGACCGACCGAGGCGATGAGCAGGCCGAGGAGCAGCGACACGATGCCCTTCAGCGGGTTGGCAAACGCGATGAACACCGCGCACAGCAGGCCGAGCACCACCAGCCAGAAATACTCGAACGAGGAAAACTTGAGCGCGACCTCGGCGAGCGCGGGCGCGGCCATGATCAGCACCGCCGTGCCGAACAGCCCGCCGATGACGGAAAACACGAGCCCGGCGCCCAGCGCGAGCTCGCCCTGGCCCTTTTTCGTCATCGCGTACGCCTCGTCGGTATAGGCGGCGGACGCGGGGGTTCCCGGCATGCGCAGCAGGCAGCTCGGAATATCGCCCGCGAAGATCGCCATCGCGGTCGCGGTGACGATCGACGCGATCGCCGGCACCGGCTCCATGAAGAACGTGACCGGCACCAGCAGCGCGGTGGCCATGGTGGCGGTCAGGCCGGGCACTGCGCCGACGAACAGGCCGAACGCCGCCGACGCGAGAATCACCCAGAGGACGTAGGGATCGAAGACTTGCGCCAGCGCCTGCAGGAGCACCGAACCAGTCACGCTAGAACGCCCACTGTTCGAATACACCCCAAGGGAGCGGAATGCGCAGCATCTTGTAAAACGAGAGATGAATCGCCACCGTGGCGACAACTGCAGCGACAGCAGCCATGCGCCAAGAAGCCCCGAGGATCCGCATCCAGAACGTAAGCAGCACGATGCCGGTGATATGGAAGCCGAGCGTGTCGGCGGCGAGGATGTAGAACAGCAGGCCGGCGATCACGCTGCCCACGCCCAGCAACGGCCGGCGGCGCTGGACCCAACCCGGCAATGCGACCCACGGCGCGCCCTGGCGTACACCGCCAAAGATCAGAAACAAGCCGCAGATTCCGAGCCCGGCGGCGATCGAGCCCGGGAACCACGCCGGGCCGAACCTCTGGCCCGGCATGGCGGGAAACCCCTGGACGTGCCAGAGGATCGCCGCGGCGAGCGCGACCAGCGCCGCGCCGGTCAGCCCGTCGTTAACCTTTATTTGTTGACCTTTATTTGGCCAGCCCGACCGCTTTGAGCGCCGCCCCGAGGTTCTTGTCGGATTCGGCCATGAACTTCGTGGTGCCGGCGGGATCGGCCCAGACGACGCCGAAGCCGCGGCTCGCCATGAAGTCCTTGTACTCCTTCGAGTCGTAGACCTTCTTCAGCGCGGTGACGAGCGTCTTCTGCACCGGCGCCGGGATGCCCTTCGGCGCGGCGATCACGCGCCAGGCGGCGATCTGCCAGTTCGTGCCGAGCTCTTTCTTGAGCGTGGGCACGTTCGGGTAGAGCGGGGGCGGATTCGCGTCCATGATGGAAAGCGCGCGCACCTTGCCGCCGTCGATCATCGCGCGCGCCTCAGGAATCGAGCAGGGGACGACCTCGACGCCACCGGCCACCAGGTCCTGCAGCCCGGGCGCCGCGCCTTGCGACGGCACCCAGGGCAGTGCGTTCGGGTCGATGCCCTGATCCTTGAGCAGCCCGGCGATCGCGAGATGCCAGATGCCGCCCTGGCCGGTGCCCGAGGCCTTGAGCTTGCCGGGATTCGCCTTGATCGCGGCGAGCAGCTCCTTCGTGCTCTTGTAAGGGGAGTCGATGCGCACGTGCACGCCTGCCGGGTCGGCGTTCACCAGGCCGATCGGCGTGTAGTCGGTGTGCTTGAGCGGCGTCAGGCCGACGTGGTGCATCATCGTGATCTCGACCGTGATCAGGCCGATGGTGTAGCCGTCGGGCGACGCCTTGGCGATCGCGTCGTGGCCGACCACGCCCGAGCCGCCGGTGCGGTTCACCACGTTGAAGGGCTGCTTCAGCTCCTTTTCGAGCAGCGTCCCGATGATGCGCGCCGTGGCATCGGTGCCGCCGCCCGCGCCCCAGGGCACGATGAGCTGCACCGGCCGCTGCGGGTACTGGGCAAATGCTGATGAAACTACGGATAGCAGCGCGGCGAGCAGTACCTTTCGCATGACTCCTCCTCAGGTTGTCAGACAACCGATTCTAAGGCGTAAGATTCTTTTTTTGGAGCAAACCATGAATGCCCCCGCCCAGGCCGGGTTGCCGGCCCTTCCCCTCCAAGACCCGAAGCTCTTCCGCACCCAGTGCTACATCGACGGCCAATGGGTCGGTAGTTCTCAAACTCTTTCTGTTGTGAACCCGGCCACGGGCTCGGTGCTGGGTACCGTGCCGAAGCTGGGCGCCGAGGAGGCGCGGCGCGCGATCGAAGCCGCCGAGCGCGCGTGGCCGGCGTGGCGCGCGAAGACCGCGAAGGAGCGCGCGGTGATCCTGCGCAAGTGGTTCGACCTGATGATGGCGAACCAGGAAGACCTCGCGCAGATCCTCACCGCCGAGCAGGGCAAGCCGCTGACGGAAGCGCGCGGCGAGATTGCCTACGGTGCCTCCTTCATCGAATGGTTCGCCGAAGAAGGCAAGCGCGCCTACGGCGACGTCATCCCGCAGCACCAGCCCGATAAGCGCGTGCTGGTGATCAAGCAGCCAATCGGCGTCTCGGCGCTGATCACGCCGTGGAATTTCCCGAACGCGATGATCACGCGCAAGGCCGGCCCGGCGCTCGCCGCCGGCTGCACCGTCGTCATCAAACCCGCCGGCCAGACGCCCTACTCGGCGCTCGCCATGGCCGAGCTCGGCGAGCGTGCCGGCATCCCGAAAGGCGTGCTCAACGTGATCACCGGCGACTCGAAGGCGATCGGCGCCGAGCTGTGCGCGAACCCGGTAGTCAGGAAGCTGTCCTTCACCGGCTCGACGGAAACCGGCCGCGTCCTGATGCGGCAGTGCGCCGACACGATCAAGAAGCTCTCGCTCGAGCTCGGCGGCAACGCGCCCTTCATCGTGTTCGATGACGCCGATCTCGACGCGGCGGTCGAAGGCGCGCTCGCGTCGAAATACCGCAACGCCGGCCAGACCTGCGTGTGCGCGAACCGCCTGTACGTGCAGGACAGCGTCTACGACGCCTTCGCCGCCAAGCTCACCGA
>Ga0105340_1000397_pt1 | contig 21281 bp, 16 predicted proteins | sample EasRivMeERMLT700_FD_89676 | JGI IMG/M metagenome (GOLD analysis project Ga0105340, IMG submission 89676) | Soil microbial communities from meander-bound floodplain in the East River, Colorado, USA - East River MetaG ERMLT700 | ecosystem: Environmental > Terrestrial > Soil > Floodplain | place...
CTCTCGAATTCCGCGCGCACCTGGCCGTTGGTGCCCGGCTTGTAGAGGAGTTCCTTGTAACGGAATGCGTTCGTGCTACCTGCGATCTGTTCCCGTGTTACGAGAGTGGGCGCCGGATATAACCAGAGCTGCGCGTTGGAGATCGTCGTTATCTCGAAATTGGGATAGGGGATGGTTCGCGCAAACGTCTGGCCAAAGCCGGAATGCGCCAGGCGCACGACCTCAGTTCCGTTCGTCGCGCTCGGTATCGTCGGTGGTAATCCTGAGCCAGGAGGGCTGTAACCCCCCCAACTCCCGCTGTAGATCGCCAGCGAGTTGGCTGCCGGCGGATTCGTCGACACGTTCGCGAGCGTGTTGATGAATTCAGGGTAAACGACAAATGCCGTCGCGACTTGAGCGTTCCCTTTGTGGCCGCAAATCCCAAGGCTGCTGAGGCCCAGCACAAGAAGCGATGTCCGTAAGAATTTCATCGACGCGCCTGCTGGCTTGGGGCCGACGCTGCTGGGATCTCCAGCGTGGCCATCGTTGGAATCTCCCGCGACAAGACAAAGATCGCCTGGTTCGTGAATCTTAAGAACGCACCCGCCTGGACAGGCTCGACGACCTCAAGCAGTTCGCCCCCGATCAATACAGGGCCGGCCAGCGCGTTCGTTTTGAAGCGATAGAAAATATTGGTCACTCCCGATGGCGGCATCACCGAGGAGAACGAAAGGGTGCGCTGCAGAGGGACCTGGCTCAGCAGCTTCGAAGCCCCTGCCGGCAGGGGCACGGAGACGCCTTCAAACCGCTCGTCTGTGAACACCAACCCGTTCACGTTCCATCCTCCCTGGCCTGCCGCGGGCGGCGGTATGATTTGTCCCCCAAGGTGGTTCGTACTGTTCTGCGGGCTGGGAATCAGCATCGCCGACGCTTGGCCGGACGCGCGCAATACGCGCAGACGAAAGCTCGTTTCTCCCGCTTCCGAACGGACGATCCCGCTCCAGTTTGCGTCATTGTCCATGAGCAGCACCGCGTGAGTTTGGTTTCCCCCGGTGTGATAAGTGCCGGCCACGTCTTCGTGCAGTTGAAGAATGATCGCTTCGATTTCCTCCACGTTCAGGTCATCCACGATGTCCAGTGGGATGGCGGCGGTTGTTCCGTTAAGGGGCACGACGCCATTTCGTGGATGGCTAAAGTCCGCTCCGTTCGTCGCCGTGCTCATCACCGAAATCGAATAGTGGAGTTGGCCAGCGTAGTGCCTGTTGAAAGCTACCGGCACAGAATAGCTCCCGCGTCCTTCGCTAATCTGGGACGTCGGCGTCGCGAATTGAACTTCAGGCTGCGCCGAGCGCGTTGGCCGGCTGGCAGCGCTTAACGGATTTGAACCGTTGGTTATTTCCAGGCCATCCGCGTAACCATCGCCATCGGTATCCGAAACCGAGGGGTTCGTGCCGCGAACAGCCTCTTCGCTATCGGATAGTCCATCCCCGTCGCTGTCTGTATCCAGGCGAAGGCGGAAGAAGCGCATCCCGGTAACAGAAGGAACAGTGGCCAGCCAACTTGGACCGCCCAGCGAGGAAATCTGCGCGCCGGGCGCATTGCTCCAGACGATTGGCGCATTGAGCGCACCGGACGTCTCCAGAATATAGATTCGGCTCAGACTGCCCGGACGCGTGTCCGTGAACTCGATCGCCGCCATGTTGCCGATGTACTCCAGACGATCCATCGTGAGCGCGCCTTGCGCGGCTCCTGTCGTCGGCAGCCATCCCAACGCAAAGGCAATGCCCAGCAGACCTACTCTCCAAAAAGCACTCGTCGTGGTCCCGGGCGGTGCGAATCTGTAAGGCGTTTGCACGAGTTCTAGGCTGGAGCACAGCCTGGGGCAGATGCGCCCGCCGAAAAATCCCATGAAGGGGTGATTGCGTGCAGATTTTTTGCGGCGGATGACGATTTTCTCACCCGATCGGGTGAGAAGGCTCACCGATCAAGGTACTTCACCACGGCTTCGGTTCGCGAATGAACGTGGAGCTTCTCGTAGATGTGGCGCAGGTGCGTGCGCACCGTCTCTAGGCTCACGTTGAGAAGGTCGGCGATTTCCTTGTTGCTGAAACCCTTTGCCAGGCGAGCGAGAATCTGCTCCTCGCGCTCTGTCAGCGCCGTCGCGAGCGCCTTCGGTGTCGGCTGATGCAGCGATGCCACGACCCGCCGGGCAATCTGCGTGGACATCGGTGACCCGCCCCGGTGCATCTCCTGGATTGCTTCGAGCACCTCGGCGAGAGACGTGCGCTTGAGCAAGTACCCGCATGCACCAGCGCGGAGTGACTCGAATATCTTCTCCGGATTATCGTAAGCCGTGAGCATCATCACCGGCACCGTCGGGAGGAGTCGTTTCAATTCGCGCACACACTCGATGCCGCTGCGTTTCGGCAGTTCGATATCCATTAGCACCACGTCCGGGGCCTCCTTCGGAATCTGCGCAAGGGCCTCCTCAGCTGTGCGATGCGTGCCCGCGCAGCGAAAGCCCGGGCATCCGTCAAGCATCACGGACAAGCTTTCCCGGAAGCGGTCGTTGTCTTCGACTATCGAGACTTTGATGGGTGCTGAAGCGGACATAGTAACGTGTCTCGCCGATTTAAGCCGAATGTAACGTTCGCCGCCATACCGCAAACGGGTGAGGCTTATTTTGTTCGTTGGGGCAGGGGAACGGTCATCCGAACAGTGGTGCCATTGTCTGGCCGGCTCACGACGGTCAGTTGCCCGCCGCAATCGGCCATCCGCTCGCGCATGTTCGTCAGGCCGTTGCCGCCACCATTGGCCGCGCCTGAGGATGCTTCGTCGAACCCGCGTCCGTTGTCCGAGATGGTCAGGATGAACGTGCCGTTCACCAGGGTCAACTGAAGCTGCGCCTCGGTCGCGGTTGCGTATTTGACCACATTGTTGAGCGCCTCCTTGGTCACGAGAAAAATATTATGGCGAAGATCAGATGGCAGCGGCACCACAGGAATATCTTCCGGAGCTTCCCAGCGGAACCGCAGGCCCGCGCCTGTAATCACCCGTTCCGAGAATTCACACACATACTCTGTGAACCGATCCAGCGAATCGTTCCGCGGATTTACTGTCCAGACTATTTCCTCCACGTTCTGGATCACTTCCCGGGCCAGTGATGAAACGCTGCGCACGCGTTCGGCCATGACGCTCGGCCTCTCCGTTTCTCGCGCAGCGAGTTCACTCCACAGCGCAAGTTGGGAAAGGTCCGCCCCGAGGTGATCGTGCAGATCGCGCGAGATGCGCACGCGCTCCCGCTCCAGTGCGTGGCTGCGTTCCAGGTCGGCCAGTCGCCGCCGCAGGCGAATGAACGAAAAATAACGAACAAGCCCTGCCGCGCCGCCAATCAGGACGAGCGCGCTCACGATGCGGAACCAACCTGTCTGCCAGAGATACGGCTGCACCGCGATGGCAACGGATGCCCCCGCCATGTTCCAAACATTGTCGTTGTTCGCCGCGACGACCTGGAAACGATAGTCCCCTGGCGGAATCCTTGTGTAGTAAGCTGCGCGCCGGTCATCCGCGTTGATCCAGGTATCATCCAAACCTTGCAGCCGATATTGAAACCGAACTTTTGATGGCGCCGTAAAGCTGAGGCCGGCGTAACGAAACTCCAACCGCCGCCCGCCCGGCGGAACCTTAATCCGGCCGCCGGCGGGCAAAACGGTTTGCACCGGCTTATCATCGATCAGCACCTGTTCGATCGCCACTGGCGGCGGCCGCGAGTTCAGCGGCAGGGAACGCGGATCGACGACGGTGACCCCGCCCATCGTGGCGAACCAGAGTCTTCCATCACTGGCCTTCCACGCCGTCGGTTGCCGATCCGCCGTGCATTGGCTGCTGCCCATGCCATCGGCTCGGTCATAGTGAGTAATGTTAATGGCGTTGATTCGCCCTTCCGCCAGGTCGTTCAACGCGCCGCGTTCTGCGCGGAGAAGTCCTTGCTTTGACCCAAACCAAAGATGCCCCGAGTCATCTTCGAGGATGCACGTCAGCACCCGTGGCAGTTCGACGTGATCGAAATTGAAAAATCGTCCGTTTTTGAATCGGCTCAGTCCACGGCCATGTGTCCCAATCCACAACGTCTTGTCCCGGTCCACGTAGAGCGCCCAGACATGATCGTCCGCCAGACCATCACGCGTCGTGAACCGATCCCATCCGTTTGTGGTCTTGCGCAGCAACCCGCCGCCGTTTAAGCCCAGGTAAAGTTCGCCCGGCTTGCCTTCCGCCATGCAGCGTATATCCAACGGTGGCAAATCCCCCGGGCATTTCTGCGGCGCCAGTGAATTCCCATCGATCCGATACAGCCCGCGCGGTGTTCCCAGGTGGATCTCGCCCGCCTGATCTTCAAAGACAACATGGATGTCCACCGAATGCCGTGCTGCCGGTTCGGTAAACCACGTCACACTCTCCCCGTGAATTCGGCATAGTCCGCTGCCGTAGAATCCCACCCAGGCCGCTCCCTTGCTGTCACCCAAAACGCTCCACGCCAGCCGTCCACCAGATACAGCGTGACGCAGGGCGCGATGAGGACTGCTCGCGGGAAACCAATCGACGGCATTGACGGTGGCCAGCCAAATGTTGCCTTGCCCGTCCTGGGCAACGGAGCGCACCACGTCGGATGTCAGTCCGTCTCGCGAATCGTAGGTCTTGAATGCGCGCGGCTTCAGCCGAATCAATCCATTCCCCCCGGTACAAATCCAAAGATTCCCCTCGGCGTCTTCAAGGATGCTTTTGCCCAGTTCGGCCGCCGCGCTGTTCTGCAGCTTAAACCGTCGAAAGACGCGATTGGTTGCGGCCTGCCATAGTTCTCCCACGCCTGTGCCGATCCAGAGATTTCCTCTGCGATCTTCCATGTAACCAGTGAATTGGTCGGTCCTGACCGGCAACTCGCCCCAATCTTCCCACGACCCCTCACGAAACTTTTGCACACGATTGGCGATGACCCACATTCCGCCGTCGCGCGCGCCCACCAGGCGCCAGCCCGAGGATAGCTGGAATGGAAGCGGCGTGTTCACGGCGTTCACCGGGCGCACGGAAAACAAACGGTTGCTGCGAATCCCCCAACCATAACCCTCGACATCCGATCCCCTCCCAAAACGTTCAAACAGGGTGTTGCTGCTGCTCACTGCCTTGAAGCCCCTGTCGACATAATGGTAGTAATTCGTCCGGTGCCATGAGGTATTCGCCCAGATCTCGCCCGAATGATCCTGGACGAGCGCCTCGATCCCCTTTTCGGGCAACCCATCACGCTCGGTGAATGTCTTGAAGCGCCCGTTCCACCACTGGCTCAAATGGCCATACTCGGACCTGATCCAGAGGCGCCCCTTTCGATCGAGATCGAGATGGACGATTCGACTGCTGGGCAGTTCCGGTGTGTTCGCCGCGTCAAACGCCACAAACTCGACGCCGTTAAATCGCGCCAGGCCATTGAACGTGGAAACCCAAATGTACCCATCCGGTGTTTGCGCGATATCACTGAGGAAGTTGTCCGGCAAACCCTGCTCTGTTTGCCACACGTCGACGATGTATTCCGACTGAAGATATTCGATCGGTGCGGGCGGGACCGCCGCGCTCGCCACGGATACGGCCAGACAGCACTGCCCCGCGAGATAGAAAGCTCGCCATCGCCATCCGCCGAATGTTCGGGTCAGCAGCCCTTCCCATGTCATACCGAGCGCTCGACGCGAGCCTAGCCACTTCCAATCCAAACAACCAGCGGGAATTCTCAGCCGCAAATTCAGTTGCGTCCTCGCCTTCGCGGAGCGTCCTGGAGTGCGCCAGTCCTCTGGCGCTTTCGAATTCAGATCACTTTTTTTCCGCTAAAACCGTTCGCCAAAATCTTGTTGACATACATCATACCTCTATGTATTGTGCCTCTATGATTCGCAAGGAACTCGTCGCCGCCTCGGCCGAGCCGCTCATCCTCGCGCTCCTCTCCGAGTCCGAGAGCTACGGCTACGCCATCCTCCAGGCCATTAAGAATCGTTCCAACGGTCAGCTGCAATGGACCGACGGCATGCTCTATCCCGTGCTCCATCGCATGGAACGCAAGGGTTGGATCAAGGCCCGTTGGGGCGAATCCGAGACGGGACGAAAGCGAAAATATTATTCCCTAAAAAAGGACGGCAAAAAGGCGCAGGAACGCCACCGGGACCAGTGGTTGAAAGTTCACTCCGTCCTCGCCGGCCTTTGGAAGGAAAAGTATGTTTGATCTTGAGCGCGCAATCGCCGAGTGGCGCGAGCAACTAGCCTCGGACGGCATCAGTCCGCCCGAAGTCCTCGACGAACTCGAAAGTCATTTGCGGGACGATATCGAGCAGCAGATGCGTTCGGGATTGAGCCCGCAGCAAGCTTTCAACGCTGCCCTTCAACGGCTTGGACGACGCGATGCACTCAAAACCGAATTCAAAAGAATCAGCGGAAGGACGGAAGTGCTCGAGAAGCTGATGGGCCTCGTCGGTATCATCCTGGTCGGCTTTATTGTCTGGATGAGCGGCTATACGTTTTTGCAAATGGAGTTGAGTCCATCCGAGCAAATCGTTGCGTACGCTGCAGTTGCCTTCACCCTGCTCACAGCGTGTGCCTGGCGATACGCCGTCCCGTTCCTGCCTGTTATAGCCAGTAGGGGCAAAAGAGTAACTGTCGGACTGATCTGCATTGTTTTGGGGGTTGTCTTCAGCAATCTGTTTTGCCATTTCATTTTGCCACACTTTGAGAGTCACGATCGTCAAATCCCGGCGCTTGGGTTTTGGGCAGTTTTCCCGATCGCTCTCTTTGCGTGCCTCGGGTTGGCGCTCATGATGAGCGCGGACGATCGGGAGCATTGGAAAATGAGGCGCGCTTGATGATCAATAGCACGAGTTATGTTTGATCTCGACCGTGCAATCTCGGGGTGCCGCGAGCAACTGGACTCGGACGGCATCAGGTCGCCCGAAGTTCTCGACGAGCTCGAAAGTCATTTACGCGATGACATCGAGCAGCAAATGCGTTCTGAGATGAGCGAAGCCCAGGCTTTTCAGAACGCCATTCGCGATGTGGGCCAGCCGAGTCTCCTCAAAAGTGAATTTGCCAAAACAGGGCCATGGCAGGAACTCCCCACACGCCTGCACCACGCCATGCTCACATTAGCCGGTATCCCAACTCTCGCTACGCATATGAATACACCCAACACACACATCGAACCCCGCTGGGCAACCTATCTCAAAGCCAGCGCCTTTCTCCTGCCCGCCGTTTCACTCTGGGCAATGTCGGTCGTCTTCATCGCCCCCAAGCTGAAGCAGATTTGCCTCCACGCCGGCGGCGTGCCTCTACCGTCGTTCGTAAGCGGGATGCTTGAGCTTACGCAACATGCCACATGGATTGTCGTCGGCACCGTCCTCGTGTTCGCAGGCCTTGAATGGCGCTCCGCAGCATGGCCGCGATATCGCCGTGCCACAATCGGTGTCGGCACGTTTTTGCTCAACTCCGTCGTGTTGATTGCGATCTTTCTCATGGTGGTGTCAGCTTTGCTCGCCGCGCCTGCACTGATGCGCGCCGTCAAGTAACTCGTAACTCAACTATCCGGCTCTTTCCTTTTCCGGGCCTGCCTCCTATTTTCCGGGCATGATTCAGCGCTATTCCCGCGCCGAGATGCGGGACATTTGGACTGAGCAACGCAAGCTGGAGACTTGGTTGCAGATCGAACTGCTTGCCGCCGAAGCGCTTGTCCAGCAAGGCATCGTCCCGAAGGCCGACTTCGAGCAGATGAAGGCGAAGGCCGCTTTTAGCCTCGATCGCTGCAAGGAACTCGAGCGCACGCTGAACCACGACGTTATCGCTTTCACCACCAACGTCGCCGAAAACATCAACAGCAAGGCCAGTCGCTGGTTTCATTTCGGCCTTACCAGCAGTGACATCGTCGACACTGCGTTCGCCGTCCAGATGGTCCAGTCAGCGGACATTCTCATCCGCGATGTTCAGGAACTTCGGAAGGTAATCGCCGCGAGGGCGCGCGAACATCAGTTCACGCCCATGATTGGTCGCAGCCACGGCATTCACGCCGAGCCGACCACCTTCGGCCTGAAGATGGCGTTGATGTACGACGAGTTTGGCCGCGCCGAGGACCGCCTCAAGCGCGCCCGCGAAACCGTCGCCATCGGCAAAATTTCCGGCGCGGTCGGCACGAGCGCGCACCTCTCGCCCGAAGTGGAAGCCCACGTCTGCAAAGCGCTCGGCCTGCGCCCCGCGCCGATTGCGACGCAGGTCGTGCAGCGCGATCTGCACGCCGAATTCATGAATGCTGTCGCGCTGGTCGGCGCGAGCATCGAACGTTGGGCCACCGAGTTTCGCCACTTGCAACGCACTGAAGTTCTCGAGGCTGAAGAATTTTTCGCCAAAGGCCAGAAAGGTTCCAGCGCCATGCCGCACAAGCGCAACCCCATCACCGGCGAGCGCCTCACCGGCCTGGCGCGCGTCCTGCGCGGCAATGCCCTCGCTGCCATGGAAAACATCGCCCTCTGGCACGAGCGCGACATCAGCCACAGCTCCGTCGAACGCATCATCTTTCCCGATTCCTGCACGCTGCTCGACTACATGCTCGCCACTCTCACGAAACTCGCCGAGGGACTGATCGTTTACCCCGAGAACATGAAGCGCAACCTCGCGCTCTCCCTCGGCCTGTGGAATTCCCAAACCGTCCTGCTCGCGTTGATCAGGAAAGGCCTCACACGCGAGGAGGCCTATGAACTTGTCCAGCGCAATGCCATGAAAACATGGCAGGCCAAACACGCCGGAGCATCGGACGCGGACTTCAAATCCATGCTCCTCAGCGATCCCGACGTGGCCAAACTCATCACCCGCGAAGAACTCGACAAACTCTGCAGCCTCGACTTCCACTTTAAAGAAGTGAAGCAACGTTTCAAAAAACTGGGGCTGTAAGCAATGACCCGCTCCCATCCTCAACTCGCCAACAAAGTAATCGTTGTCGTCGGCGGCAGCACAGGGCTAGGTCTCTCTGCTGCGCGTGCTTTCGCCCGTGAAGGCGCGCGCCTTGTCATCGTTGGACGCAATCGCACCAGCCTCGCAAAAGCGCAACGTGAGCTTGGCCGCCTGAGCGTCGCCATCTCGGGCGACGCCAGTGATCCCAAAACCGCCAATCGCGCTGTCGCGCAAGCCATCAAGACGTTCGGCGCCTTTCACGGCCTTTACCACGTTGCGGGCGGCAGCGGTCGCAAAGCCGGCGACGGCCCGCTCGATCAGATCACCGACGACGGCTGGGAATACACGCTCGGGATCAACCTCGACTCGATGTTCTATTCGAACCGCGCGGCGACGCAGATGCTCCTCAAACAGAAAATCGCCGGCACGATCCTGAATATCGGTTCGGTCCTCGGTTCCTCTCCGTCGCCGCATTTTTTCACGACGCACGCCTACGCCGCCGCCAAGTCCGCCATCATCGGTTTCACCCGCGCGTGCGCTTCCTATTACGCGCCGCACAACATTCGTTTCAATGTCCTCGCCCCGGCCCTCGTCGCAACGCCGATGTCGCAGCGGGCGCAAGAGGATCCCGCGATTCTCGAATTCATGAAGACCAAGCAACCGCTCGACGGCGGACGCATGGGCCAGCCCGAAGACCTCGACGCCGCGGCTGTTTTCTTCATGTCGGACGCTTCGAAATTCGTCACCGGCCAGGCGCTCGCGGTGGACGGCGGCTGGAGCGTCAGCGAGGGCCAGCATTGAAATGCGCTACGCCATTGGCATCGATCTCGGCGGCACCAGCATCAAGGCGATGGCGATCTCAGCGGAGGGCGAAATCCTCTCGAAAGCCAATCGCCCTTTCGACGCGGATAAAAAATTTGAGTGGGCGGAAAAAATTCGCGCCCTCATTCCCGAACTGCGTCAGGACGCCGCGCCGGTCGCCATCGGCGTTTCTGCTCCCGGCCTGGCCGCGCGCGATGCCCGCTCCATTGCTTTTCTTCCTCAACGCTTGCAGGGCATTGAAGGATTTGTCTGGTCCGATTACCTCCAAACTCCATTTCCAGTTCCTGTCCTGAACGATGCGCACGCCGCGCTTCTCGGTGAAGTCTGGATTGGCGCAGCGCGCGGCCTGCAGGATGTCATCATGCTCACCCTCGGCACCGGCGTGGGCGGCGCGGCCATGGTCGATGGCCGCTTGCTCCGCGGGCACATCGGTCGCGCGGGTCACCTGGGCCACATTTCACTCGATCCAGACGGTCAACCGGATTGCACTGGCACTCCCGGCGCGCTCGAAGTCGCCATCGGCAACTACACGATCGAGCAACGCACGGGCGGCCGATTCAAGACCACGCACGATCTCATCACTGCGCACAACGCCGGCGACGCCGCCGCTACAAAAATCTGGCTCACCTCCGTCAAAGCGCTTGCCGCAGCCATTTGTTCCTTCGTCAACATTCTCGATTGCGAAGCCGCCATCATCGGCGGCGGCATCGCGCGCGCGGGCGACGCGTTGTTCAAACCATTGCGCGAGTTTCTCGACCAGATGGAATGGCAACCCGGCGGCCACACCGTCAAACTTCTCCCCGCCCAACTCGGCGAATTCGCCGGCGCAGCCGGCGCTGCCCACAACGCCCTCGTAGCAGCCGATGTCAGTCGGCTCTAATCTTCGTCGTGCGTGGGCACCACCCTTAAACTCTACATCCTCAGCGACGTCCACTACGCCGGCGCTGCCGAAAAGGCCCGCGTCGATTACTGCTACCGCTCCGTCACCAGTCCGCGCGTCCGTTTCCTCGTCCGCCTCTATCGCCACTTCTTCTGGCAACGTGATCCCTTCGCCCACAACCATCTTCTCGACAAATTCATCCACGCCGCCAAAGACGCCGACCTCGTTATCGCGAACGGCGATTACGCGTGCGACTCTGCCTTCATCGGTCTCTCCGACGATCCTACGCTCCAAAGCGCGACCGAATGCCTCGCCAAACTCCGCGGACAATTCGGTCACCGCCTTCACGCCGTGATCGGCGATCATGAACTCGGCAAAAAGCCCCTCGGCGCAGATGTCGGCGGCATGCGCCTCGAAAGCTTCCGGCGCTCCCACGACATGCTTGCCTTGAAACCATTCTGGACGCTTACCCTCGACAACTACGTTCTGATCGGCATCACCGCCACGCTCCTGGCTTTGCCGGTGCTCCAGGGTGAGTTGCTCGAAAACGAAGCCGACCAGTGGCACATGCTCCTCGCACGGCACATCGAAGAAATCCGTCGCGCCTTCGCCGACCTCGCTCCTTCGCAGCGCGCAATCCTGTTTTGCCACGATCCCACGGCGCTTCCTTACCTCGCGCAAATTCCCGAAGTGCGCGCCAAACTTCCGCTAGTCGAGCGCACGATCATCGGCCATCTCCACTCCAATCTCGTTCTCTTCAAAAGCCGCCTCCTGTGCGGCATGCCCGTGATCAACTTTCTCGGCCACACTCCGCAACGAATCAGCCGCGCGCTCCGCCAGGCCCGTGATTGGAAACTCTTCAACGTCACCCTCTGCCCATCGCTGCCCGGTATCCAGCTCCTGAAAGATGGCGGCTACCTTACCATTGATTTGGACCCAACCGCCAAAAATCGCGCCCGATTCCGCAAACACCGCCTCCCCTGGAAACCTTAACTCTGTAACCACCGACGTGAGGGCACGCCCCCCTCCTGTAACCACCGACGTAAGGAGGTGGCTGACTCATCTTCGTAATTTACCACCCGCCATCTGCGCAATTCGCCCCATACACCCTTCGACGCCCGTTCTGATTATGGACTTATGCAACGCGCGAAGACACTGGTCGTTACTCTTGTAATCTCCGCCCTCTGTTTGGCCGTTGGTTTTACCCAGCAGCAACCCACAGTTTACAAATTGGCTTTCAAGGGCACGGCTTATCAGCGCGACGGCGCTGGCAACCTTGTTGGCGTGCCGCTCACCGAGCAACTCCTCCTGTCGGCCCGCACCGGCGGCTACACCCAGGACCTGGCCATCGCCTATATCCTGGACGGCAACGAGCGCGGCGACACCATTGAGATCGTCAACGCCAACACGGGCGCCAGGCACGCTTTCCTCTTTGGCCTCTGGTTCGGCGACGACCGCCCCATGCAACTTGGCCGCACCGCCCTTACCAACGCCACCCAAACGGAAATCCGCCGCGTCGATCAGGTCTTCACTCTCGACAACTCCATTTACAGCTCCGAAAACAGCCATGGCGTCGGCACCTCTTTCGTCGTTAAGCGCTTTGTGCGCGATACTGGCGGCAACACGCGCGCGAACATCGACGTGCAAATACAATGGATGGTCAACCCGTGGGGCACCAACCAATGGGCCAAAATTTGCCACGGCACGTTCGTCTCAACGCAACCTCTCTTCTAACTCGCACGAAGGACTACTGTGCTTTCGCAAACGTTTAACCCGACAATCGTGCGCGGCAGCTTGCGCGCCCTCGCGATTGCATTTCTCCTCATCGCGCAGAGTGTCTTCGCCGCTCCCGCGGTCGGCCGGCTCGTTTCCTGGGGCACGGGACAAGTCTTTCCTCCGAATGGCCCCACCGACATCGTCGCTGTCTCCGCTGCCGTGGATCACAGCCTCGCGCTGAAATCCGACGGCACCGTCTTCGCGTGGGGCGACAACATGAATGGCCAGTGCAATGTGCCTGCCGGGCTCGCGGACGTTACGAAAATTGCCGCAGGCGAATTCTTCAGCGTCGCCCTCAAGAGCGATCGCTCAATCGCCACCTGGGGCGCGAACGACTACGGACAGTGCGATCTGCCATCCGGCCTTACTGGAGCCACTGACATCTCCGCGGGCCGTGGTCACGTGCTCGCGCTCAAGAACAACGGTACCGTCGTGGGATGGGGCTGCAACGTCTTTGGACAAGCCACTGTTCCCACCGGCCTGACTGCCGTGAAATCCATACACGCCGCCGGCAATTACAGCGTCGCCATCAAAACCAACGGCACGTTCGTCGCATGGGGCGCAAACGACAGCGGCCAAACGGACCTGCCCTCCGGCGTTCGCATTAAAGCCGTCGCAGGAAGCACTACCTGGTGCATGGCCCTGAGGACCAACGGCGCAGTCGTCGCCTGGGGCCAACCTCCAACCCTTCCCGCTGGCCTCAACAACGTCGCCGCCATCGCTGCTGGCCAGGAGCACGGTCTCGCGCTCACTTCTGCCGGCTCTGTCATCGCATGGGGCACCGATTCCTCTGGCGCGACGACCGTGCCGAACGCTCTCCCGCGGCCGTTTGCCATCGCAGCCTCGTGGCATCAAAGCGCTGCTCTTGCTACCGGCAGTGTATCCATCGCGTCCGCGCGTCTCATCAACCCGCGCCTGAACGGCAACAACTTCTCTGTTTCACTCGCCTCCCAAACCGGCGTGACCTACGTCCTCGAAGGCAAAGATTCGCTCGCCGATTCCTCATGGACGCCAATTACCACCTTGCCTGGCACCGGCTCTCAACTCACCCTCACCAACAACGCCGCTTCCTCCTCGCGCCGCCTCTACCGCGTCCGCGCCCAATAACTCAGTAGCCGCCGAGGTCACGAGGCGCACTTCAAAATTCCACGTGCGGAAAGCTCTCATGTCCTGTCAAATCTTTCAGGATCCGTGATTTCTTTCATCGTTCCTGCGCACAACGAGCAGGCGTGCCTTGGCCGCACGTTGCAGGCGATTCATGATTCCGCGAGCGTCGGGGGTCAACCGTATGAAATCATCGTTGTGGATGATGCCTCCACCGACGCCACGGCGGAGATCGCCCGGCAGCACAACGCGACCGTCGTCGCTGTCAAGCATCGCCAAATCGCCTCCACGCGCAATTCCGGCGGGCGCGCCGCTCGCGGCGATCGGTTCTTCTTTATCGACGCGGACACCATCATCAATCCGCGTGCCGTCGCTGCCGCACTCCGCGCGATGGACAAGGGCGCTGTCGGCGGTGGCGCTCCCGCGTGGTTCGATAAGGACGAGGTCGTCCCGCTTTACACCCGGCTTATCGGCTTTTTCGCTATCATCCTGCCGAAGCTCATCGCATTCAGCGGCGGCGCTTTTATGTTCTGCACGCGCGAAGCGTTTCATGCCACCGGCGGTTTCAACGAACGCCTCTATTGGAGCGAAGAAGGCTCGTTCGCGCTGGCGTTGAAGCGCGAAGGCCGCTTCGTCGGGTTGTGGGAGCGCGTGACCACTTCCGGACGTCGCTTTCGCAAAATATCCGGACTCCAAATGATCGCTGGCGGCGTGCGCATGCTTCTTTCGCCGTCTAAAATGTTCACCCACCGCTCGACGGTCGAAAAAGTTTGGTACGACTCCGATCGCACCGACGACGACACGATGCCGAATTCACTCGCCGTCCGAATTTCCAACGGCATCGCGTTGGTCGTTCTGCTGGTGATGCTTTCAGGTCCGCTCTGGAATTTCGTCCCGCGTTCGTTGACGCCGCTCGCAAGTCCGGTGGGCAAAATGAGACTCGTAATCGGAACATTTAATTGCCATGTGGGATTGCTCTTCTGGCCAATCGCGGTCGTCCTCCTGGTGAACGTCGTGCGCCAAAAACGCTTTGCCGGCTCGATTCAATCCCTCGTCTTGATCGCCCTCTGTTTGTGGCTGGCCTTCACCGCTACGACGGGTGTCATTCGAGTCTGGACACTGCTTACCCATTGGCTGGCGAACCTTTAAGATTGACCTCTGGCGATCGGCCCCGCAGCCGTAGGGACGACGCTCCACCGCCGTCCGCCCCGCCTTCACTTTCCCACTTTCTCACCTTCCCACCTCCGGCGCTTGGTTATTGCCCTTGCGCCTCGTTTTCGCTGTCATGGAGAGGACCATGAAGATTCGGTGTGTCGCATTGCTCCTCGCCTTCGCGGCCACTGATTTATTCGCCGCGGCCGGAACCAACGTCATACCGCATCGCCAGGATCAACCCCCGAACCAACCTTACTCCACCCAGGAGGCTCTCAGCCGCTTCACCGTCCCCGAAGGGTTCCGCGTCGAACTGGTCGCCAGCGAACCGGACATCGTCAATCCCGTCGCCATGACCTTCGATGACCGCGGCCGCATCTGGGTCACAGAGAGCGTCGAATATCCCCGCAAGCCCGCCGGCGTTGGTCGCGATCGCGTGAAGATTCTCGAAGACCTCGATCGCGATGGCCGCGCCGAGAAGGTCACCGTCTTCGCCGACGGCCTGAACATCCCGACGGGCGTTGCCCTCGGTTATGGCGGCGTCTGGCTCCTCAACGCGCCTGACCTCCTTTTCCTGCGCGAGAAGGACGGCAAAGAGGTGAGCCGCGAAGTCGTGCTCACCGGGTTCGGACGCACCGACACGCACGAGTTACCCAACTCACTCACGTGGGGACCCGACGGCTGGCTCTATGGACTCAACGGCGTTTTCAACCGCTGCAGCGTCGTTTCAAAAAACGGTAAGCAATACGATTTCACCTGCGCCCTCTGGCGCATCCATCCGCGCACGCGTGAATTCCAGGTCGTCGCCGAGGGCACGAGCAATCCCTACGGCCTCGGCTGGGATCCCGAGGGCAGCGCCATCATCGAAGTCTGCCATTGGGCCAACGATCATCTTTTTCACTTCGTCGAGACCGGCTATTACCAGCGACAGGCCGGACCCTATCCGCCGTTCACAATGAAGATCGGCTCCATCACCGATCACGGCCATCAAAAAACTGCCTATTGCGGACTTGCCTTCCTCGACACCGACGCCTTTCCCGCCAAGTACCGTGCGCACGTCGCCGTCGGCAACATTCATGGTGGTTGCATCAACGTCGATCGGCTCGAGCGCGACGGCGCGACCTACCGCGCAAAGGCCGAACCGGATTTGTTAAACGCCAACGATGCCTGGTTCATGCCTGTCTCGCTCAAGGTCGGACCCGATGGCTCGCTCTATGTTCTCGATTGGTACGACCGCTATCATTGCTCTCAAGATGCCGCGCGCGATCCCGATGGCGTGGACCGCCTCAAAGGCCGCCTCTACCGACTCCGCTATCGCGACACGCCGCGCGCGCCAAAGTTCGATCTCGCCATTGAGACCGACGAACAGCTCACCGCAAGACTCGGCAGCGGAAACATTTTCTTTCGCGAATCCGCCCAGCGTCTTTTGACCGAGAGGCTCGATGGCGCTGCCGGCAACCTCCGCAACACACTGCAAGAACTCGTCCTCAATAATGGCACATCCCGCAAAACCCGTCTGCATGCGCTCTGGACGCTCATCGGCAGCGGTTCACTCGCCACGGTTTTTCATCAACGCTTGCTTGCGCATGACGACGCGACGTTCCGCGCCTGGGGCGTTCGCGCCGCCGGAAACTTCGGACGCGTCGCCCCCGAAATTCACGAGCGCATCATTGCCCTCGCGCGCGATCCCTCCCCCGACGTGCAGCTCCAGGTCGTCATCGCATCCCGAAAAATCGACAGTTGTGACGCGCTCCCCGTGCTCGTCGATGTCATAGCTCACTGCGGCCATGACAAACTGATTCCCGCGATCATCTGGCACAACCTCCATCCGCTATTGGAGACCGGCAGTGCGCGCTTTGCCGAATCGGCTCTCAAACTCGTCGCACCGCAGAATCATGCTTTTTCTCCCGCTCTCGCCACGCTCATGCCACAAATCATCGAGCGAGTCCTCAGCGCCAGCCCTCCCAATGCGAAAGCCGCTGCTCTCCTGCTCGAACACACCTTGCAGCGTGCGCCCCAACGCGCTCCGGAATGTATCGCGGCCTTCTCAGCGAAAATCGGCGGCTTCAATGACTCTCAACTCGCTGACTTGAAACAGCACCTCCGGCCTGTGCTGGCGAAAGCCGAGACCTCGAAGGCGCTTTCGTTGAGTGGACAATTGCTCGCCGCTCGACTGGGCCTCGCCTCCATCGACACCGCCGAAGTGTACAAAAAATTTCTCTCCTCCACCGAATCCGAAGCCACGCGGCTCCAGGCTCTCGACGCGTTGATCGCCTTTCGCGATCGGGAACTCCCCGGCTCGTTGCCCGCGATCTTCTCATCCGCCCCGCCCGATTTCACACGCCGCGTTTTTGCTGCGCTGGGACGCTTCGACCAACCCGCGCTCGCGGATGTCATCCTCGCGCAATACCCAAAGCTCCCCGCCGAACTCCAGCCCCTCGCGATTCAACTCCTCATGCAACGCGAGCCATGGGCGCGCAAGCTCCTCAACGCTGTCCTCGACAACAAGCTTCCCAAAAGTGTCCTCGACGCCAATCACCTGCGAAAAATTCTCGAGAGCAACGATCGCGAAGCGCTTTGGGCTGTAGAGAAAGCTTTCGGAAAAATTCGCGAGGACCGAAATCCCGAACGCGAAAAGGTCGTTGCCGAGATGACCGCTTATCTCCGTCAAAATGTCGGCGACCCGTTCGCCGGCGAGCGCGTCTTCCGCAACCTCTGTGCGCAATGCCACACCATCCACGGCCAGGGCGGCAACGTCGGTCCCGACCTCACCGGCAATGGACGTGGCTCCTTCGATCAACTCGTCTCGAGCGTGTTCGACCCCAGCCTCGTCATCGGCCCCGGCTATCAGACGGTCACCGTCGTCACCACCGATGGTCGCAACCTCACTGGTCTCGTTACCGAAGACAACCCTCAGCGCGTCGTCCTGCGCATGGCGGGTGAAGGCGAGGAAGCCGTGCCCCGCAATCACATCCAGTACACCCGCGTGAGCAAACTTTCCATGATGCCCGAAGGCATGGAGGGCCTCGACAAAAAGGACCTTGCCGATCTTTTCGCGTTCCTGTCCCTCGACAAGCCTCCCACCGACCCGACTGCGCGACCCATCCCCGGCGCTCCCGCTGTCAACACTTCCCGCTCGCGCGCCGCACAGCCGCGAATCAAGATCCATCCCGCAGATCAGCGCCTCAACGTCCGCGCGCGTCTTCCCGACAGTGAAGCCTGGATCGATCTCGCCACCTTTGTCATGGACCCGCAACTGCGGCCATACCTCCACCCGCTGCGCGACGCTTCGGGCCGAGTCGTCCTCACCGAAGACCGCCCCAACGATCATCCATGGCAGCACGGCATCTTCACCGGCTTCCATCGCGTCAACGGCTTCAATTATTGGAAGGAAGACCAGGGCAAACAACGCTTTGTGCGTCTGCTCGATTCGCACGAAAATGCCGATCGCGTCTCATGGCGCGCGCTCGTCGAATACATCGCGCCCGACGGTGCTGCCGTGCTCGAAGAAGAAGACGCCATTACTTTCCACGCGCCGGAATCAACGGACGCCTACATCATCGACTTCGACCTGCTCCTCCGCGCCAAAGCCCAGGACGTGAACTTCGGCAAATTCTTCGTCGGCGGCCTTTCCGTCCGCATGCCGTGGGACAAATCCAATCCGCGCCACACCCATCTCAACTCCAACGGCCTGCGCGACCGCGCGTGCGAACAGCAACGCGCCGCGTGGTGCAACGTTGAACGCCCCTTCGGTTCGAACACGTTCGGCATCGCTGTTTTCGACCACCCTTCGAACCCCAACCACCCGCCCGGTTGGCGTGCTGACGAGCAAGGCCTCATCAACCCGAACATCTCCGCCCTTGCCGACTGGTCCCTTCCTGCAAAACGCGAGCGCCTCTTCCGCTACCGCCTTCTCGTCTACCGCGGCTCCGCCACCCGCGACCAACTCGCCGCCCGCTTCACCACCTTCGCCACCGCTCACTGATTACTGCTTTCCGCGCTGATTACTTCAGTTCTTGGTGCTTCCCTCTATGGCTTCACCCGGAACGAGTTCGAGTCCCACCGCGTGTCGTGATACCACTGCACGTGTCCGTCTGCGAAACCAGCGTTACTCCCGCCAAAATGGTTTCGTTGCGGCCGATCGTAGAGATAATTCCCCGTCTGGTCCGGTCGCAAATACGCCTGGTCATACAATCTTCGGTATCCTGTTTCGGCGATCAGCAACGTTTGCGCCGGCTCGGTTATGGCCGCTGCGCGCAGGCCGCTGGCCGTGATGATCAAACCGTTCATGTGAAATCCCAACAGTGTCCCCGGCGCGCTCTCCGCCGATGGACAGAGCCAAACCCGCGGATTATTCACATAAGGCGTCAGCACGTCATAGTAATTCGTTCCGTCCCCGCCGGCGGCGCGCACGGCGATGCCATCTCCGCCTGGTTGCGCCGGAAAAGTGTCTTCGTGTTCATCGACGTACATCCACGCCGCGAGGATGATCTGCCTGAGATTTGAAACGCACGCCGTTCGCCGCGCTGACTCCCTGGTCCGTGAAAGCGCGGGCAGCAGTAGCGCTGCGAGTATTGCCACCACTGCGATCACTACCAGCAGTTCGACGAGCGTGAACCCTGTCCGCCCCGATCTCACACCGCCACTCTCCTCCCATTCAGGGCCGCGTCGATCCTGAAATCGTAAAGAGTCTGTAAACCGAGCTTGTTGAGTTTCCTTCCCTTTCGTGCTTGGTGCTTGCACCGATTACTGATTACTTCCCCACTGATCACTGATTACTACACGCCTCATGAACATCCGCCACGCGCTGCCCGCCCTTCTGCTATTTTGCACCCTTTCCGTCGGAACCGCTGGCGAGGCACGCATCACAGTAATCGATGATGGCACGGGCCAGCCGACTCCCGCGCGCATTCATCTCGTCAACGGCGAAGGAAAGCCCCAACGCCCGCCCGGATTTCCCGCGTGGCACGACCACTTCGTCTGCGACGGAAGGGCCGTGCTGGAATTGCCCGATGGCGCTTACACTTGCACTGTCGAACGCGGACCGGAATTCAGCGCCGGGACTAACAGGTTTGAAATACGCGATGGCCAGAGCCGCAATCTCACCGTGCGCCTGCGGCGGATCGCCAACCTCGCAGACGAGGGCTGGTTCAGCGGCGAGACCCACGTGCATCGCGACTCAAAGGATGTCGAGTTGCTCATGCGGGCCGAGGATTTGCACATCGCGCAGGTCATCACGTGGTGGAACAAGAGAGATCTGTGGAAAGATAAAGCCCCACCTGAAGCGATAAAGAGCTTCGATGGAAACCGTTTCTATCATTTCGTCAGTGGTGAGGACGAGCGCGATGGTGGCGCCTTGCTCTACTGCGACCTCGCCCGGCCTTTGGATATCACCAGTGGAGCGCAGCACTTCCCGTCCTCTTTGCTTTATGCGAAGCAGGCGCGCGAGCGCGGCGCAAAGTGGATCGATGCCGAGAAACCATTCTGGTGGGACTTTCCGATGTGGGTGGCGCACGGCGTCGCGGACACCGTCGGTATCGCGCACAATCACATGAATCGCGGCGGAGTCCTGGAGAACGAAGCGTGGGGACGGGCGCGCGACCGGGAAAAATATCCCGCCCCACTGGGCAACGCCCTTTGGACGCAACAGATTTATTACCACGCGTTGAATTGCGGCCTGCGCCTGCCGCCGAGCGCCGGGAGCGCCAGCGGAGTATTGCCCAATCCTGTGGGATACAACCGCGCTTACGTGCACGTCGAAGGTCCATTCACTTACGAAAAATGGCGCGACGGTTTGCTGGCGGGCAGGAGCTTCGTCTCGAATGGCCCGTTGCTGCGATGCCGCGTAAACGGCCAACTCCCGGGGCACGTCTTCAAAGCCGATCGCCCCATCGAACTGACTTTGGACGCGCGCCTCGATTCACGCGATCCAATCGAGTCAGTCGAATTGGTCCGCAACGGAATAGTTGAGCGCATCGAGGTAGGGACGGCGCTCCGTCGCCGTCCGTCCTTCACCGTGGATCGCAGCGGGTGGTTCCTCGTGCGCGCAATTACCGACGTCACGAATACATTTCGTTTCGCTTCCACGGCCCCGTGGTACGTCGAAATAGCCGGCCGCCCTCCGGAAGTTCCGCGCGATTCCGCGCAGTTCTTTGTCGATTGGTGCCAGCAGCGCATCGACATTCTCGAAAAGCGCACGGAACTCAGCGCCGCCCAAAAAGAGGAGGTAATCGAACCCTGGCGCACCGCCCGCAAATTCTGGGAAGCAAAACTCGCCAACCGCACTCCCTGATTACTGATTACTGATTAGCGAATCAGCCCATTGCACTACTCGTTTGACCAAACTGAGATACGGCGTCACAATTGAGACATGCGCACCTCGGCCCAATTCGGCCCATCCACAGGTCAGCGCTACAAGTTTGTCCTGAGACAGGCGGTGATCATCTTTCTTGTCACGACGGCGCTGGGCTTTTTCTTCGCCGCCCAAATTTATTTCTCGGCGGCTTCGATTCATCGAGACGTCAGTTGGGGGCAGGCGCTTTATTGGTCATTCGGTGACTGTTATGAGTGGGCGCGGCTGGCGCCCATCATCTTTTGGACATGC
>Ga0105340_1000405_pt1 | contig 21049 bp, 18 predicted proteins | sample EasRivMeERMLT700_FD_89676 | JGI IMG/M metagenome (GOLD analysis project Ga0105340, IMG submission 89676) | Soil microbial communities from meander-bound floodplain in the East River, Colorado, USA - East River MetaG ERMLT700 | ecosystem: Environmental > Terrestrial > Soil > Floodplain | place...
CTACTCAAACGCTGCGAGGGGTCGCAGCCCGTCGTGTGCGCCGTCGTCCACCCGTGCGATCGCGATTCACTGCTCGGCGCCATCGAAGCAGCTCACCGGGGATTGATCGATGCCCCGGTGCTCGTCGGACCCGAAGAAAAAATCCGTGTCGTTGCTGAGACCGAAGGCATCGACCTTTCAGGCTGCCGGATTGTTTCCACGCCGCACAGTCACGCATCCGCCGAAAAGGCTGTGGCCATGGCGCGCGCGGGTGAAGTCGAGTCGTTGATGAAAGGCAGCCTCCACACAGATGAACTGATGGGCGCCGTGGTGCCCTCGGCGACCGGCCTCCGCACCAGCCGGCGCATTAGTCATGCTTTCATCATGGACGTCCCGACGCATCCGCACCCCATCGCCATTACCGATGCCGCGATCAACATCGCGCCCACGCTCGAAGACAAAGTGCACATCGCCCAGAACGTCATTGACCTCGCCCATGCTCTGGGCGTCGCTGAGCCAAAAGTGGCGATTCTCTCCGCCGTTGAAACAATCAATCCCAAAATCCCCTCAACCCTCGATGCCGCTGCGCTCTGCAAGATGGCAGAGCGCAACCAGATTACGGGGGGAATCCTCGACGGCCCGCTGGCCTTCGATAATGCCATCAGCATTGAGGCGGCCCGCACCAAGAAAATCAACTCGCCTGTAGCGGGCAACGCGGACGTTCTACTGGTGCCGAATTTGGAAGCAGGCAACATGCTCGCCAAGCAACTCCAATATCTCGCCGGGGCCGATGCCGCCGGGATTGTCCTCGGCGCTCGTGTTCCGATCATCCTGACCAGCCGCGCTGACAACGTGCGCACGCGGCTGGTCTCAGCGGCGGTGATGAAACTTGCCGTGCAAGCTGCGCGGACGGCGAGCGTGGCGCACATCCCTGAGTTATGAAAGAGGCAATCCTTGTCCTCAACGCCGGTTCATCGAGCGTGAAGTTCTCCGTCTTCGTCGTGCACGGTAAGACTCTGGAATTGCAGCTTCGCGGCCAGCTTGAAGGCCTGCTTACTTCGCCGCGGTTTACGGCGAAGGACCCGAAGGGCAAGGTGGTGGCCGAGAAATCATGGGGCGAGGGCGTTACACTCGGCCACGAAGGCGCGCTTGAGCATCTGGAGAGCTTTCTTCAAGGTCGGGCGACTGAAATGCGGCTGGCCGGCGCAGGTCATCGCGTTGTTCACGGGGGGATCAAATACGCACAGCCAGTGCGGATTAACCAGGAGATCCTTGCCGAACTCGACCAACTGGTGCCACTTGCGCCGCTGCATCAGCCGCACAATTTGCGGCCAATCCGGGTAATCATGGAGCGGATACCGGACCTGCCACAAGTGGCTTGCTTTGACACGTCCTTCCATTGCAGCGGCCCGCCTCTGGCGCAAATGTTTGCGCTGCCCAAGGCCCTGACCGACTCGGGGGTGAGACGTTACGGCTTCCACGGCATTTCCTACGAATACATCGCGTCGGTATTGCCGAAATACGATGCCCGGGCAGCAGCGGGAAAAACAGTGGTGCTGCACCTCGGCAACGGCTCGAGCATGTGCGCAATGGCCGGAGGCAAGAGCGTCGCCAGCACAATGGGCTTCACTGCCATCGACGGCCTGCCAATGGGAACGCGCTGCGGCTCACTGGACCCTGGAGTGATCTTTTTCCTTTTGAATCAACGCAAAATGGACGTTCGCGCCGTCGAGAAGATGCTCTATAGCGAGTCGGGACTGCTTGGCGTCTCTGGCATCTCCAGCGATGTGCGTACCTTGCTTGAGAGCAAGGAACCGGCGGCGAACCTGGCCCTCGACCTTTATGTGTATCGCATTGGCCGTGAGCTGGGATCGGCAGCCGCCGCGCTCGGCGGGTTGGATACCGTCGTCTTCACCGCCGGCATCGGCGAGAATGCCGTCGCCATCCGCAAGCGCGTCTGTGAAGACGCGGCATGGCTCGGCGTCGAATTGGATCCCGCAGCCAATGCCCAGGGCGGCCCACGCATCACCACCAAGGCAAGCCGCGTCACCGCCTGGATCATTCCTACCGACGAAGAACTGATGATTGCGCGCCACACGATGCGCGAGCTTGGCGCGAAGCAAATCACCGAAAAGGAGATTCTATGCGCAACAGCTTAAATGGATTTCGTCCTGGCCGAACTCGCGGTCGTAGCCACTTTCAATGGCCGCCCGACTTTAGTGTGAGTGAGGGATGTCGTGGCACCAAAGCTTCAAGGGGGCTGAACATGGAGCCGCTGGTGCACGAGCAAGGACGCTATTCGGGCCAAACTGCAACCCGTTCCGAATAATTGTATGCGAACACCCCTGATTATTTCAGTCGTTGTCCTGGTTTTCCTTTCGCTGATGAAGCGTTATCTGTGCGCCCTTGCCCGGCACAACAAGCCTGACCGGAATCATCCGGAGAAAGAATACCAGGACATACCTTCTTGATATGAACCAATCCATTGATCTAACCCTTGAAGTTCGTTCTGCGGACGGAACGGCCGCCGAGTTTTACCAACCCGACGCGGCACGCGTCGACAAAGCTCTGCGCTTTCTCTCCACACCGCGACTTTTCTCCGAGCCACAGTTGACCTTCGCCTCGGAACATTGGGTCACCGCGGTCGCGACTCGAACAATCGATGTGATCCTGGCCCGCACAAACGCGCCCCTGCCAAAGGTCCTGCCGTTGAAGTCCCCAGCGGGTCCAATTGACATCTCCGAAGTCGCAAAAGGCGTTTCCGACGATGAATTCGTCGTTCTCGACAAGAGAGACCGAACGAACAGCGAGGCGATGAACTCGCGGATCTTCCGCGTGGAAGTTTACACGGTCGGCGGCTGGTCAAACATCCTGGAGGTGCGCGCGGAGATTCGTGGCACGGCTCACGATCGACGTCAAACCTTCGCGCACATTTTTCAGGTACCTGTCATTCCCTTTAAGCTTTGCATAGGTGGGATCGGGTTTATCAATCCCGCCAATCTCACTCGTGTCACGGCCTGTCCCGCTCCTGACTCACTGCCCGACACGGCGCTGCCAATGCAGTTTTTACGGTGGAATGGGTTTCGTTCGAAAACCAACGGCAACGCCGTCGAAATCTCATGAAAACGAAGACTCGCTGTTCGATCCTGCTCCTCGTCTCCGCACCGCTCATCAACGGTGTGCGCATTATCCCGTCAACGCACGGGTGCGCAGCGCGAATCCTGAGTCCGGCTACAACACAACGATGAAAGGAAACCTGTTATGTACGAAGCTCTGATCATTCTAACCCTCGTAGCATTGCTGCTCTCGGCGAGCAAGTGGCATGACAAACCTGCGCACCAGCCTCTCAACAATGAAGGTGCCTGCGAACCAAAACGCGCGCGCTGGGAGAATTTCGCGATCTGGTGTTTGGTGGTCGTCAGTTTCGGTGCGTTGCCTTTTTGCGCTTACGTCATTTTGGCCAAGTGTCGCGGCACAACACCTTTCTGAAGCCGTCCGCAATGATGATGAAAACAGGACCCAAACAGGAATATGAAACAGCCCAGCCGAACTGTCCTTCCGGTGCAGCGATGGGAGTGCGTTCGATTCGATCCATCGATCAGGCAAGCAGAACACGATGCGATCAATATCGCCGCGCTTTATAAATCACGACGCCCTCGACGAATTCGCCTGCTGGCGTATGCGCCCTTTCTCGAATCTGGGGGTTCAATGCAGATGACACGGAGCGGGTCGCGCGATGCGAAGCGGCAAGTGAAAGGAAAGCTATGATCCGCAACAGCGCTGTTTCAGGCACCCGGCGAAATGGGCGGCTCGCAAACCCAGCCATTCGAACGTTCCTGGCGGACGGCTCTCCGTTCATGTTGGCATCGCTGGGCCGGATATTGGCCAAAAACGACAGAATCATTTTCGTCGGATCAGCGACGGATGGGCAGAAGGCCGTTCGTTCCGCTTCAACACTCCATCTGGATTTGGCCGTGCTTGATTTGCACATGCCCGGACTGGATGGCGCAGAAGCCACACGCCTTTTGAAAGACCTTCCGAATCCACCAACCGTTTTCGTTGTGTCCTCGGACGATAGTTTCGAGGCGCGAACCAGAAGTCTCGCTCTCGGTGCGGATGCGTTCGTCGTGAAGTCAATGGACCTGGCAGCCGAGCTCCACACCGCCATTAAGAATTTCTTCAGTGACAATCTCGCTGAGAACAAAGGACACTCGGACCTTTATGCGACACACGAAAACGCGCTAAGTCGCAGAATTCCGGTCCTTGTCCCATCCGTATGAAACGGAACACCAACAGCGGCAAAACAGCGCGGAAATTTCGTCCTGGTTCTCAACGCCGGTTCCTCCAGCCTGCGGTTCACGCTCTTCGAGTGTGGTGGTGAGCTGTGACTGGATCGTGGCCGTGGACTGATTGAGGCAGCGGCCTGGCTGCGGAGAGTCCGCGTCCGATGCCAATTCTTCGCCGCGTATAGCTGTTCGCGAACTCGGCTGATCCGCGCCCTGCGCTGTGCTTCCTCTGGTTGGGCTCATCAGCGCGGCCAACAGTGGTCCGCCTGCGCCGAGGCGCAAGTACCCTGAACCCTTCCAGCGACTCCGCTGTTGTGTTCCAATTCTCATGCTCATTGGGTCTTCCCGCTGCAGAAGCCCTTTGGATACAGCAGTTCTAACGAAGTGCCATTGCTTTTCCAGGTCGGCAATTCTCACTTTTATTCTCAGTTTGCGATTCTCACTCGACACGGGATCGGCACAACACCCTGATTTTATTGGGGACTATTCACTTTGGAGCGGGTGAAGGGAATCGAACCCTCGTCTCAGGCTTGGGAAGCCCACGTTCTACCATTGAACCACACCCGCAATGTGTGGAGTGAGTGTCTTATTATCAGAATTTTGCCCGAAAGCAAATCGCTTTTCGCGTTCCCTGGTCGTCACGGCTGGCGCACGCGCAGGAACCCGCGCGACGATCCGGACGGTGGCTGGACTTCGAGGCGGCGCACGCGATTGGATTCGGACTCCGCGCCGAGAATCGTCAGCGGTGACCAGGTCGCAAAATCTGCGAGCGCATTTCCCCAATCAACAGCGTGGCCAGTCAGCGCATCCGGATTCTCAAAGCGTATGTTCAGTCGCGATTCATCGAGCCGCGCGGCATCGAGCGACAAAATGCGAAATGTTTGCGCGCCGACTTGGAAGCGCACCTTTGACGTCGTGCGATTGCCCTGCGCGTCGAGCACCGTCGCGGTGACGTGGCTCGCCGGAAGATTGCTGATCGCCGGACTGAGCGGTATCGAGAAAATGCCGGGGCCCACGAACGATCCCTGGCCGACGAGTTCGGTCCCCGCGGCAAGTCCATTCACCGCGAAGTCGGCTTTGACGGAAAGCGTGCCGTTGCTGACGCCGCTGTAAGCGTCGGCAACGCCAATCCGAATTTCGGTCAGCGGCGGCTCGTTGCGGTTCTGCCGCGGGCTGCTCACCGTCAGCGTCGGCCGCAAATCGTCAAGGCGCCATCCATAGTTTGTCCCTGTGCCGCTGCCGGTCTCGACCGGGCAGCCCAAATCGACCCAGCGGGCAAGCGTCATCTTTTCATCCTCGCTCAACGGCGGCACAGCACTGCCGGGTGGCGGCATGAGATCTCCGGTGTAATCGAGGTCCGCCTTGTTTGGGTCCGCGCCGGGTGGCAACGTCGCCGGGTCACCTGGAACGCTCTCGGTCGGATGATCGGCATTCGTCCAGCCATCGAGGCGACGTCCAAAAACTTTCCAGATCAGCAACGAACGGCGGCTCTGAAACGGACGCACGTACCGGCTCGCGTTGCTCTGGCGCCACGTGCGCGAAGAGATAACCGCCTTGTGACCCCAGCGAGCCGCGGTGTCCCGCGCGAGGCGCGCGTAGTCACCCGGCACTCCGTTGTAGCTCGCGTAATCGTCCAGCGCCAGATTGCCCGGCGGTGCGGGATTGTTCGTCGTGTGACATGAATTGCAACTCCGTTGGAGTAGCGGGCGGATATCGCGGAGGAATTCCACATTCGCCGCGCCGGCGATCGCATTCGTTCTCAACACGGTTTCGTTCGAAGCATTCTTCGTCAGCAACGTCGCAAAGCGCGTGAGGTCCCACGGCGTATAGCCGGCACGCCCCGCGTACGTCGTCGCGATGTCGAGTGGCGTCTGGCTGTGCGCGTGGCAGCCGCCGCAGTTGTTGCGCACTTCGCCGGGCCGCACCTGATGCCACGTCTGTGCCATCGTCAGCACCAGCCCATCCCGGTCGAGCATCTGGAACGTGAACGGCGTGTCGGCAGGAATCCTGGCCATGAAGCTCGTATCGGGATTGCCTTCAGGATCGAGAATCGAAGTGCCGTTGGTTTCCAACTTGCGCAACGGAATTTCGCCAAGAATGCGATGGCGCTCGTGCGCGTGGTTAAAATACTGCGTGCCATCGTTGTAAATTCCGCCCGAGTTCGGCCCGTAACTGCGGTGCGAATTCGGTTCCAGCGCGACGATGCGCACCGCCCAAATGTCCGCATTCGAATATTTGCCTGCGTCGGCCCCTTGCCAGTTCCAGTTGCTGCTCTGGTCATTCTCGGCGGTGTTGAAAGCATCGAGGCCATCGAACTCATCCGACCACGGCACGACGTAACCGGGAAAACTCTCGCGTTTGTAAAAACTGCTCGTGCCGACAATTCCATGAGGCGTTCCACGCGGCAGGTCGGCATGGGCCGAGCCGTCGTTCGGCAGCCACGGAAGCCGCGCCGGTTCATCTGTGCCGTGGACGCTGCGCCACGCCGCCACCGCGCGCGGCCACGCCTCGTTGTAAGCCGGATCGTTCTTGATCAGCACCAGTTGCGACGGGTTCGTGACAATGTTCCCTCCACGCATGACGTAGAGTCCGGCGTCGTAAAAGGGCAACGTCGTCGGCCGATTCAAGTCGTTCGCCGGTCCGGGCGTCCACACTACCAGCAAATCGTTGCTCGGCGCGGCGCTCGGGTGCGTGAACTTGCCGACCCGCACTCCATTGCTGCCGACGGGAGCGGCTTCGTCGTTCGCCGTCGTGAACGGCGTGATCGAATACATCCCGCGCGGCGTGAACGGCATTTTGAAATCGTAGCGATAACCCGCGCCCACCGTTTGCGCGATCGCAGGATTGTTCGACGGGAACGCGCTGTGAAACGCCGGGTTCGGATACGCCGGCGGCGGCGGGATGCGATAGAGCGCGCCGAACCCGTTGTTGTTCAAATTGTAATAGTCCTCCACCACGATGTCGCCGTTGCCGAGCTGCGTCATGAAATGAAACGCCTGCCCGCTTCGGAACGCGCTGACGATGGGCCCCCAGTTGCGTCCATCCGGCTGAATCGCCCAGATGCCCCAAATGCGAATGTCGCGCAACCCCTGGCTTTCGTAACTGGTGAACATCAGCCTCCCATCCTGCAGCGGTGTCGGGTGCAGCGCGCTGCCGATCGTCATCGGCGCAATCGGCGTGACGTTCGCGCCGTCATCGTCCATCACAAAAAGTTGCAGGCACGGCGCCGTGTAACTCCCCGGCGGCGTGTAACCGTTGCGGTTGCTCGTGAAAGCGACCTTGCCGCCCGGGATCGGACACGGACCGAGATTCATAATGCCGTAGCCGAGTCGGTTAAATTGCGACGGTGGATTGACCGGATTGTTCGAATGCCAATTCCCTGCGCCCGTGTTGGGCGTGAACTCCTGGAGCGTCAACCGCTGGATCACGCGCGTCTGCAAATGAATGCGGTAAATATCGCAGCCCGCGTAAGGCAGATTTTCCCGCTGCGAATTCAGCTGGCTCGACCGCAGATCGGGAAACAGCGCGTAGTAGCAGGACTTCCCATCGAACGAAATGAACGGATCCGTCACGCCACCGTTCCCTCCAGCCACAAGCACCTCTTCCGTTCCATCGGGATGCAACAGCATCAAGTCCGCGCCCGCATCGAGTCGCGCGGGATGAAACACCTCAGGCCAGGTCGTATTCGAGTTGTCTCCAAAACGCGGCTGGCGCACATACACGATGTCGTAATCGACGGGACTGGGTGCTGCCGGACAAATCGAGGCGCAGAAGAGAAAAAACGCCAGCGAAAGGCGTCGAAACCATGCCCTTTCCCGTGGCATAACCGGGAGCATGACCGGGCCGGATTCCCCTGCAAGCATTAGTTATAGATCGGCAAATTTGCCCCGCATCTTGAATGCTCCGAGGGCTAACGAACCCCACGACACCTCGCGTTATCAAATGCGCATCTGAACTCGCGGTAGCGTTTTGGAGTGCGGCACTCCTGTGCCGCTTTCCTAACGGGAAAGCAACTCCTTCAAATTGTAATGCGTCCACCGCGCGTCGCTCGCCACATTTTTCGAATCCGCGTTCGCAACCCAGAAGTCCAGCGTGTCCGGAGCGAACAGCACCGAGTGAATGTTCGAGTTCATCGCCACGGGACGGCGCATTAATTCGCGCGCACCCTCGGCATCGATGCGTCCATGTTTTTCCTTCACGCGCTCAACGAGCTTCTCGTAACGGTCGCCCGCGCTCATCAGCACCGTGTCCTCAACGGCATGAGGAAGTTGAGGGTGTGATTTTCCAGCCCAAACCGTTTCAAATTTCGTCGGCGTCGCCGCCACACCCACAGCGCGCTGCCTCTTGCCATCGGAAATGACATAGTAATATTCGCACGTGCGCTTGCTTTTGCGCATGATTTCCAGCGCTTCATCAATCGTGCTCGCACGTTCCATCACTTCGCGCACCAGTTGCGCCATCGGTTTGCCGTCCCAATTGCTTTCGCCCCGCCCGCCCATCTCGCCGATCGCGATATGCTTCTCGTTCATGGCCGTGACCGAGCCGACGAAACCCGCGTAACCGATATTGACCCACGCGTGACCGCGCTCGGGTTTCATCACCATCACCACCGCGTTTTGCTCCAGCCCAACGCCGCGCAGATAATCGAGGATGCGTCCATGATACATGCGTCCTCCCGTCGTCGCGTCGCCGAACAGCGCGAACCCGCTGCAATGGAACAGTTCCGGAAAATAATTCGCCAGCCGCGCTTCCTCCCTCTCGATCCCCGCCGCAAACGCGAGCGCATCCATCTCCTGTAAATACTCCTCCCGCATGTGCGGCGTCAGTCGCTGCTGCGCTTCCTCGATTTCGCGGAAAAACCATTTCCCCTTCGCGAACGAGCTGCCCACGCCGACGCCGTAAAGGACTCGATCAACCATGTTTCGAATCGTTTTCTTCAACAACAACCCATGCTGTCGGCCCATCTCCTCCGGCGAGCCGCTCAGGAAAAGTACGCGCGTCCCGTCAATCACTTCCAGCCGGCCTTTGCCTTCCATCGCGGCCACGCGCGATTGGCCATTCGTCGGCCCCAACGCCGGGATCGTTTGCCCAAGGCTGTTGAACGTCACGCTGAAAAAACGGTTCAGGTGCGACACCGCCGTCTTCTCGACGTGATCGGACTCGCCCGGCCGCAACTCCCATTTCTCCGCGGGCCACGGTTCGCGAAACCCCGCGTCGAGAAAGTCCACCGCCAGATCCACTTTGCCCTCGCGGTAAGCGATGCGCCCCGGGAAACTGTCGCTGCGCCGCACCCACAACGTGAACGTCCCGCGCGGCAGCGCCCAAACTTTCAACGCCTCGGGCCGCGGCCGCACTTCCAGCACGTCGCATTGCTCGTTGTGGACCTTTTCAGACGGCTTCGCGTCGATCTGCATCAGGAAGGGGAGCAGAGCAACCTGTTCGCGCGGGACCGGCAGCTTCAACGGGTCGAGCGTCGTCGTGTCGCGTTTGTGCGGCGTCGAAAGGAACCGCGCTTGCCCGGGTTCGCCTACCACCGCAAACCGTTTGCCCGGAACGTGCGCCCAGAGTTGCTGGCCATTGCGCCCCACGCCGTAAGCGTCGCCGCCCGCCTTCGCGGTAATGAGCACGCGATCCGGGGCCTGCACCGCAAGCTCGACCATCGAATCCACAAACCGCTGCGGAAGACCCTCAGACTTGCTGAACTGCAGGCGCGTCGTGAACGTACGCGCAGCCGCCTCCGCAGGCGTGATGATCTCGACGATATTGCTAAGCGCGGCCGCGAAGATCGTCTGGGGCGTTCGCTCCTGTCCTCGCGCCGAAACGGTCAGCAGGACGACAAATAAAATCCAAGCGCGCATGGACTCCTATGTTCCTGCGCGACGCGCGGATGTAAAGTTAGAAGGGGATCTTGGTCACCAGGCCATCGACCTCCTGCAACGGCCCGAGCGGCCTTGTCTTGCGCTCGATCTTATCGACATACGGCTGGCCAGACCGCAGCTTGTAAACCACCACGCCATCCTTCATCAGCAACAGCGCCTTGTAATTCCACCCGTAGATTTGCGTTTTCTTCGTGAAACCGGCCATATCGAGCGCGAGATTGCCAAAGCGCTTCTTGCGCGTGATATCCAGGTCGAGTTCGTATCCCATGAAACCTTCCTTCAACTCGATGCATTGCCGCACATCCGGGTGCAGATCGTCCTTTGTGATCGACGAGTTCGGAATGAACCGCTCGATGATATCCAGATAATTCAGCACCTTGATGTTCGGCGTGACGTGCGGATCGAACCCGAGATCCTTCAGGTCTTCGACACTCGTTTTGTGCAAGACGATTCGGTTGAACGCCGCTTCCGCGTCGTCGAACGTTTCCCACTTCGTGACAGAGCGATGATTCTCAGAAACGAACATGGATTTACATCCCATGGTAAGAGCTACTACGGGCACGAGGAGAATAGGGAGACATGTTTTCACGGACGTACGGCTTTCCAGGAAGTGTTCTTTGACAAAGAACGTTTGGCTGACGCCGTGAACTTACCACAGGTGAACCCCTCTTGCGAATTAGGGTAAAGACCTCTGAGCGACGCGCAAAGACAACTTAATTGCGCAGAATGGTAATTTTATTTTCGCCGGCCCTCTTAATCTTAATCTTCCTCGTAATCTTAATCGTCATTCGTAATCGCGCCGCACTTCCTGATTACTTCTTCAACTGATTACTGATCACTCTTGCCATCCCATAAATCCCCGCCGCCACCAATGCCCCCGCGAGATTATTCGCCAAATCCTTCTGCGTATCGAACGGATCACGAGGATCTATCTTCAGCATCCCGCGCTCCGGCCCCATCGCCAGCGTCGTGCTCCACTCGACCAGTTCGTGCATAGCGCCAATGCCAAGAGTCAGCAAGGCGACGGCGACCCACAGCCGCCAGCCGGCCAGTCCGCAGAACCGACCCAGCGCGCGATACAGCACGAACCCGGCGACGAACCCGAAATAAAAATGGACGAAAATATCGAACTCGATGCCGAAAAACTCGCGCCGGTAATAACCCATCGCGCCGAGGTTGTGCAGCAACAATGCCACGGCGAAGAGAGCGAAGTGAAGCGGATGCAGCGCGAGCCTGTGCCGAAGAAAATAAACCAGCCAAAGAATGGGCGACAGGATTGCGAACGAAAACTTGTAAGTGCTTCCGGCCGAGGCACCCCAAAAACTCAGCGCGACCATGACCGCCGTGGCCGCCGCGCCCACGACGATGAAGGCCTTCCTGCACCGTTCTTCATCCCATACCCCGATACGCCATTTTGAGACTGAATCAGGCGTGTATAAATGGGGCGGTTGCCTGTAGGGATGGGCCCTCCGCCCTCTCGAGAAATGATGTCGCTTACCTTGTCTCATTTGCATTTTCAACTTTTGGACCTTCCTGCCGAGGGGCGGGTGGGATTAGAGGCTGTGCAAATGGTATTTTTGGGGAGGAACCACAAATAAACACGAAGGCACACGAATGTTTTGGAGGAAACGAAGGCGGCGAAGCGGGGACGGGAAGGTGGGATGGCCGCAAATAATATGCTCCAATTTGACGCTGACTGGCGGTAAGGCAGCACTGTCACTGTGAAACGGAAGTGGGTCATTGTTGCGGTTCTTATGGGGACGATCGCGATTGTTCTGATCGTCAATTCATCGCGTCAGACGAAGCCCACCATCGCATTTTCACCGGCTGAACGTCAGAGCCAACAATCGGCAATTGGGCTGACGACGCTGAAGGTTGCTTTTTATGTCACCAATACAGCCAGCGGATGGGTCTTCCTCCAGGTGGCCGCCTTTGAAACGAACAACGGCACCGCATGGATTGCCGACACGGAGGTATTACCAGCCAAAACTTTCCGGACGCTGGGGAAAGTCGGCGCGCACGAGACAGTACGGCTTTCTGTCGCCTTCGACGTGTCTCGCGAGCCAGTGCGGAGCAGGTTTCGAGTCCTGGTTTCGCAGGAAGCGACCGCCGTGCAGAAAGGACAGCTCGCATTTCGCAGGTTCTGGGCGAATGTGCGAGGGCAGGGGAAGTTCAAGGAGTTTTGGGTTAGTAATTTGGGAGTTGGCGCTTACGAAGTTGTTACGCCGGAGATACCAGCGGCGGCCCGATACTGATTGAACGCAACGCGGCGTTTCCACCTTTCTCCCTCGGTGACTGCTCCACTCCGCATCGCTGCACGAACGGACCGAGTCTTCGTTACTCCGTCTCGCGGATTGGAAACATGTGGAAGACGAAAACCTCCTCATCAATCAAGGCCTGTTCGAAATAGTGCCTTGATTCATGATTGTCTGCGTAGGTTTCGACGGACACCGGATGTTGGTCTTCGAGTGAGAGCGGCACCCATCCACTGTCTTCAATCCACCCCTTAGCGATTGAGAATGCATTCCTTTTCGTCTGGTTCTTGATCCAACAGCCAACATGCGCTCCGCCATATTCCTTCTCGTGGGCATAGGTCGGGTCCTGGGCCGCGGCGATGATCAGATACTGCATCGGAATTCGTTCATGTTCCGAATAGTCGGTTGGCACCGTGCTTTTATATCGACTGCGGCGACGTTTGCCATTCGTATTCTCAACACAACACACGTCTTGCCCCTGTCGAGCGTGGATCGTTACGCTGTCAGCGATGGACCCTCGCGTTGAAATCTGGAACGTGCTGCATGATGGTGAGATTACCGCCATTGCAGGGGAGGAAGACGAGACCCTTACCATGTTTGTAAGCATCCCTTACCTCAGGCGACGGCTGGAGCCGCTTGGCGATAGTTTCGTCCTGACGTTGAAGGGGCTCAAACGTGCTGAGTTTCACGATTTAGATGGAACCACAACGTCGCTCCGAGAAGAGCTCGAGATTGGCAGTCTCGAAATTCTCTCGACCGACTCGAAGGCAATGCCAGTCAACATTGAGACGACCCTGGGGCGGTTGATCCTGGATTTCGAGACTATCCAATTCGCCATGGACACCGGCCAAGAGATCGAATACGAAACGATCGCCAAAGTGTGTGAGGAATACTGGACTGAATGGGAAGCGAAGAACACCCGTTGAGCATGTGAATTGTCGGGTCGAATCGCGACGCGGAAAAGTGAAACGATCAAAGGGACGCCTAACGACCTAAAGGTTGGTTTGCCCATTCAGGGCGCAGCGGGTGCGGGGGCGTTGGTCCGCGGGAGTTGCCCGCGGCTAAGGTTGGTGGAGGCCGGTGGTTTATAGCTGATGTTCGAGAAACGGTTGAAACGTTGGGGTAATGTTTCTCGGACGCGTATTCACCTCGCTGAAGCGAGGTGTTAATGGGAGGCGGGTATCGATTTCGGATTTTGGATTTGCGATTTGGTTTGAGGAAGCGGCACGACGCCAAGTTGAGAGTTGAGGGGGGAACGCCGAGGGGGGGCAGATTAAGATTAGGATTAAGAGTTAAGATTAAGAGGCGAGAAATGCCATTGCGCGTTCGACACTCTGCCTCCTATGCTGCGGTTGTTTTCCCCGTTATGAAAAAGGTGCGACGACGAAGTTTCCTTGGACAGGTCATGGTCGGTCTAGCGGCGGCGGGTGCCGTCTCTCCACGTGCACGTGCCGCGGAAAGGCCGGCGGCGGAGCAGCCTTACACGAACCCGTTGCCGCGCGCACAAGGTAAGCCGCCGCAGTTCAAGACGAAGCTGCGCATCACCAAGCTGGAGACGTTCCTGGTGAAGCCGCGGTGGCTGTTCCTGAAGGTTCACACGGACGCGGGGATCGTCGGGCTGGGGGAACCGATTGTCGAGGGACGCGCAAAGACGTGCGCCGCCGCCGTGGCGGAGATCGCGCCGGACCTGATCGGCAAGGACCCGCGGAACGTGGTGCATCACTGGCAGGCGATTTATCGGCACGCCTTTTATCGCGGCGGACCGATTCTCACGAGCGCGTTGAGCGGGATCGAGCAGGCGTTGTGGGACATCAAAGGAAAGTTCCTGGGCGTGCCGGTGTATGAGTTGCTTGGCGGGCCGACGCGCGATCGCGTGCGGGTGTATGCGCACGTGGCGAACACGCCGGAGCGGTTGAAGGCGCGGAAGGCGGAGGGGTTCACCGCGTTCAAGACCGGGTTGAAGAACATGACGCAGTCCGGCGTGGTGGCGTCGCAGAAGTATGTCGAGGAAGCGGTGGAGGGATTTGCGGCGTTGCGGAACGCGGGCGGGAAGGACGTGGATATCGGGATCGATTTTCACGGGGCGATCAGCCCGCAGAACGCGAAGTTGTTGGTGAAGGCGCTGGAGCCGTATCAGCCGATGTTCATCGAGGAGCCTGTGCAATGCCAGAACGTGGACGCGATGGCGGAGATCGCGCGCGCGACGCATCTGCCGATCGCGACCGGCGAACGGATTTTCACGAAGTGGGGTTTTCGGGAAATTTTGGAGAAAGGCGCGGCGACGATTTTGCAGCCGGATTTGTGTCACGCCGGAGGGATCATGGAAGCGCGGTTGATCGCGGGGATGGCGGAGGCGTATTACGCGACGATGGCGCCGCACAATCCGCTGGGGCCAATCTCCCTCGCGGCGGGTTTGCAACTGGCCGCGTCGATCCCGAATTTCATGTGCCAGGAACAGGTGAGCCTGGGCGAGGGATACATCAAGCAGCCGTTCAAGGTGGAGAATGGGTATGTGAAAATTCCGGAAGCGCCCGGGCTGGGGATCGAGCTGGATGAGAACGCGATCGCGGACAAGCTCGATCACGATTGGAAAAATCGAGAGACGTACGATTTGAATGATGGGTCGGTGGTGGATTGGTGAAGGGAGGCGGGTAAGCGGGCAAGCATGTAAGCAGGTGTGAAGGGGGCGAATTTGGGTTCGCGGAGCGGTACCCGATTAAGAGTAAGATTAGGATTAAGATTAAGAGGGAGGGTTACGAACTTGCGCTGGTGTAACGCTTGAGGGAGAAGCGCCAGAGGGCTTCGGAGCCGAACGCGCAGGCGACCGCGAGGGCGAGGAGGAGAAGGATGTCGCCGGGCGACGTTAGTTTGTTGAGCAGAAGTTTCGCAGGGACGTTGACGACGAGGAGCATCGGCAGCGCGAAGGTGAAAAAGCTTTTGAAAAAACCGCGGAAAGCAGCGTCGGGCATGCGCGCGATATTGAAGAGGCTCCAGTAGCCCCAAATAATTCCCTGGGCGCGCACGGTGAAGAAGCTCGTGGCCGCGAGCGTGAACATGAGTGAGTAGTGCACGAGCACGCCGACGACGACGAGGCCGAGGAAGCCCGCAATCTGCGCGAGGTTGGGCGTGTGGTGGAGTTGTTTGAGGGAGTAAACCATCAGGACGATCGCGGATGTGGCGTTGATGAAGCCGCCGAGATCGACGACGCGGAGTGACACGAGGAAGCGCGTGTTAACGGGCAGCAGAAGCATGAAGTCGAGCTTGCCGGTGCGGACGTGCTCGGACATCTGGATGCAGTTGCTGAGGAAGAGCGCCTGGAAAATTTGCTGGATGAAGTGCGCGGCGCCGATAAGCAGGATGACCTGCCATTTCGACCAGTCGCCGATCTGCTTTGTGTGCATGTAGATAACGGCGATAAAGGCGACGTGGAGCGAGAACCACAGGAGCTCGACGACGATCCAGAGGAGGAAGTTGCTCTTGAAACCCATTTCGCGCACGACGGAGTTTTTCCAGAGCGCGCCGTAAAGGCTGAAGTAGCGACGGAGTGGATTGAGGCTTGAGTTCATCGCTTAGCCTCCGACCGCGGAGTATTTGCGGATGCCGCGGCTCCAGACCCAGCGCGCGGCGAGGTACGCGATGACAACCCATGCGGCCTGAATGATGAGGCCGCGATAGAGGGCGTCGCCGGTGACCTTGCCGACGTAAATGCTGACGGGGAAAAACATTTGGTAGGGAAAGGGCGTGAACGCGAGGATGTTCGCGATCGCGGGCGGAAGAATATCGAGCGGGAAGAGATGACCGCCGGCGATTGCCTCGAAGGCAAAGACGATGAAAATGACGGTGGAAATTTCGACGAGCCAAAACGCGAGCAGCGCGAGGGTGTACGAGAGCAGGAATTGCAACGCGGCGGTCATGACGACCGACAGCGCGAACCAGCCCCAGGTCACGGGATCGGCGGGCGCGACGAAATATTTGCGCAGGTAAAGAATGAACAGCGCAACCGGGATGGCGGCGACGGCGGTGTAAATTAAACGGCCTGCGCCGAACAGGCAGAAGCGATAGGTGAGATAGTCGATGGGCTTGAGCAGAAACTGGCTGATGCGGCCATCCTTGATGTCGGCGGCGATTTGCCAGTCATCTTCGGTGACGGCAGTGAGCGCGTCCACGATGGTGACGATGAGGTAGTAAGAGATCATCTGGGCGAGCGTGTAGCCCGCGATAGTCGGGGCGTCGGTCTTGCCGGAAAAAATCGCGCGCCAAAGGGAGATCGTGGCGAAGAGCGGGATGAGCGCGAACATGCTGCGGAACACGAAGTTCACGCGATAGACGAGCGTGTTCTGGATCCCAATGTTGATGACGTGGAGATATTTTTTCACGGCAGAGAACGAAGGGCAACTTCGCTACGTGAGAATCTCCTTCACGACATGGCCATGGACGTCGGTGAGCCGGAAATCGCGGCCATCGTAACGATAGGTGAGCTTTTCGTGGTCGAGGCCGAGCAAGTGCAGGATGGTGGCGTGGAGGTCGTGCATGTGGACTTTGTCGGCGATCGCGTGATGGCCGAACTCGTCGGTTTCGCCGAGGGCGAAGCCGGGCTTCACGCCTGCGCCCGCGAGCCAGACAGTGAAGCCGCCGGGATTGTGATCGCGGCCCGTGCCGTTTTTTTCGGCGTAGGGAGTGCGGCCGAATTCGCCGCCCCACCAAACGAGAGTGTCGTCGAGCAAGCCTCTGCTCTTGAGGTCCTGCAACAGGCCGGCGACCGGCTTGTCGACTGCGCGCGCGTGATCGGCGTGTTTCGGCAGGTTGGAATGCTGGTCCCAGCGCGGGTTGGCGGTGTTGTCGCCGTAGGTGACTTGCACGAAGCGAACGCCCTCTTCGCAGAGACGGCGGGCCATGAGGCATTGACGGCCAAAGTCATCGGTTTCTTTTTCGCCGATGCCGTAGAGCGCGAGCGTGGCCGCGGATTCTTTCGCGAGATCGAGGACGGTCGGCGCGTGGTTCTGCATGCGCCAGGCGAGTTCGTAGGAGTTGATGACGGCCTCGACTTCGGAATCGCCGGGAGCGCGCCTGGCCTGCTCGGCGTTGAGGGACTGAAGCAGGTCGAGGCGACGGCGCGCCGCGCGCTTGTTGCCGGTCGCGTTTGCAACATTGCGCAAGCGAAGCTCTTTTGCGTCCATGCCCGCAGTGCCGATGGCCGTGCCCTGGTAAAGCGCGGGCAGAAATGCGTTGCCGAAGTTGCGCGTGCCGCCGTTGCCGAGCGAGGGCGCGATGGTGACGAAGCCGGGCAGGTTTTCGCTTTCGGTGCCGAGACCGTAGGTGATCCACGCACCCATGCTAGGGCGGACGAACTGCGTCGCGCCGCAATGGAGGAAGAGTGTGGCGGGGCCGTGCGCGACGCCTTCAGTCTGCATCGAGCGGATGAAGCAAAGGTCATCGACGTGGCGCGCCATTTCCGGAAACAACTCGCTGACCCAGCGGCCGCTTTGGCCGTGCTGTCGAAATTTCCACGGGGATTTCATGACGCGCTGCTCGGTGCCTTTGGCGCCGGTGTTGGCGATGGCGCGTGCGTCGTCGAAGGGCATTTTTTTGCCGTCGTCCTTTTCCAGGCGCGGTTTGTAATCGAACGTGTCCACCTGGCTCGGCCCGCCTTGCATGAACAAAAAGATGACGCGTTTGGCGCGAGGCGTGAAATGCGGGATGCGAGCAGCGAGTGGATTCGTGGCGGCACCCGCGAGGCCCGCGAAGGCGAGATAGCCAAAGCCGCAGGCGAGACTTTTCAGCGCATCACGCCGCGTGACGCTCGGCAAATTAAAACCGCCATTGGCCCACATGTGCGCACTGTAGCGCAACGATGGGGCAGTTTTCAATTACCCGCTTGCGCGTGCGGCGCGTTGGGGATCCCGAAGGATCGGGACGCCCTACTCGATGATGGGTCATTGGCCTTGAAAGCGCAGGACGGTTTTGTCCGCGGATTTCAATTCGAGGTGGTTGCCCTTGATGCTCCAGGAGGAGACGAGCGCCAGCGCCTTGAAGTAGTCGTTCTCGAAGGTCATGGCTTCGGGGCGACCGGCCATCTTCGTGCCGGCAGCGGTGCCGAATCTCAGCGCGAGGCCGTTCAACTCATAACTGGCTGAATAGCGATTGATGCCGCCATTGCCGGAAGCCCGGAGCGATGCCGCATCAAGCTGGAGCGTTGGGGTGGCCAACCCCTCGGCGGCGGGCACGGGCTTTCCGTCGAGTTCAACCAATAGCCAGGATGGGCCAGCCAATGGAAAAGCCGGCGCAGGTTTTGAGGCGGAGGAGTTTGAGTCGGACGAAGACGCGCAGCCGCCGACCAGCAAGGCAACCGCGCCCAGCGCGAGAAGAGGCAGAATGATTTTCATAACTCGAAGGTGAATTAAGCATCCGATACCGGAGGAAGCCACGCTATTTTTGGAGGTCAGGGCGGGAAGCCAAACGAGAGTTTGACGGCGGAGTATTCGGGATGAACGGAGCCGTCCTGGCGGCGAATGATGAGGGGCGGCTCGGACCAGGTTTGGGAGCGCATCCAGCTAGGCAAGTCGTTGGAACGCATCATGCCGAAGAGGCCGAGGAGGGGACGTTCGCCTTCGCGGAGAACGATGGGGCGGCGGCGGACGATGGCGAGTTGGGCGGCTTTAGCCGCGTCGTGAATGCGCTGTTCCTGTTCGAGCGGAGCGATGGGGAAGACGCACGCGAAGAAACCGGCGGGAGCGAGGCGTTGCTCTGCGACGGTGCAGTAGTCAGCGATGTCGCCACGCATTTCGAAGCGGCACGCGATCTTCTGCGGGTGATCGCCTTCGACGCCGCTGCCCGGGGGAAAATACGGTGGACTGCCGAGGACGACATCGAACTTCTCGTCGGGTTTGAAAATGTGCCCGTCGCGGAAATCGCCGTGGCGAATGTCGAAGCGGTCCTGAAGTCCATTCCAGTGAACTGATTTGCGGGCGAGGCGGACGCTTTCGTCCTGCGCTTCCACAGTGACAAAGCGTGCGACCTGTAAACGCCACGCGGCGATGAGCGCGACGGTGCCAATGCCACTGCCAAGGTCGAGCACGCTGCAGGCGGTGGGGCACCATGTTGTGCCGTACCACGGGGTAAGAACGTCGTCGGTGGAAAAGCGGTGCCCGTTTTCCAGTTGGAAGATGCGGAAGTAACCGCTGATGGCATCGAGAGTTTCACCCGGCTCAAGCGGCGGCCCTTCACCACGCGCGCCGGGCGGGACCGGTCCCGGTTTGGTCCAGCCCCGAAAAGTTGGATCGAGCCAGTTCACCTAGGGAGGTTATGTGGGATGGCGCTGGAAATGAAGGCCTTACGGCGCGGGCCAGGCTGTGTTCAGGAATTTAGTGGCAGCGCAGCGCGCGTTTTGACGCGTGACGTTTCGGTGACCGCCGACTGCGCGACGGAGATTACTTTGCTTCTTCCAATTCCTTGAGCAATTTGTCGACCGCTTTATCCATCTCCTTTTCGCGGACGTTTTTGTAGCGGATGACACCTTTGGCATCGAGGACGTAGATCGTCGGCCAGCCGCTAACGTTCCACGCTTTTGCGATGTGGCCCTCGGTATTGCCGCCGTCCCACCACGAGCGCCAGGTGATGTTTTCCTTTTTCATGGCCTGCTGAACGCGGTCCTTCGGATCGCTATTGACGCCGAGGAGAGCGAACGGCTTGCCTTCCAACCGCTTCACGAGCGACCGCTCGTGTGGGTACATGGCCCGGCAGGGTCCTCACCAATCTCCCCAGAAGTCGATCACGACAACTTTGCCGCGATAATCGCTGAGCTTGAATTTTTTGCCGTCGACGTCTTCGCCTTCGATATCGGGGGCGACTTTGCCGATGGCGAGGTTGTGCATCTCGAAAAGCTCGCCTTTGGCGCGCTCCTTTTGGCTTTTGCTTCCGTATTTCTCGACGACCGCGTTGAGGTGTTTCTCAGCCTCGGTGGGATTTTCGCTCGCCAGCATTTGGCCGAGGGCGAGACTGGCCGCGCCTTTCACGTTGTCGTGCGGATTTTTTTCAATAATGGTGTTTAGAAATTCGCGGTTTTCCTTCGAGTTGTTGTAGGCGAGCATCTGGCAGGCATCGCCGAGTTTTTCATTTTCGATGTGATGCTCCTTTAGCAGCGCGATTGCCTGTGGGCCGACGGATTGATCGTAGTAACTGTGGCGCAAAGCCCAGATAAGCGCATCGGCGGCTGCGGGGGATTTGGGATCTTTTTCGGCGAGGGCGATCATCTTTTTGCTGTAGCCTGCGACTTGAGGATATTTCAGGTCCTTCCGTTCCGCTTCAGGGGTCTTTTGGTAAGTGGTTGCGAATTCCCTTTGTTCCTTCTCGTAGTCTGCTGAAAGCTGTTTGTACTCAGCAGCCTGGGAGGATTGATTGCTTTCCTGGGCGAGTGCCGGGAGGGCGAGTGCCGCGGCGATTGCGAACAAGCAGGCCTTTTTCATAAATGAGTCTCCTGAGTCGGAGACTACGCCTGCGGCCTTGCGCGTCAAGAGGCAAAAGTGCGCAGTGGGGACAGGCGCAATCGACGAGGCTGGCGCGAGGTCGAGGTCGAGAGAAACCGTTAAAACGGTTGAGAGATGCATGCGGGCGCAGTCCACCCAACTGAAGTTGGGTGTTAATGAGAATGGAG
>Ga0105340_1000406_pt1 | contig 21011 bp, 18 predicted proteins | sample EasRivMeERMLT700_FD_89676 | JGI IMG/M metagenome (GOLD analysis project Ga0105340, IMG submission 89676) | Soil microbial communities from meander-bound floodplain in the East River, Colorado, USA - East River MetaG ERMLT700 | ecosystem: Environmental > Terrestrial > Soil > Floodplain | place...
GTGAACGACGACGTCGAGACCATGAAGCAGCTCGTGCACGCGCTGATGCGGATGCGCGTGCGCCCCTACTACCTCTACCACTGCGATCCGGTGCGCGGCAGCGAGCACATGCGGACCACGATCGAAAAGGGGCTCGAGATCATCGAGGGGCTGCGCGGCCACACCAGCGGGCTCGCGATCCCTCAGTACGTGATCGACGCGCCGGGCGGCGGCGGCAAGGTACCGGTCAACCCGCAGTACCTGCTCGCCTACGATCGCGCCGGCGGCCGCGCCCGGCTGCGCAACTTCCAGGGCCGCGAGTTCGACTACCACGAGCGGATGCCCGACGCCGAGGTCGCGCGCCAGAAGGCGGCGGCGGCGGCGGCGGGCGCGAGCAAGTGGGCCCACCGCGGCTTCGCGCGCGACGGCCAGTAGGCGCGCGAAACTCCCACCGGAATGGCACCGTGAACATCGGCCTCGCGTTCGACCTGAAGAGCGACTTCGCGGCGGCTGCCGACGGCCCCGACGACCGGCTCGAGGAGTACGACTCGGAGCGCACCGTCGACGCCATCGCCGCGGCGCTCGCCGCGCGCGGGCACACGGTCCGGCGCCTCGGCGGGGGGCGGCGCTTCCTCGAAGCGGTGCTGCGCGAGCCGCCGGAGCTCGTCTTCAACATCGCGGAGGGGGCCGGCTCGCGCTCGCGCGAGGCGCACGTGCCGGCCGTCTGCGAGATGCTCGGCATTCTGTGTACCCACAGCGATCTGCTTACGCTGGCGGCTGCGCTCGACAAGGAGACGGCTAAGCGGCTGGTCGCCGCGGCCGGCGTCGCGACGCCGCGCTCGTTCGTCGCCGAGCGCGTCGAGGACGCGGCGCGCGTCGAGATCGCCTTCCCGCTCATCGCGAAGCCGCTCTGGGAGGGGTCGAGCATGGGCGTGCGCAGCGGCTCGCGCTGCGACGACCGCGCGCAGCTCGAGAAGCAGCTCGCGCGGCTGCTCGCCGACTATCGGGAGCCGGCGCTCGTCGAGGAGTTCTGCGCCGGGCCGGAGTTCACCGTCGGCATCCTGGGCAGCGGCGCCGACGCGCGCGCGCTCGGGGTGATGGAGATCGTGCCGCTCCAGGGTGGCACGGAGAACTTCATCTACTCGATCGAGGTGAAGCGCGTCTTCTCCGAGAACGTCGCCTACCACGTCCCGCCAAAACGCCCGCCCGAGTTCGTCGCGCGCGTCGAGCGCGTGGCGCTCGCCGCGTACCGCGCGCTGCAGTGCCGCGACGTCGGCCGCGTCGACCTGCGTTGCACGTGCGACGGCACGCTCAAGTTCATCGAGGCCAATCCGCTGCCCGGCCTCAATCCGGGCTGGAGCGACCTCTGCGTCCTCGCGGAGAGGGCGGGCTGGAGCCACGACCGGCTGATCGGCGGGATTCTTGATTCGGCGCTTGCGCGCCTCGGGGATTCCGCGCTGGCGCGGCTGCGCGGCGTCGCGCGCGCGCGCGGGGCGTGATCCGATGCGCGTCGCCGTCCTCTTCAACGACGACGGCGCGCTCGCGCACGGCCAGGAGAAGGACGCGCTCGCCGTCGCCTCCGTGGCCGGCTGCGCCGACGCGGTGGTCGCGGCGCTGCGCGAGCGCGGCCACGACGCGACGCGGCTCGCCGCGCCGGGCGAACCGGACGCCCTGCTCGCGGCGCTGCGTGCCGCGCGGCCCGACGTCGTCTTCAACCTCGTCGAGTCGCTGCGCGGCGACGCGGCGCTCGAAGCGGCGGTCGTCGCGCTGCTCGATCTCTCCGGGCTCCCGTTCACCGGCAACGGCGCGCTCGCCTGCGCGCTGTCGCTGCGCAAGCCGCTCGCGAAGGCGCTGCTCGCGGCGCGCGGCGTCCCGGTCGCGGCTGGGTGCGTGGTCGAGAGCGCCGACGACCCGCTGCCCGATCCGCGCGCGACCGATCCTGCGACGCGCTGTCCGTTCCCGTGGATCGTCAAGCCGTCGCGCGAAGACGCGAGCCACGGCATCTCGAAGGAGAGCGTCGTCCACGACGAAGCCGCCGCGCGCGACCGCACCCGCTTCGTGATCGAGCGCTACCGGCAGCCGGCGCTCGTCGAGCGCTTCATCGAGGGGCGCGAGCTCAACGTCGGACTGATCGGCTCCGCCGACGCGCCCGAGCTCCTGCCCGTCGCCGAGATCGACTTCACGCGCTTTCCCGCCGGCCGGCCGCGCCTCGTCACCTACGAGTCGAAGTGGGTGGAGGGGAGCGACGATTGGAACGGCACGCCCGTGCAGGACGCCGCGCTCGACGCGCCGCTCGCCGCGCGCGTCCGCGAAATCGCGCTCTCTTCCTGGCGCGCGCTCGGACTGTGCGGTTACGGTCGCGTCGACCTGCGGCTGCACGAGAGCGAGGGGCCCGTCGTCCTCGAAGTGAACCCCAATCCCGACCTCTCTCCCGACGCCGGCTTCGCGCGCGCGTGGGGGAGGCGCGGCGCCGCGCCGCGCTCCTACGAAGACCTCGTCGAGGCGATCCTCCGCCATGCCCGCGCCGGCGCTGCGTGAGCTCGGCGCGGCCGACCGCGCCCCGATCGCCGCGCTCCTGCGCGCGACGGGGGCGTTCACGGAGGAGGAGGTCGGCGTCGCGCTCGAGCTGGTCGACGTCGCGCTCGAGCGGCTCGCCGTCGAGGGCTCGTATCGGATCGTCCGGTCCGACGACTACAACTTCCTCGTCGCCGACGCGCCGGACGGCGCGCACGGTGCGCGCGTCGCCGGCTACGTCTGCTGGGGGCTCGCGCCGATGTCGGACGGCGTCTTCGACGTCTACTGGATCGCGGTCGACCCGGCGGCGCAGCGGCAGGGGATCGGGGCGCGCCTGCTGCACGCCGTCGAGGAGGACGTGGCGCGCCGCGGCGGGCGTACCATCCTGATCGAGACGGGCGGCAAGGATTCGTACGCTCCGACGCGCCGCTTCTACGAGCGCGCCGGCTACGCCGAGGCGGCGCGCATCCCCGACTTCTTCCGCGTGGGCGACGACAAGGTGATCTTCATGCGCCGGGTGACCCGGTCGGGACCATGACGCACCGCCGCGAGCCGGCGCAGCCGCTGCCGCCCAAGGTCGAGGTCGCGAACCTCGCGACGGCGCACTTCGACTGCGTCTATCCCACCTGCGGCGGCATCTGCTGCATGAACGGCCGGCCCGCCGTCGAGAAAGACGAGCAGGAGCGCATCGCCGCGCACCTCCAAAAGTTCCTCCCGCATCTGCGGCCCGCGGCGCGCCGCCTGGTCGAGAAGTCGGGCTTCCTCTCCGACCAGGAGAAGGACGGCCTGCCGACGCTCAAGGTGAGCCAGGGCTGGTGCGCGTTCTGGAAGGACGGCTGCGTGCTGCACCAGGTCGGCGCGAGCGAGGGCGACCGCTTCAAGTTCAAGCCGTGGCGCTGCGCCCTCTTCCCGATCACGCGGGACCGGAAGAGCGGCGAGTGGTACGTGCGCCAGCGCGGCGAGCGCGGCGAGGCGTGGGACCTCTTCTGCCTGAGTCCCGGGGAATCGCCGAAAACGGCCGACACGACACTCACGGCCGAGGTCGCGCATCTCAACGAGCTTGCGCGCGCGCGCCGCATCCCGCACTCGCCGCGAAGTCCCGACCGTCGCGGGAAATGATGCGGCGCTGCACGGCGCAGCCCGACATCGGGCGCGTGCAGGAAGATCCGGTCTTTGAAGCACTTGCGAATCTGTAGTAACTTGGTGCGAATTCGGGGACGGGGACACCAGACGATGCGAATCCTCCTCATCTATCCCAATCTCGACGCGCCGGCGGGCAGCAACCACGGCGTCGCCTCGCTCGCCGGGGTCCTGAAGGCGCGCGGCCACGAGATGGACCTCTGGCAGGTCTGCGAGAAGCTCGAGCCCGTCCCGACCAGCGCCGAGATCGTCGACTACATCCGCGAGACACAGCCCGGCCTGGTCGGCTTCTCCGTCCTCTCGATGCAGTACGACTGGGTGGTCGCGCAGAGCAAGGCGATCCGCGCGGCGTTCCCCGACCTGAAGCAGATCATCGGCGGCGTCCACTGCACGATGGTCCCCGACGAGGTGCACGACTCGAAGCTCTTCGACTTCGTCTGCATCGGCGAGGGCGACTATTCGCTGGCCGAGGTGATGGACGCGCTCGAGAAGGGGGCGCCGACCGACAAGATCCCCGGCATCCGCCTCTGGAAGGGCTACGAGAAGATCATCAATCCCGTCGCGCCGTTCCCTGCGCTCGACACGCTGCCCGACCTCGACTACGAGGTCTTCGACATGCCGAAGATCCTCGAGCAGACCAAGGGGTGGATGGGGATCCTGACCTCGCGCGGCTGCCCCTACAAGTGCACCTACTGCTTCAACCTCGAGATCGTCGACCAGTACGTCGCCGACGGCGCGGCCAAGGGACCGAAAGAGTTCCTGCGCATGTTCCCGATCGACCGGCAGATCGCGGAGCTGAAGGACCTGCGCCGCCGCTACCCGCAGATCAAGACGTTCATCTTCGATGACGACCTCTTCACGCTGAACAAGCCCTACGTGCAGAAGTTCTGCAAGGCGTACCGCGAGGGCGGCGTCGGCCTGCCCTACGTCGTGAACGGCCACGTCAACTGCTTCGACGAACCTTCAGCGCGGGCCCTGAAGGAATCGGGCTGCATGATCGTCAAGTTCGGGCTGGAGAGCGGCAACGACCGCATCCGGCGCGACGTGCTGCACCGCTACATGTCGAACGCGCAGATCGAGGAGAGCTTCGGCAACGCGCACAAGCACGACCTGCACACGTCCGCGTTCGTGATGTTCGGCCTGCCGCACGAGGGCCGGCCCGAGATCATGGACACGCTCGAGCTGTGCGCGCGCGTCAAGATGGGGCGCTTCCGCTGGGCGATCTTCTTCCCGTTCAAGGGGACGGTCGGCTACGACATCGCGAAGCCCCTGATCGACGAGACCAAGATGCACGGGCTCGGCAACTACTTCGACGGCAGCTGCCTCAAGTTCAGCGCCGAGCACGACCTCTTCATCGAGAAGCTCGGCAAGCTCTGCAACTGGTGGGTGAACGCGCTGACCGACTGGCCGAGCGCGCCGATCTACCAGGAGCTGGTGCGCGAGGTCGAAGCGATGGACAAGCCGACCTGGGACAAGCGCAAGGCCGACCTCGTCAAGCACGACCGCGTCCTCTCCGACGAGTTGATGGAGAAGGACATCACGCACTACACCATCCGCTACAGCAACGTGATGGGTGTGCGCTCCGACTTCATCCGCTGGGAGCAGCGCCAGATGGCCGGCCGCCCCGGCATCGAGGCGGTCACCTACACGCTCGACGAGTCGTAGTTCCGCAGGGCGACGCTCAGCGGCGCTTCTTCTTCGCGGGTCGCTTCGGCGCCGCCTTCGATGCCGCCGCGCGCTTCGCCGGCTTCTTTCCGCTCGCGCGCGCCGCCTCGATCTGGCCGAGGTGGTTTTCGTCGTGCGAGAGGATGTGGCGGAGGAGCTGCGCCGCCGTGATCGGACCGTACTCCGGGTGGTTGCCGCCGCGTGCGAGCGCAGGCTTGCCGGCGAGCTTCAGCATCTCGAGGTTGGTCGTGCGCAGCGCCGACCAGGTCGCGAGCGCTTGCTTCGCGTCCTGCTTCGCGTAGGCGGTCCTGCTCGCCCAGAGGTCCTGGTCGAACGGTGTCAGCACTGCGTTTTCTTTTGAGATCATCTTGCGCCAGCGCACGGCGTAGACCATTTCGCAGTCGCGCAGGTGGGCGAGGATCTGGTGGATCGACCACATGCCGGGCTTGTAGTTTTTTTTTCAGCCGTTTGCGTCGAGTCCCTTCACGAGCTTCGCGAGCCGCGCCGGCGACTGCGCGAGCTGCTTCATCGCCACGGCCTCGCCCACTTCGTGCGTCTGCTTGCACGCCGGGCAGAGGCGCGGGTCGAGGCTCTCGACGGGCGCGGCGCCGGGCGTCTCGCTCGGCGCGGCGGACGGTGCTGCGATCGGGGCGACGACCGGGCTCGTCGGCGGCGTCGCGGGCGCGGTGGCGGTCGTGTCGTCGGACGGCTGGAACGGCGAATCGCTCGGCGTCGACATGGCTCCCTCCTCGATGTCTTTGCAGGCGGTCGCGCCACTCTAATGTCCGACGCAACCGCGGAAAGGAAGGAGCACGCATGGCTCGGCCCGTTCTCGACCCGCAGCTCGTCGCCGACGAGAACGCGCGGCGTGCCGCCGACCTCGCGCGCGACTTCGGCGAGCTCGGCGCGCGGCTGAAACGGCGCGGCCTCGAAGTCGAGGCGCTGACGCAGCGCGCGCAGGCGTTCACCGTCGCGATCCCGTCGTGGGGCGTCGGCACCGGCGGCACGCGCTTCGGCCGCTTCCCGCAGTCGGGCGAGCCGCGCGACGTCTACGAGAAGCTCGAGGACTGCGCCGTCGTGCAGCAGCTCGCGCGCTGCACGCCGGCCGTCTCGCTGCACGTCCCTTGGGACCGCCCCGACGATCCGCGCCGCTTGAAGGGCGCGGCGGCCGACCTCGGCCTCTCGTTCGACGCCATGAACTCGAACACCTTCGAGGACCACACGCCGGGGCAGCGCTCCTACAAGTTCGGCAGCCTCACCCACACCGACCGCGCGGTCCGCGAGCAGGCGGTCGCGCAGAACCTCGAATGCATCGAGATCGGGAAGGCGATCGGCAGCACCGCGCTCACCGTCTGGATCGGCGACGGCGGCAATTTCCCGGGCCAGCTCCACTTCCGGCGCGCGCTCGACCGCTACCTCGAGAGCACGCGCGCGATCTGCGCCGCGCTGCCCGACGGCTGGAAGATGTACCTCGAGCACAAGCTCTGTGAGCCCGCCTTCTATTCCACCGTGCTGAACGACTGGGGCACGAGCTACGTCTGCGCGAAGGAGCTCGGCCCGAAGTGCCTCTGCCTGGTCGACCTCGGCCACCACGCGCCGAACGTCAACATCGAGAGCATCGTCTCCCGCCTGATCCAGCTCGGAAAGCTCGGCGGCTTCCACTTCAACGACAGCAAGTACGGCGACGACGACCTCGATTCGGGCTCGATCAAGCCGTTCCAGCTCTTCCTGATCTTCCACGAGCTGGTGGGCGCCGAGCGCGAGAAGGTGGCCGGCTTCGCGCCCGCCTACCTTCTCGACCAGTCGCACAACGTGACCGACCCGCTCGAGTCGCTCATGAGCAGCGCGGGCGAAGTGCAGCGCGCCTACGTGAAGGCGTCGCTGGTCGATGCGGCGCGCCTCGCCGAGTGCCAGGAGCGCAACGACGCGCTGCTCGCGCTGCAGACGCTCAAGGACGCCTACGAGACCGACGTGTCGCCGCTCCTCGCCGAGGCGCGCCGCCGGGCGGGCGGGGCGATCGACCCGGTCGCGACGTTTCGCGCTTCCCGCTACCGCGCGCGCTGCGCCGAGCGCCGTCCCGCCGGGAAGCGCACCTCCGGCGGTATCGTCTGACCCCCCGTGCCACAGCCCCGCGCTGGCGCGCGATGATCCATGGAAGACGGGAACCCCAGGAAGAAGGACGAGGGAGAGATCCGATGCTCGCTTGCCTGATCACGACACTGCTCGCGCTGCCGCAAGCGGCGGGCGCGCCCGCTCCGGCGGCCGCGAAGGCGCAGATTCCGGAAGACCTGAAGAAGGCCGCATCCGCGGTGACCGACGCGAAGGGCTACGCCTTCGAGATGGTCGTCGAGAACACCGGCGGCATGTTCGGCCGCGGCCGGGGCGGCGGCGCCGGCGGAGCTCCCGCGGGCGGCGCGCCGGCTGGCGGCGCGGGCGCTCCACCGGGCGGTGGAGCGGGCGCCGGCGGCGGACGCGGAGGTTCCAGCGGACCGCAGACGATGACCGGCAAGTTCGAGAAGGGGAAGCCGGCCGCGATCACGCGCGACGACCAGACGGTCTACAAGCTCGACCAGCAGATCGTCTACTCGCGCGACGGAACGTGGGAGCTCTTCCAGATGCCGCAACTCGGCGGCCGCGGCGGTGCGCCGGGTGGCGCGCCGGCGGGTGGCGCAGGCACTCCTCCGGCGGGTGCACCTCCGGCAGGCGGCGCTCCTCCGGGCGGCGCTCCTGCAGGTGGCGGCGCACCGGGCGGTCCCGGCGGCGGCGGCGACTTCCGCCGCATGGGCTCGATCATGACCGTGATGGGCATCATGCTGCCGCACGAAGTCCTCGCGACGCTCGACACGGCGGTGACCGAGCTGAAGCGCGAGGAGAAGGACGGCAAGGTCGTCTTCTCCGGTCCGCTCTCGGCCGACCTCGCGAACAAGCTGTCCGGCGTGGCGCGCATGAAGGAGATGATGGCAGGGCGCCCCGGCGGAGCCGGCGGAGCCGCTGGCGGCGGCGGCGAGCTCACCGCGAGCGGCACGCTCAGGATCGTCGCCACCAAGGAAGGCGCGCTCGAGTCGATGCACATCGAGACGAAGGTCACCGGCGGCCCAGCCGGCGAGTCGACGCGCAAGGTCGACGTGAAGCTCTCCGGCGTCGGCGCGACGACCGTCGACGTCCCCAAGGAGGCGCTCGCGAAGTTCTCGGCCTGAGTTCGTCGCGCCGCGGCGCGCCGCGCGCTGCGGACGGAACGTGAAAACAGGCGGGAGGCGCCGCAAGGCGCCTCCCGCTCTCGTTCCGGCGCGACGCCGGCGCCGCGTCAGTTCTTGTCGAACCTGGCGGCGAGCTCGATCTGCTTGATCGCCTCGCTCACCGCCTCGATCGCCTTCACGCGGTGGCCCCCGAAGTCGTGCGGCGCCTTCTCGAGGTGCTGCTGGATGTCCCGCAGCTCGTCGAGCGCCTTCTCCAAGTAGGGGCGCTTGACGTTCTCGCCCTTCTGCGGCTTCGCCGGAGCGGCCGGCGCCTGCGGCGCGGGGGAGGGCGTCTGCTGCGCCGACGCGACGACCCACGAGCCGACCGCGGCGAACGCCAACGCCGCGCCGCGTGACGGCGCGCTACGATCGCCCCGCGGGAGGTCGGGCATGGCCGCGGACGGAAGGACGTTGCACTGCTCGTCGTGCGGGGCGCCGTTCGCGGACGCGTCGCGCTTCTGCTCGCACTGCGGGAGCGAGACGACGCTCGAGGAGCGCCGGCTCGACACGCTCTGCGCTCATTGCGGCGCGCGCGCGGCGTCGGACGCCTCCTTCTGCATCCAGTGCGGGGTCGCGCTGCGCCGGCAGGAGACGAAGCTCGGGGCGGACAGCGCCGGCTGCCCGCGCTGCGGCGCGGCGCTGCGCGAGCGCGACCTCGCCGCCGTCTCGGTCGTCGAGTGCGGGTCGTGCGGCGGACTCTGGCTCGCGCCGGCCGTATTCGACCGCATGTGCGAGGACGCCGATGTCTCGGCCCACGCGACGCGCGAGCTCGCGCTGGGTGCGCTTCCGCGCGAGCCGATTCCGGCGAGCAAGGTCGTCTACCTGCCCTGCCCGCGCTGCAAGGACCGCATGGTCCGCAAGAACTTCGGCGGCGCCTCGGGCGTGATCCTCGACGTCTGCCGCCACGACGGCATCTGGCTCGACCACCGCGAGCTCGAGCGCGTGCTCGCGTTCGTGCGCGCGGGCGGTCTGGTCGAGGCTCGCCGCCGGGAGGTCAAGCGCCTCGAAGACGCGGCGCGCGAGGCGAAGTCGCGGCGCGACGCGGCCGGATCCGCGGGAGGTCTGGGAGACTGGCCCTCGGCGGGGCTCGAACTCCCGGTCGGCGCGCGTGGAGCGAGCGTATTCTCGATCCTGTGCGACCTGCTCTTCTCGCGCTGAGCCTTCTGCTCGCGGCGTTCGCCGCGCCACGGCAGGAGAAGCCGGCGGCCTCGCCCGCGGCCCCGCCCGCGGCGCCGCCCGCGCGGGCGACGAAGCCGGTCGCTCCCGATCCGGCGCTCCCGCCGCCGCTCACGACCTACCTCGGCCGCACCATCGCGCCGACCATGAGCTACGAAGGCGGCCCGTGGCTCCAGCGCATCGAGCGCGAGAAGGAGGAGCGCTGCCCCGAGCTCCTGAAGGCGCTCCACCTGAAGGAGGGCGACGTCGTCGCCGACGTCGGCTGCGGCAACGGCTTTTACACGTACCGGATCGCGCCGCTGGTCGGCGACAAGGGGCGCGTCTACGCCGTCGACATCCAGCCCGAGATGCTCGAGATGCTGAAGGCGGAGGGGAAGAAGTTCGCGAAGGTCGCGAACGTGACGCCGGTGCTCGGCACGGTCGTCGACCCGAAGCTGCCGGCGGCGTCGATCGACCTCGCCTTCCTGGTCGACGTCTACCACGAGTTCGACCACCCGGTGGAGATGCTCGCCGCGCTGAAGAAGTGCCTGAAGCCAGCGGGCCGCATCGTCCTGGTCGAGTTCCGGCTCGAGGACCCCAAGGTCCCGATCAAGCTCCTGCACCGGATGAGCAAGGAGCAGATGAAGAAGGAGCTCGCCGCCAACGGCTTCGAGGCGGTCGAGGAGTACGACGCCCTCCCATGGCAGCACGTCGTCTTCTACGCTCCGAAGAAGGAGGAGAAGGCGCCGACGCCTGCGCCCGCCGCTCAGCCGCCGCGCCGCGACCAGTAGAGCGCGAGCGCGGCGCGCCCGATCGGACTCACCGGCGCCGCGCGCCGCAGCTCCGCCTCGGGGTCGTCCGGCGCGAGGGGAAAGGTGACCAGGTCGTCGTGCTCGTCGCGGTGCGGCGCGCCGCGCCACGCGTCGACGAGGCCGGCGAAGGTGCGCGCGACGCGGGCGTGGAAGATCAGCTCGGGCTGCCAGATCTGCGGCTCGAGGATCACCCCCTCGAGCACCGGTTCGGAGATCTCGGCCGCCGCGACGCCGAGCTCCTCGATCAATTCGCGTTCGAGTCCCGCGAATGCGTCGACCGCGCCGCTCGTCGCGGGGTCGGCCGCCGCGTCGGCCGCTTCGAGCATTCCGCCGAAGGCGTGGACGCAGCCGGCGTAGCCGAGGACGCGCGCGCTGCGCCGGCCCGCGACCAGCACGCCGTCGCTCGTCACGATCACCGCCGAGGTGCCGACCGCATTCGCGAAGTGCGACCACGGGTGGACCGACGAAGCGAGCTCCGCCGCGGGGTACGGACCGAAGTACGGGCGCAGCGCGGGATCGAGGTTGGTCCCGACGAACTCGCGGTACTTGGCTGGCGCGACGATCATCTCGAGCCGGCGCGGGTCGTGCGCCCCGTGCACGATGCACCGCACCCAGCGCAGCACGTCGCCGTCGAAGAGCTCGTGGCCGTCGCGCGCGGCGCGCTCGACCGCGGCGCGCCACGCTGCCTCGATGTGGGCGTCGAGGGCGGGCGTGGAGGGGCGCGGCTGCGCGACCACCCGCGTCGCCACCGCTCCGGGGGGAAAGGGGCCGCACGCGAGGAGGCGGCAGCCGGGATCGACGTTCAATGCGGGCTCCCGATCCCGTGGCCGGACGCGACGGGCATGGACATCATTGCGCGGCGGCCGTCCCAGGCCCATCGGTCTGCCCGGCCGCCCACCGACTGGCCCGCGCACTTGGAGCATCGCATGCGTCCGACCCGCCTGCTCCCGCTCGCGTTCGTGCTCGCCGCCACGGCCACGGCCTCGGCGCAGGACGACCTCCAGCCCGCCGACGTCGGCGTGCTCGGCGCCGCGCAGCCGCTGCTCCCGGTCGAGTACCAGGTCGAAGTGGTCGGCGAGGGGCCGGTCTACCAGGCGGTCGCCCACCTCCAGTTCCGCAACCCGCGGCTGCGCGTGGTCGAGGGGGTGGCGCTGGTGCCGATGCCGGCGGGCGCGATCCCGCGCGGCGTGCTCGTCGTGAACGGCGCGACGAAGATGCGCGGCGTCGTCCGCTCGCGCACGCGCGCCGTCGACGCCTACCGGCAGATCACGCGCGGCAGCGGACGCGACCCGGCCGTCGTCGAGCAGCTCGGCGACCGCTGGCTGCGCGCGACGCTCTCGCCGGTCGCCGCCAATGATTCCGTCGAGCTCCAGGTGCGCTACCTCGGCTTCGCCGACCGCGTCGGCGGGCGGCGGCTGGTCGCGCTGCCGAGCCCGCGCCGCGCGCTGCGCAGCGGCGGCGCCGACGGCGTCGCTCCGCGCTGGCTCGACGAGGCCGATGCGGTCGCGCCGGCGGCCGCGTCCACCAACGCGTGGACGTTCCGTGCGCCGGGCGAGGAGGGCTACTTCTGCGTCGAGCTCGACCCGTCGGCCGAGCTCGCGACGCCTCTGCCGCGCCCGACCGTTCTACTCGTGATCGAGACGCCCGAGTCGACGCCGCCGGCGCTCGCGCGCGCGGCGGGCGCCGTCCTCGCGAAGCTCGCGGGCGAGCTCGGCGACGACGCCAAGGTCGAGCTCTTCACGGATCGCGACGACGACGCGCGCGGCGGCCTCTTCAACGACTTCGTGCCGGCCGACGCCGAAACGCGCGCCGCCCTCGCCGAGCGGCTCGCGGTGAACGAGCCGCGCGGCTGGGGCCGACTCGAAGCGCGCGTCGAGCGGGCGCTCGCGAGCGCCGAGTCGCTCGGCGGGCCGGTGCGCCTGGTGGTCGCGAGCTCGCAGCGGCGCATCGCGCGGCGCGAGCCGCTCCTCGCCGCGATCGAGCGCGCCGCCGCGCTGCACGGCGACGACTTCTCCTGCTTCACGGTGGTCGCCGTGTCCTCAGACGAAACAACGACGCTCGCCGACGCGGCGCGCGTCGGAAGGGGGCGGGCGTTCGTGTTGCCGGCGGCCGAGGAGGGCGACGTCGCGTGCGTCGGAGCGGCGCTCGCCGCGGCCGCACGCCGTCCGGTGCTGCGCCTGCCGCAGGTCGACGTCGCGGGCGCGAGCGAGCTCGTGGTCGAGGAGCGGGCGCACGTCACCTACGGCGAGACGCTGCGCGCGGTCGGCCGCTACGACACGGCGCGCACGACGCTGGCGCGGCTCGCCGGCTACGTGCGCGGCCGTCGGGCCGAGATCGTGCAGAAGTGCGAGCTGCCCGACGAGGAGGTCGCCCACCCGTGGGTCGCGACGATCTGGGCCGGCCTGCGCGCGCGGCAGCTGCGGCGCGACTGCACCGGCACGCAGCCCGACGACTACGTCACGCGTCTGTGCGAGCGGTTCGGATTGCTCGGGCCGGAGACCGTCTCGCTCTCGCTCGAGCCGGCGCTCTCCGACCGGATGCCGCCGCTGGTCGGCGCGCCGGGCCAGCCGGTCGCGCAGCTCGATCCGCCGGTCGTGCCGCCGCCGCCGCCCAATCCCGAGACGCCCACCACGGGCGAGCCGCGCGACCCGCGCCGCACCGTCCCGACCTCGACGACCTTCCCGAACGGTCCGCTCGGCAATCCCGCGCCGCTGCCGCCGCCACCGGCCCACCCGACGCTGCCGTCGCAGCCGCCGCTCGGGCCGCCGCCGGCCCGCGGAGGCGGCCACCGCTGAAGCGACGCCAAGCGGCTCAGCGCGCCGGCGGGAACTTCGCCGCCTGCGCCCGCAGCTCGGCGTAGCGCTCCTTCGCTGCGCGCAGAAGCGGCTCGAGCGCGTCCTCTTGCTCCTTGGGGCCGAAGGTCGCCACGACGGCTTCGCGCAACTCGTCGAGCTTGGCCTCGAACGCGGCGACCCGCGCCTCGAGCCCTTCGCGACGCCAGCTCGGCTCGCCGGCGATCTGCACGTGGACGGCGTTGGTGTGGGCGACGGTGCGCTGCCCTTCGACGCGCAAGGCGATCCAGCGCGAGGAGGGGGCGTCGAGCGTCGCCGTGAGGCTCAGCTCCGACTCCTCTCCGACGGCCGCGCTCTTCCGGACGACGACGTCGCCGTTGACGACGAGCTGGATCTCCTTCAGCGCGTCAAGCGTCGGGTTCACGCGCGCACGCACCTTCAGCTCGACCGCGCCGGCCGCCGCCTTCGATACGACGTCGCCCGGCAGCGCGCCGTCGACCTCGAAGTCGACGAGCGGTCCGTTCGAGACGTAGGCGTGGCCGGCGCGCAGCCCGTCGATCCACTCCTGCGCGGAGAACTTCCTTTCGACCTTCACGAAGAAGGGCGAGTCGCCGAGGCTGCGCTGACGGCCGTACGGGAAGTCGGAGCCGCCGGTCGGCGTCACGCGATAGCCGAGGTTCCACGCGCCGTAGATCCCGTCGAGGTCGAGCGCGCCGTTGTTGAAGACCTCGATCAAGTCGCACTTGCCGAGCGGCAACGAGAGCGCGAGCCCGCGCGCGCCTTCCCAGGCCGACGCGCCGTGCGCGTAGCCGGTGAGCCCGCCGTCGGCGCGCGTCGCGTCGAACGGGAGCTCGTAGGCGAGGTACCGCTTCGCGTCCCAGTGCGTGACGGCGTTCCAGAGGCAGAGCGCGTGGCCGCGCACGCCGCTGCGCGGATCCTCCTGGCCCGGCAGCAGCAGGTGGTCGCCGGCGCGCGCGACGCCCGCTTCCTGCCACGCGTACTGGAGGAAGTCGAGCCGCGTCGAGTCGCCCATCTGCATCGTGCAGGCGACGTGCACGTCCTCCGACTGCGTCCACGCCAGCAGGTCGGCGTCGTTGCTCCCGTCGCGCCCGACGTGGACGTGGTCGTCGGCCGAGTACCACCCCTCGGCCGCGCGGTCGAAGACGCGCTCGAGCGCGACGCTCTTCGTCACGCTCTCTCCCGCCGCCACCTCGAACGACTCGTCGACCAGCTTCCAGTCGGCGCCCTTCTTGACGACGAGGCGGACGCGTCCGGGCGGGACATCGGCGTCGAACGAGCCGCGGCAGGCGAAGGCGAGGTGGTTGGCGACCGGCCAGGTGGGGTCGCGGACGAAGCGCTCGCTTACGAGGTCCTGGAAGACCGGGATCGCGATCGCGTCGGCCGCGCCGGTGAAACGCAGCCGCTCGCCGTCGCCGTAGAGGCCGACGCGCGCCGGCGTCGGCTTCTTCGTCGTCGCGTCGACCACGTCGACGTGGAGGTGGGCGGCGGGGCCGGCTTCGAGCGGCAGCGGCAGCCGTCCGATCTCCTTGCCGGCGGCGTCCTCGAGCGCGAGCTCGAAGGCGGAGGTGCCGGGCGGCGGCGCGCTCACCTCGACCAGGAAGAGGTGGGCGGCGCCGCTGCGAAAGGAGAGGCGCAGCACGCGGCCATCCCGTGCATCGAAGCGGTGCAGCAGCGGGAAGGCGGCGTCGGGCGCGTCGCTCTCCGCGACCTCGATCAGGATCGCCTGGTGGCGCATTCCGGCGACGAGCGGCGGGAGCGCCGGCGGCTTCGCGAACGCGACCTTTCCGTCGCGCACGCGCACGCGCACGACCTCGGGCCAGTCGAGCACGCCGGCGCGGTAGGGGCCGGAAATCGCCTCGGGCCAGCGGCGCGGCGAGAAGTCGGCGGCGACGAACGCGGTGCCGGTGGCCCGCGGGAAGTAGCCCTGCAGCTCCGGCAGGCCCCACAGGTGGGTCCACATCCAGGCGGTCTGCGCGCGCAGCCGCGCGCCGGCGCAGACGAGGAGCGCCGCGGCGACGAGCGCGGCGCGCAGGACGAGGCGCTGCACTACGGAGCGCGCGGCGCGGACGGCGCCGCTCCCGAGAAACCCGAGAAGCTGTAGAGCGCGCGGTCGGCGTGGTAGAGGTCGCTGCCGACGACACGCGGGATCGGCTGGTGGCGGACGAGGCAGCGCGCCGTCCTCGCGCGCGCGCAGCGCCGCCCGCGCTCGTCGATCGCGAAGACGCACCACCAGTACCCGAGGTTGCCGCGCAGGCGCAGCCACGCGTCGTCGGGCACGGTGAACGACGTCGCGTCGCCGGAGAGCTCGAAGCGGGCGTTGATCGGCTGGACCTCGCCGCCGGCGACGAGCTCGACGACGAGGCGGTCGGCGCGGAACGGCGGCGCGCTCCAGCGGAAGGTGGGCGCACTCTCGCGACGCTCGAGGTGCGCCGGCGCGAGCAGCTCGAAGGGCGGCGCGTCGGGGAGCTCTACGAAGTCGAGCCGCTCGTCGGTCGCGAACGAATCGAGGAAGACCATGCGCTCCTGCTCGGGGAGCAGGAAGCCGCTCACGAAGCTGCAGCCGCGGCAGAGCGACGGCAGGTCCTGCGTCAGCATCCCGCGCCGCAGGTCCTGCGACTCCGGCCCGTTCCAGATCTCCTCGAAGCTCTTCTGGTTCAGGTTGCCGAGCACGAGCTGGTCGCCGCCGCCCATGCAGCACGGGTAGACGTTGCCGTCGGCCTGGACCTTCACGCGGTCGATCGACTGCAGGCAGTAGCCCGGGAAAAAGCGGCGGAAGCGCAGGAACCACTCGTCGTTGCGGAGGTTCGGTCGGTAGGCGACGTCGGGCGGCCGGAAGTCGACCGTCTCCTTCGGATCGAGGTCGAAGAAGACGGCGATCCTCTTCTCGCGCGCGACGGCGCGGATGCGCGCCAGCAGGTCGTCGATCTGCGTGCGCGACAGCACCCGGCACGGATCCGACGCCGCGCCGCGCTCGTCGAAGTAGTGGTACTGCAGCAGGTTGATCTTGGGGATGCCGAGGTCGGCGAACGCGGCGACCGTCTCATCGAGGTGGGGCGCGTTCTCGGCCATGAAGACGACGTTCACCATCGCCTCGATCGAATGGTCGCGGCAGAGCCGCGCGGCGCCGGCCAGGTTGCGGAAGACAACGTCGGGCCGGCTTTTGAGCCGGATCTTCGCGTAGACGTCGGGCAGGTGGGAGTCGACGGAGAGGCGGATGCCCGAGACCAGCGGCTCGAGCTCGCGGAAGCGCGGCTCGTCGAGGAACTGCGCGTTGGTCACGATCTCGAGCTGGATCGCGAAGCGTTCGGCGACGCGGCGCGTCAGCTCCCACGTGAAGACGAGCGGCTCGCTGCCGGCGAACGGCTCGACCACGGCGAGGTCGGGGAAGAGGTCGCGCGCGAGCTGGCGCAGCAGCGGCTCGGGCATCACCTGCAGCGGCGGATTGCCGTCGGGGTAGCACATCGTGCAGGCCATGTTGCAGTAGTTGCTGAACTGCACGTCGGCGGTGCGCGGGCGCGAGCGGAAGACGAGGCGCTCGCTCCAGAGGTCCTCTTCGAGCGCGGCGAGGTTGGCGGCGACGCGCGCACGCTTCGCCTCGGCCGAGAGCGCCGGGAACTCGTCGAGGAAGGCCGTCGACGGCGGGCGGCGCAGCGCCTTCAGCGGATTCGCGGCGGCGTCGGGCGGCGGCGGGGTCTCATGCATCGGGGCTCCCACGCTAACGCGACGGCGCGAGGCCGGAAAGCGATGCGGCCGGCGCCGCCGCGGCGCTGCGCCGCCCAGCACGGGAAAAGGATGCGCGCGCCGTTCAGGAGCCGGTACGCGCGCTCATCTCGACCAGCTTGCCGACCGTGTTCCAGTTCCGCAGCGTCGCGACCGTCGCCAGCGTGCGGTCGAGGTAGTCGTTGGTCAGCTTTGTCTTTCCGACGCCGTTCGGCAGTTGGAGATAGAGGTCGCGGCCGCGCAGCTCGAACGCGTCGCCGGGCGAGCGCTTCGGGTCGAGCCGCGCGGCGTTCGCCGCCGTCGGCTTCGCCGCCAGGAAGGCGACGTGCAGCGCCTTCGGGTCGGTGCTGCGTGCGAGGAACGGGTTCTTCGCCAGGACCGCCGCGATCTCCTTCGCCGAGCGCAGCACCACCGGCACGCGCAGCCCGAAGCGCTTCTCGATCGCCGCCGCCATCTCCGCTTCGAAGCCGTCGAGCGAACCGGCGCGCGTCGAGAAGACGACGTTGCCGCTCTGGATGTAGGTCGCGACGTTGACGGCGCCCGCCTTCTCGAAAAGCTTGGCGAGCTCCTTCATTGGGAGCAGGTTCTTGCCGCCGACGTTGATCCCGCGCAGGAGGGCGACGTGGGTGGGGAGGGGCTTCATGGGGGCGCGGGAGTAATCGAACCGGGCAGGCAGATCAAGTTGAAGGGTCGCGGCCGTCGGCGGGATGAAATGGCGACGGAGGACGATCGTGGCCGAGGTCCCGCCGGTCGAGTCGCTGCTCGAGCACGCCGCGTTCGCGCGCCGCCTGGCGCGCGCGCTCGCCGGCGATGCAGCGCGCGCCGACGACGTGGTGCAGACCTCGTGGCTCGCCGCGCTGCAGCATCCGCCGGAGGCTGGCCGCGGACTGAAGGCGTGGTTCGCGAAGGTCGTGCGCCACGCCGCCTGGCGGCTGCGTCGCGAGGAGCAGCGCCGCGGCCGGCGCGAGCGGGACGCCGCCGTGCCCGAGCGGCTCCCCTCGACGTTCGACGTCGCAGCGCAGCTCTCGGCGGAGCGCGCGCTGCTCGACGCGGTCGCCCGTCTCGACGAGCCCTATCGCGCGACGATCCACGCCCGCTTCTTCGAGGAGCGCACACCGACGCAGATCGCCGCGGCGTCGGGCGTCCCGGTGCGCACGGTCGAGACGCGGTTGCGGCGGGCGATCGCGCAGTTGCGGGTCGACCTCGACGGCAGCGTCGACGGCGGCAGCGCGGCGTGGGCCGGGGCACTGTTGGGGAGCTCCGTCGTGACTGCGAAAGCGAAGGTGGCGAGCGTCGCCGGGATCGGAGCCCTCCTCGCGGCGAGCGTAGTGACGCTCGCGGTCGTCGTCGTGCGACACGGGCGCGGGAGCGAAGGGGCCCCGGCCGGAGTCGCGGCGGCCGCCGCGGCCGCACCGTCGGACGCGCGCGCCGCGGACGGAGCGTCGGCGCCGGCGAGCGCGCCCGTTCCCGAGGGCGCACGCGAGGTCGCGACCTGCACCGTGCAGGTCGCGGCGCCGGACGGACGCGCGATGGAGGGGACGCTCCTGGTCGAGTACACGGACGACGGGGTGCTCGCCGAAGCGACGACCGATGCGCGCGGACAGGCCCGCATCCCGATCGCGGCAGCGGCGTGCCGGCTCCTCGCGGTTCCGGGTTGCGCGCCGCCGCGGATCGTCGAGGTCGCGGCGGGGGCCGCCGACGTCGCGATCGCGTTCGACGACGGGCTTTCGTTCTGCGGCCACGTCGTCGTCAGCGGTCGTCCGCCGCCGGCGTCGATCGAGCTCGAGCTCGAACCCAATGCGTTGCTTTTCCCGCCGGTCGACGTCCCCGCCTGCGTCGTGGAGAGCGTCAAGCGGGGCGGATTCTCGCTCCTGCCGATCCTGCGCACGCGCACCGATCGCGGCGGCGGCTTCGCGTTCTTCGGGCTCGCGCCGCATCTGCGCGTCTCGCTCGGTCCGGAGAGCCCTTACGAGTGCATCGACGCGCGCGGAGAGAAGCTCCAGTACGCGCTCGACGACGCGCGTCCCGACGTCGAGGTGGTGCTGCGCGTCAGCGATTCGATCCGCGGCCGGCTCGTCGACCGGTCGGGAGCGCCGCTCGCCGGCTGGAAGGTCGAGACCTGGACCGGGTCGCCGGACGGAGAGAGCAGCCAGCCCGTCGTCGCGAGCGGCGAGGACGGCTCCTTCCGCGCTTACGTCTCGGAGCGCTACGTGTGGCCGACCGCGTGGGCGACGCTCTGGATTCGCGAGCCGTGCGGCGTGCTCGTGCGGCGCGTCCGGATCGATCGGTCGGTCGATGTGGGCTGCGACGTCGGCGACCTGACGGTCGACACGAGCCGGACGGTCGCGCTCGTCGTGCGCGATAGCGAAGGACAAGCAGTCCAGGAATTCGCGGTCGTCGTGGAGCGCAAGTGCGAAGTGAAGGAACAAATCCGACATCCGCCTCGGAGTCTCGTCACTGCGGCCGCAGCACGCGCCGGCATCGTCCTCTCGGAAGAGGTCGCCTCGCTTCGTGTCGTCGCGCCGGGATTCGTGACGCGCGACGTCCCCGTGGACTCCGCTCCCGGCCGCGTCGACGTCGTGCTCGAACCCGCCGCACAGCTGACGCTCGACCTGCGCGAGGGCGACGGATCGCCGGTCGGCTTCGGACTGCTCGAGATCCGTGCGGACAGATGGCCGGGCGCGTGGTCGTCCGCCGACGTCGCGGTCGCGCACGAGCGACTCGGAGGCAGCAGCCTCTGGATCGAGCGCGCGGCGGGGGACCTCGAGCGATTCCTGAGTTTCCAGCGGCGAAGCGACGGGCAGTTCCGGGCGCTCGCGCTCACGCCGGGAATCCCGCTCGCGCTGACCGTGCGCGATTCGCTCGGCGTCGACGTCTGGCACGAAGAGGTCGTCCTCGCTCCCGGCGAAGCGCAAGTCGTCTCGGAGACGCTGCCGTCGACGTCGCGCACGATCTCAGGCTTCGTCCACGAACCGTCGGGCCGCCCACTGCCGAAGACGCGGGTCACGCCGTTGACGCCGGGTTCGAGCGGACTGGGGTTCGTCGAGACCGATGCGGTCGGTCGCTTCCGCATCGACGCCGTCCGCGCCGAGCTCGTCACGCTGCGCTTCGTGGCGCCGGACCACGTCTGGCGCTGGCTGCGCGACCTCGACGCGGCTGCGACGTCGGATCCGCTGGACGTCGAGCTCGCCGCGGGTCGCTCGCTCGCATTGTCGTTCTTCGGGACGTCTGGCAACGTGATGCCTTCGGAGGTGTGGCTCGAGGACACCGCGTTCCGGCCGAGGCCCGACGCAGCTGATCGGCCGCCCGACCCCGCGGCGCGGGTCGATGCAGAACACCTCGCCGACGGCTCCTACTTCTTCGCCGACTCCACGACCCAGGCGCGTTGGATTCGAGTGCGCGTCGACGGGTATGCGTTTGCGTGGCCGTCGCCGTCGGCTGAATGGGGTGGCGGGTTTGTCATCTCCTGCAACGTCTCGCGCGTCTGCTCGGTGAAAGTCGACTGGAGCATCGCGGCCGCGTCGTCCGGCCCGGCGCGCACGCTGCAGGCGCTGCGCCTCGTATCGCGCGTCGCGAAGCATGGCGAGCGCGTGACGCTGCCGCTGTCGGCGGAAGAGGTCGCGACCGGACGCGGCGTCGCTTCCTTCGAGAAGGTCCCGTACGGCCGCTTCCGCCTCGCGCTCGTCTGGAGCGACGCGAGCGGCGGCGCGAGCGAGGAGGCGACCGATATCGACGTCGACCTCGGTCCGGCGACCGACGTGCGCATCGCGGTCGCCCGCTGACCCTCAGTACCCCGCCTTCTTGTCGACCACGTTCTTCAGCGGCTCGCCCGCCGCGAAGTGCTTGAGGTTCTCCTTCAGCAGCGCCCACGCGCGCTCCTCGGTGATCTCGGCGTCAGCGGCGACATGGGGGGTGATCACGACGTTCTTCATGGAGCGGAGCGGGTGGGTTTCGGGGAGGGGCTCGGGGTCGGTAAC
>Ga0105340_1000409_pt1 | contig 20976 bp, 21 predicted proteins | sample EasRivMeERMLT700_FD_89676 | JGI IMG/M metagenome (GOLD analysis project Ga0105340, IMG submission 89676) | Soil microbial communities from meander-bound floodplain in the East River, Colorado, USA - East River MetaG ERMLT700 | ecosystem: Environmental > Terrestrial > Soil > Floodplain | place...
CTGCGCAAGCGCCTCGAGGACCAGGGCATCACGCTTACGCCGACCACGCCCGAGGCGTTTGCCGCGCACGTCAGGGCGGAGCAGGAGAAGTGGACGAAAGTCGTAAGGGACGCGAACCTGCCCGGCGAATAGGCGCCGCAACTCCCGGTCGGCTACCGGCGGCGGCTAGAGATTGAAATACGCGAACGCGGCGTCGATGGGCGAGGCGTAGATCGGCACGCGGTCCACGATGGTCGCGGTTGTGCCCTCGGCGACCGCGGCCGCCGCAATCCAGTTGCAGATCTCGCGCGTGCCGCCTTGCGGCCCGCCGAACGCCGGCATGCCGGTCACCGTGCGCCCGCGCACGCCGATGTCCTGGCTGGTGTCGCCCTCCGGGATGCGGTAGGCATCGAAATGCGCCGCCATCCCCTTGGCGTCGCCCCGCGCCATGAACGCGAGGAGTTCCTCGTCGAAGGCCTCGTTCAGCCACGCGCCCGGCTTTTGGGGCGTATGCCACAGCCCGCCGGAGCCGATGACCGCGACGCGCAGGCCGTCCGGAAACTCCTCGATGATTTCGCGCGCCGCGCGTCCGACCTGGTAGCAGCGCGTGGCGGTCGGCTGCGGCGCGTAGTAGCAGTTGATCAGGAAGGGCACGATCGGCGTCGCGAGATCGGTCAGCGACTGCACCGGCCGCAGGATGGAATGCCCGATGCCGTCCTGCGGCTTGGGCATGTCCATGCTGTACGCCGGATCGATGCCGCGCTTCATCATGCCGGTCAACAGCGCGACGGCGAGTTCCGGGTGGCCCTTGAGCTGAACCTTCTTCGGCGGGGCAGACTCCATCTTTCCACCCATCGGCGCATCGTCTCTCGTCAGGGCACCCTCGAACGTCTCACCCACGTAGATGGAGAACGCAGGGTAATTGGTGAAGTCGAAGCACTCGAGCTGGTCGTCGCCGAAGATCAGGACGACATCGGGGCGCGCTTCCGCAAGCTTGCGCCGCAACACGGCGAAGCCCTCCTGGACCCGGGCGTGTTTGCGCCGGTTCGACTCGAGGTCGTCGAGCGGCACGTCCGGCCGCAACGGGCGCCCGCTGCGGGCCCGGTTCCAGTCCTCCGGTCTGCGGTAGCAGAACGGCGTGTGGGCAGTCTGAAAGACGCCGACGATCCTGGCCATCGCCTATTCCACCTTGACTCCGGTGATCTTCACCATCTTCGCCCATTTCTCGACTTCCGCGCGCACGAACCGGGCGAAATCGGCGGGCGAGCCCGGATGGGTGTCCATGCCGCGTGTCTTGATGTTCGCGGCGAGGTCCGGGGACGCGATCGCCCGGTTGATCTCCTGGTTGAGCCGATTGACGGTGACGGTGGGTGTCCCCGCCGGCGCAAAGAACCCCACCCACGAGCGCTCCTCGAAACCGGGATACCCCGCCTCGGCGATGGTCGGAACGTCGGGCAGGGCCTCGATGCGCTTCAAGCTCGCTACTCCCAGCGCCTTCATCCTGCCCGCCTGGATGTGCGGCAGCCCGGCCATCGAGCCATAGAGCACCTCGACCTGGTTGCCCAGCACCGCGATGGTCGCAGGCCCGCCGCCCTTGAACGGGACGTGCACCGCGTCGAGCTTTGCCAGCACCCGCAGAAGGTAATCGGCCCCGATATGAGAGGATGTCCCGACCCCCGCCGTGGCGTAATTGAGCTGCCTGCCTTTGGAGCGCTGGATCAAGTCCTTCAGGTCCCGGGACGGATGCGAGGCGAGCACCGCGAACAGTCCCGCGGCGGAGACCGTGTTTGCCACCGGCGTGAAGTCCTTCACCAGGTCGTATCCGAGATTCTTGTAGAGGCTGGGCGCAACCGTGCTGGCCGCCGTGTTCACGAGCAGCGTGTAGCCGTCGGGCGCGCCGTCGGCGGCGAGCTTCGCGCCGTAGGTGCCGCCGGCGCCGCCGCGGTTGTCGATCACGAACTGCTGCCCCAGCCGGTCCGTCAACTTCTGCCCGACCTGGCGCCCCATGAAGTCGGCAAAGCCGCCGGCCGCGAACGCCACGATCACCCGCACCGGCTTGGTCGGATAAGCCTGTCCAGACGAAGCGGCCTGGGCACCGGCAGCAAGGGGCTGCCCGATTGCCAACCCGACGGCTAGAACCGCTGCTGCTCGAATCACTTCACGATTGAACATCACGATCAGTCTCCTCCTCTTATAGTTACCATCCGTGCGGCTCGGTCTTGAGGAATGCCAGCGACTGCACGGCCTCCTCGAAGCGCCCCCGCTCGACCTCGCCGAGCGGCCTGACCGGCGGGCGCGGCACTCCGCATTCGCGGCCCATCACCGCCATGGCGCACTTGATGCCGGCGAGGCCGTCCTTCAACCCGGAGGCTCCTGCTTCCCGCACCAGGTGGTGCAGATGCGCGATGTCCTCCTGCATGCCGCGCGCGTCGACGAATTTCTGCTGCCGGCACAGGTCGTAGACCCGACGCACGAGCTTGGGCGCGATGCCGGCGAGCGGCACGATCGCGCCGTTGCCGCCGAGCGCGGCCGCGGATACCAGGTAGTCCCGGCCCGCGAGGAGTTGGAATCCCGGCCGCAGCCGACGCCCGCCCGAAATCACCTCCTCCATGAACACGAAGTCGAGGCTCGCGTCCACCACGCCGGCCAGGTTCGGCACGCGCTCGATCAACTGCATCACCATGTCGGACGTCAGCTCCGTGCCGGGCGATTCGACCGGGGGGCTGCACACGTAGAACGGCAGCTTCACCGCCGCCGCGATGCGCGCGAGATGCTCCACCACCATCGCGGGCCTGGGGTGCCAGAAGTAGGGCGGATGCGAGAGGATTGCCGCAGCGCCGGTTTTCTCCGCGTGCACGGCGCGCTCCACCGCGAGGCTCGTGCCGGCGTCGCTCACGTGGGCGAGCACCGGCACCCGTCCCTTCACCTGCTTCACGGCGAACTCGAGGAGCTCGCGCAGCTCCCCGTCGCGCAGGCTCATGTCCTCGCCTTCGGGCATCGGCAGCGCGAGCGCCTCCGCCCCGTTGCGCAGGTGGAACTCGATCACCTTCGCGTAGGTTGCGTAATCGACGCTCTGGTCGCGCCTGAACGGCGTGACCGGCGCGTGCACGAGGCCGGGCTGGAAAGTCGCCATCTACCAGCCGTGCGGCTCGGTCTGCAGGATGTCGAGCTCCTCGAGCCGCTTGCGCAGAAACTCGAGGCGCTCCTTGCTCGCGGTCGGCAGCGGCGAGCGCGTCGGGCCGACCGGGCGGCCCATCATGATCATCGCGCCCTTGAGCGAGGAGGGGTACTGCTCCTTGAACATCCGCCACAGCTCCGAGATCTTGAACTGGCACTCGCGCGCCGTCTCCCAGTCGTGCGCCTCGAGCGCGGCGAAGAACTTGTTGCACAGGTTGGGCGCGATCGCGCCGGAGGAGGAGAACGAGCCGCAGGCACCGAGGGGATACGAAGCGAGCAGGTGCTCCACGCCCATGATGATCGCGAAACCCGGGCGCATGTCGAGCGCGACGCGGGAAATCTCGAGGTACTTCTGGCTGTGGAAGCTCGCGTCCTTCATGCCGATGTAGTTGGGCAGCCGGTCGATCAGGCGCCGGGTAAGCTCCCCGGTGAATTCCACGCCCTCGCCGTTGCGCCACGGCGAGTTATAGGTGAGCACCGGCAGCTCGACTGTCGTCGTGATGCGCACGATCGAATCGAAGATCTCTTCCTGAGCGGGCCGCCGGCAGTAGGGCGAGATGGTGAGGATCGCGTCCGCGCCGACCTTCTGCGCGTGGCGCGCGAGGTCGAGGGAGTCCTCTTCCGAGAGCGTGCCGACGAAGATCGACACCGGCACCCGCTTCGCGACGGTCTTGACTGCGATCTCCGCGCCGAGCTTGCGCTCAGCGATGGTGAGATTCAGCGACTCGGCCTTGTGGTGCGGCCACGCGATGGCGGGCGCGCCGTGGCGGACATGGAAGTCCACCATCTTGGCGAACCCCTCGCCGTCGAAGCTGAAATCGTCCTTCATCGGCGACACCGGGGCCTGCATCACCCCTTTCAACTTGATCGGCATCAGCATCGCGGTCTCCTTGTTCTCGTTACCTGACGGATTCTACTTCACGCGGGCCAGATCCGCGGCCGTCGGCACGCCCGCGCTCGCGCCGATCAGCTCGTAATAGCGGGCCGCCAGCGCGAGGTCCTGCAACGCCGTGCCCACCGACTTGAACACGACGAGCCCCGTGCCGGGCACGCCCACCGCGCCGGTGACGACCTGTCCCAGCGTGGCGCGCTTCGACTCCGGCAGCGCGCCCGCCGCGATCGCGCGCTTCAATTCCCCGGCCTCTTCCAGCGCGTGAATGGAATCTACGACGACGAGCCGCGCATCCTCGAAGCATCGCACATCCACTTCCGCAAACTGCGCGCGGGTGTTGCCGACGGCGCACAGCAGCCGGCAGCGCCCGAGCCACTCTCCCCGCAGCACGGGCTCGGCGCCGCGGGCGCTGCTCGCCGCGGCGACGACCGGGTGGCCACGCACCGCGGCCTGCGCCGAATCGACGGCAGACACCGGAAACCCCAGTCGCTCCGACATTCTTCGCGCGAACGCTTCCCGGTTTGCCGCGGTCGGGCTGTAGACCGCGGCGGAGCGGACGGAATAGACCGCGGCAAGGGCTTCGAGCTGGGTTGCCGCCTGATGCCCCGATCCGATGAGGCCGACCGTGACCGGGCCCGGAATCGCCACCTTGCGCGCGATGACTCCGCTCGCCGCTCCGGTGCGAAGATCCGTGATGTGCCGTCCGTCGAGGAGCGCCAGCAGCTCGCCGTCCTTCAGGCGGTAGAGCGACACGACGTAGCGCACGCCCGCGCCCTGGATGTTGTGATAGGCCTTGATCGCGCAATAGCCGGAGGCGCTGTCTGCGGCGAAGAGGATGCGCATCGCGCCGCCCTTGAAGTCCGTCACGAACTTGGGCGACATCTGCACCTCGCCCGCCGCTTCGTGGGCGAACGCGCGCTCGAGGAGATCGATCGCCTCCCGCATCGACAGCGCGCCCTGCAAGGCCTCGTAACCCAGCGTGACCGCCAAGATTCCTCCGTTTCGTCGCGCAGCTTATTTGATTAGGCCGAGATCGGTCATGACCGCCCGCGTCGCCGCGAATTCCTCGTCGAGGTAGCGGCTGAAGTCCCCGCCACGCAGGAACTGCCGCGACATGTTGGTGCCGTCGAGCTCGCGGTTCCACTCCTCCGCGCTTGCCATGCGTGCGAGTGCGCTGTCCCAGAACGCGACCTGCGCCGCGCTCATGCCCTTCGGCCCGAAGATCGCGCGCCAGTTGGCGATGCCGGTCGCGCTGACACCCTGCTCGCGCACGGTCGGCACCTGTGCGAGGGGACCGGCCGCCCGCTCCGCCGCGACGATGGCGAGCATGCGCGTCTGGCCCGCCTGCGCCTGGGGCAGCGCCGCGCTGGCGGACGACACGACCGCCTGGATGTGGCCGCCGATCACCGCCATGTTCGACTCGGCGTTGGTCTTGAACACCACCGTGCGCAGCTTCCGCGGATCGATGCCCGCGGAGCGCACCGCCTGGGACAGCGCGAGGTGATTCGGCCCGCCGCGGCTCACCATGCCGAAGGACACCGCCCCCGGATCGCCCTTCAATTGATCCATGAGATCGCGCAGGGAGCGGATCGGCGAATCGGCTGCCACCGTGATCACCGTATGGTCCACCACCAGGCACGCGAGCGGTGACAGATCCTTGTAGCCCAGCGGCGTCAAACCCGCGAGCTGGTTGGTGAAGAGCGTCGCCGTTGCGTAGAGGAGGTGATGCGGATCGGGTGCCTTCTGAGTGAGGTAGACGACGGAGAGGCTCTGGTTTCCGCCCGCCTTGTTCATGACGACCATTGGCGTCGGCACGAGCTTCCCGTCCTGGAGCACCCGCTGCATGAGCCGCGAGATCCGGTCGTTGATGCCTCCGGCGCCGGTCGGCACGACGATCTCCACCGGCTTTTCGGGCAGCCACTGTGATTGCCCGTGCACCGCGCCCGTGAAAAGAATCAGGGACGCGCACACGATCGCGCTGTGCATTCGAAGGATGCGAGCGCCGCCTGCGTGTGTGGCGCGTGCGTGGACGAACTTCATGCCGCGATCTCCCGGTAGGGGAAGGTCTCGCCGGAGGCGGCAAGCTTTCCGTTGTCGCGACTGGCGATGCCCCAGTGGTCGGTGCGCCCGGGCGGCCACTGCCAGGACTCCGGCGTGCCCGTCCGGTAGCTGTCGTCCACGCGCTGCACCTCGGCGGTGTACTCGATGCAGGCGCCGAACGGCGCGACGAAATAGGAGAATGTGTTGTTCCCCGGACCGTGCCGGCCGGGCCCCCACACGCTCGGGCAGCCCGCGTCCTTCAGCCGGCCCATGCCGCGCATGACGGCCTCGGTATCCTGCATCTCGAAGGCGATATGGTTGAGTGTCGCCTGTTTCGAGTCGGCGTAGGCCACCACATGGTGCACGTCGTCACAGCGCAGGAAGTTCATGATGCGCGTGCGGTCGGATACCTTGAAGCCGAGGGTATCCACCAGTACGCGCGAGGCGGCCTCGCGGTCCCGCGAATTGAAAACCACGTGCGTTATCCGGATCGGGCGCGCGTTGTCCGCGGGCAACGCCGCGGGCACCGGATCGCGCTCGACGACGAAGCGGTACGGCTCCCCCTCGGGACCGGAGACGCTGAAGCCCGCGCCGCGGCCGGGCTCGTCGAACTCGTCGATCCATGGGCTGTGTTTCAGACCGGCCTTCCGGACTCGGTCCCAGACGCCCTCGACTTCCTTTCGGGTGCCGATGAGGGTGGAGGACACCACGGCGCGGGCGGGTCCCTCGGTAACGGCAATCACGTAATGGAAGGACCCCGTTCCGCGCAGGTAGGTCGTGTCCCCGCGTTTGCCGGCGTCGACGAGGCCCCACGGCTCCTTGAGGAAATCGACTGCGACCGCGCGGTTCGGCATCTGCAATTCCACACTGCGTAGGTGCATGCTAGATTCTCCTTGCGGCAATAGTTTCAGTCGGCCCGGAGCCCCGCCTCGCGGATCACCTTGCCCCACTTGCCGATCTCCTGGCCGGGAAACGCGGCGCTCAGTTGAAGACCGCGAAGCACGAGTCCGTGTTGAGCGTCCAGTTCTCGATGTACTCGATCACCTGCGCCTTCTTGCCCAGGTCGGACATCGCGCCGACAAGTGCGGACCAGATCGTGAGCTCGTGCTGCCCCGCATCCTCCAGGGCTTCGCGCTTGAAATTCCGCCATTCCGCGATGCGGTTCTCCTTGAGCTCCGCGAGCCGCTTCCGGTCGCTCGCATGGTCCGGCCAGAGGTAGTGGTTCTTCGGCGTGAGGAAGCCGTGTCCCCAGCTCGCCGAGCCGATGATCGCGGTGCGCCAGGGCGATGCCGCGATCGCGCGCCCGATGGCGCGCCCCATGTCGAAGCACGCGGCGGCGGACGGCGCGGACGGATCCGGCTCGTCGTTCATGTCCGTCGGGGCCAGCATGCCGCCGCGCTGGCGGATCACGTTGCCGCCGTAGCAGTTGATGTGAATCGGCAGGATCGGGTAATTCCACCCCTTGCGGTCGGGATCGAGGAACAGCAGGGTGTTGATGAACGAATGAGCCAGCCCGTTCTTGTAGCGCAACCGGTAGGCGTAGGGTACGTGGACCTCCTGGTCGCGCAGGTAGTTGACCAGGTAGCGCCCCGCCCGCGGATGACCCTTCTGGGTGAACACGATGTCGCCCGGCTCGTTCCAGACGTTGCGCCGCGGCTCGCCGTCCTGTCCCGCGAACGGAAGCGACTTGAACTCGTCCATGATGTAAATGCAGAACGGCGGCACGATGTCCTCGACGAAGTTCTCGTACTGGTCGTCGCCGTAGAGGATGACGAGGTCAGGCTTGAATTGGTCGAGGCGCGCGCGCAGCTTGCGCGTCGCCTCGAAGGTGCGGCGGGTGTACTCGCGGGCAGCGGCCGTTCCCTCGTCGTTGCCCCACTCGGCCTGCATGGGCTCGGGCCAGTTGCGCGGATCGCGCATTTTCGGGTCGAGCTTCTTGCCCGCCAGCGTGCGCTTGATGACGCCCGTCATCTCCTCGGGCACCCGGTAGATCGAGGGCGCATGCGTCGTGCCCAATCCGATGATCTCCGCCATATGTCCTCCTTGGAACTGCCTTCTATCTTTCCTGAATACCCGCTTCGCGGATGATCCTGCCCATCCTTGCCACCTCATCCTTGATCGTGGCGGCGAGTTGCGCTGGCGTGCCGCCCACGGGCTCCGCGCCGATGCCCGCCAGGCGCTCCCTGGACTCGGGGCGCTGCAATATCCGGACGATCTCCTGGTTGAGCCGCGCCACGAGCGACTCGGGTGTCTTTACCGGAACGAATATGCCGTGGACCGAAACTGCTTCGAAACCGGGCAGGCCCGCTTCCGCGACGGTGGGCAAATCCGGGTAGGAGGGCGAGCGGGTTGCGGTGCTCACCGCCAGCGCTTTCACGCGCCCCGACTGCACGTGCGGTCGGGCGGGCGCGGCGGCGGCGAACATCATCTGCACTTCGCCGCTCATCACCGCCGTCAACGCGGATGCGCTGCCCCGGTAGGAGACCCGCACGATGTCGATTTTCGCCATGGACTTGAACAGCTCGGACGCCAGGTGGTTCATCGTTCCCGGCGCCGCCGAGCTGAAGTTGAGATCGCCGGGGCGGGCACGCGCGAGGGCGATCAATTCCTTTACCGACTTCACGGGGAGAGAAGGATGCACCACCAGCACGTTAACGGCCCGCGCCGCAACGGTGACGGGTGCGAAATCCCGATACGGGTCGTAGGGGATCTGCTTGCGCATGAGCGGCAGCAGCCACAGCGTGTTGCCGTAGAGGAGCAGCGTGTAACCATCCGGCGGGGATTTTGCGACCACATCTCCCGCCACGACACCCCCGCCCCGGTTGTCGACGACCACCTGCTGGCCGAAAGCGCTGGTGAGCCCCTGCGCCACGAGGCGTGAGACGAAATCGCCGCTGCCTCCCGCTTCGGACGCCACGATGCGCACGGTCTTCGATGGAAAGTCTTGAGCATGCCCGGCGCCCGCCGCCACCTGCGCGGCGGCCGCCGCGACGAAGATTGCAGAGTTGCGCCAGCGCGGGGGATTCACCGCCACGCGCTTCACCGCTCCGTAGGTCTCCTGCGCGATGAACATCCCGATACCGGTCCGTCAGTCGAGTGCCCGCGTCGTCGCATCGAACATATCCTCGAGCTTGAGCGCCTTGGGGATGATGCGCTGCTGCCACGCGTACTCCGCCGCAACCTCGAAGTTGCGCCGGTTGGCCGAATAGCCGATCGGCCGGATGTCGATACCGTCCTTAGGCGCCGGCTCGGTGGAGGCCAGGCGGCTCTCCTTCAGCAACCGGTAGATCTCGCGCACCGCGGCGGGGTCCGACTTCAACAGCGAGGACTGTACGACCACGATGTGATTGACCATCAGCGCGCCGTACTTCGCGTGCCAGGCCCGTCCGGCAGCGGCCGGGTCCGGAATCAGCTGCTTCAGCTGGGGATTGCTCTTCAGGTCGGCGGCGGTCACGATGCCTGCGTCGAGCTCGCCCGCCAGCAGCATCGGCAAGAGCTTCTTGCCTGCCGGCGCGCGCGTTGCGTTGGGTGGATCGCGGTACTCCGGGACGTGACCGTCGTCGAACGTGATGAACCGGACTTTGGCCAGGTCGACGCCGTAGTCGTTTTGCAGGATGCCGCGCACCCAGGTGGGGGTCGTTTGCGGGTAGGTGCGCATGCCGACGCGCTTGCCGGGCAGGTCCGCGGGCGTGAGCGCGCCGCGGTCTGCGTTGTAGGCGATTTGCCCGTGCTGGAACCGCCCGTGCAGCACGACGGGCAGAGCGGCGAGGGGGCGGCCCCAGCCGATGGCCTGGAGATAGGTCATGATGGCCAACTCGGCGACGTCGAACTCGCCTTTCACGACGCGCTTGAAGTGGTCGTGCGGAACCTTCGCCTCGGCGAAGTTCAGCTGCAGGCGGTTGCTGCGAATCTTGCCCTGGGTCAGCGCTACCGTGTTGGGGTAGTCGCCCATCATGACATTGAGTCTCAGCGCTTCCTGGGTGGTGCTCATGATCGGTGTCTCCTGTTCGTCTAGTCGGCGAGCGCGGGGTAGAGCGACTGCGCGGTTTTCGCAAAGATCCAGTCCTGATCGCTCTGCTTGAGGCACGAGAGCGCGGCTTTGGCTTCGTCCACCATTTCCTTCAGCGTGCCCTTCGAGGCGGGGTAGTTCGAGCCCCACGCGATGCGGTTCGAGGGGATTTCCTGCACGAGCTTCGGAAAGAACGTCTCTGGTGACGCTCCGCCATCCCTCGAGAAGCGCACGTTGTTGGTTGAAAGCTTGAAGTATACGTGCGGGTATCTCGCGAGCTCGAAGAGGAAAGCCGCGCGTTCGTAGGGCGGCTGATCACCCCTCGGTGCGTGCATCAGGTGATCGACGATGGTCTTTACGTTGGGGAATCTGCGAATGAGCGTGTAGAGCATATGGAGCCCCTCGCGGCGCAGCTGGGTGACGACGGGAATTTTAAGCTCTGCGCAGGTTTCCCACGCCTTGAAGGTCTTCGGATCGTCGAGCGTGTCGGCCTGCTTCTCCATGGTGCTGCCCGCGCTGAAGATGCGCAGTCCGGTAACGCCTTTGCCGTGCCAGTAGCGGATCTTTTCGGGGGCGTCGGACGCGGCAAAGTCCACCGCGCCGACGCCCGTGAAGCGCCTGGGCTGGGTGGCAATGGAGTCGACCATGTACGAGTTGTCGTAGCCGTATGTCGTGGAGGAGTGGACGATCGCCGCCTTGTCCACGCCCGCCTCGTTCATCGAGGAAACCAGTTTCTCGAAATCGATCGGCCGCTCGCTGGACCACACCGAGCGTTTGCCGCCGAGCGGCGTGATCGGATATTTCTTCTCGTCCTTCGAAATGATGTGCGGGTGAATGTCGATGATCTTGGAGGCCATGTCGTTTTCCGGTTAGTAGGTGAAAAGTTGAATCAGGCCTCGGGGTCCACGAACAGCTCGCTCACCTTGTAGCTGCGCTTCAGCATGCCTTGCTGGTGGACGTACTGGATCAGGGCCTCAATCGAGGCACGGTTCTTCTCGATGCCGTAGGGCAGCGGATCGCCGACGATCTTCGCCAGCTCTGCGATCTGCTTGTCCTTCCCGGATACCTTGTCAGGAGATGGAAGGTGCTTGACGTAGCGTTCCTTCGCCGCGGTGAACGCCTTGAACAGCAACTTGGCGACCCACGGGTGCTCCTTGAGCACCGAGTCCTTGACGACAATGATTCCGTGGAAGGGATAGATCCCGGTCCGCTTGTACCATTCGGCTTCGATCTTCCTCGAATCCTTGAAGAACTCGGTGTAGTTGGAATCCGCGGGTTTGGCCGCTCCGGCGGTCCAGCCTTCCTTGGGCGCGCCGGTGCGACCCAGGCCCGCGTTCCCGGTGAAGCCGGCCTGCAGCTCCCCCGACGCCATCATGCTGACGAGCGATTTGCCCGCGGGGACGTGCTTCACGAACGACGGCAGTTTCAGCGTCGTCACGTGCTCCTCGTCGTCCACCCACCAGGTGATCTTCGATATGTCGATGCCGTACTCGTTCTGAAGGATGCCGCGGCCCCAGACGCCGGTGGTCACCGAATAGGCGCGCACGCCGGCGTTCTTGCCCTCGAGATCCTTGGGCTTGTTGATGCCAGCGTCCGGCCGGTAGACGAATCCGGAATGATGGAAGTTGCGCGAGACGAAGATCGGCAGGGCCTTGAACGGCGAGCCGTGCTCGCGCGCGATCATGTAGGTCGAGGGCGCGAGCTCGCAGACGTCGAATTCGACATCGCGCACCATGCGGCGGTAGGCGGCGATCTGGGGCTCCACTTGCACGAATTCGGGCGTGATTCCCTCGAATGGGATGCTGCCGTCCTTGATCGCGGCCGTGTGGCCGTAGGTGGCGATGGCGATCTTCAACGGGAGTGGCGCGCTGGGCATCGGATTTCCTTCGAACCAAGACGTTACCGGGTCGCAAACCCTAGAAATGATGTGACCCGGCGTGATTACCGTCCAATGAGAAGAGTGGCGCCAGACATAACGAGTTGGTAATATCGCCAAGCTCCGGGGGTGGGCTCTCATGGCACAGCTCGACAGCTACATTCGCACCCATCTCAAGCCACGCCACCTCCAGATACTGGTCGCCCTGGACAACATCAGGAATCTCGGCAAGGTGGCCGCATACATGCACGTCACTCAGCCGGCCGTTTCCAAGTCGCTCGCTGAACTGGAGCGGGGCCTGGGTCTCAGGCTCTTTGAGCGGACATCGCGTGGCGTCTTTCCCACGATCTATGGCGAGTGTCTGATCCGGCACGCGCGCAGCATGCTCACCGACCTGGCGCAGGCGCGCGACGAGCTGCGCGGGCTCGCGTCCGGGAGCTCGGGAAACATCCGCATCGGCGTGCTCGCGACCGCCGCCCTCGCATTGCTGCCGCGCGCCCTCGCGATGCTGAAGAGCCGCCACCCCGGCATGACGGTGCTGGCCCGCGAGGGCTTGATGGAAAACCTGCTGCCCGAGCTCCTGTTGGGCAATCTCGACCTGATCGTGGGGCGGCTGCCGGAAGATCGCATTGCCCAGGGCCTGAACGAGAAGATACTCATGGAGGAGGGGGTGAGCCTGGTTGCCGGACGACATCACCCGCTCGTGGGTCGCAAGCATGTGAACTGGTCGGACATGCTGGCCTATCCCTGGGTGTTTCCGCCCGTCAATACGCTGCTGCGCGAGCCGCTGGAACGCGCATTCGAACGAAATGGCGTACCGGTGCCCAGCGATCGCGTGGAAACGCTGTCGGTGCACGTCATCCGCGGTTACCTTCACTACACCGATGCGATTGCCGCACTGGCGACGGACGTATCACGCTACTACGAGTCCCTGGGGCTGCTTGCGATCCTCCCGCTGGAGCTGCCGCGGCTCGCGCGTCCAGTCGGTGTGATCTGGAGCCGCCAACGGCCGCTTGCGCCGGCCACGCAAGTATTGATTCAATTCCTGGAAGAGGCTGCGCGGGCAGGCGTGCGGCCTTCGGAGCCGCTGCCGCTGCCCGATCGCCTTGCAGTCGGCGAGGAAGCGAAACGATGAAGGCAGACAAGAATACCGTTAGCAGCTACCCGGAGAACGCGCCGGACCTGGGCTACAAGCCCGTCCCCGACATCTTCAAGCTGCCGCAGGGGATGAACTTCGGCCCGTGCTCGAGCGTCGCGGTGACGCGCAAGGGCAACATCCTCGTCTTCAACCGCAGCGCGCACGCCCTGATGGAGTTCGACAAGCGGGGCCGTTACCTCCGCTCGCTCGCCGACGGTGTGTTCACGCTCCCTCACGGGCTGCGCGTGGACGCGGACGACAACATCTGGGCCACCGACACCGGCTCGCACATCGTGGTCAAGATGGACACGCGGGGCCGCATCCTCATGGTGCTGGGCATCAAGGGAAATTCGAACGAATGGCATCCCGCCGGGCACCTGCGCTGCTTCAACGAGCCCAACGACATCGCGATCGGGCCGAAGGGCGAGATCTTCGTGACACAGGGCCACGGCAAGGGCGAGTCGCGAGTGCTCAAGTTCGACGCGGACGGAAATTTCCTGAAGACCTGGGGCGGGGAGGGCAAGGGCCCGGGGCAGTTCAACGTCCCGCATTCGATCGTTGCCGGCGCGAACGGGCACCTTTACATCGCCGACCGCTCGAACCAGCGCATCCAGGTCTTCGATGGGGACGGCACGTTCCTGCGCGAGAGCCGGCATCCCGGCACGCCGTGCGGGCTATGCATGTGCCGCGACCAGAAGCACCTCATGATGGCGCACGGCCACGCCGGCAAGATCATGAAGCTCGACCTCCAGGGCAACGTGCTCGGCTCGACCGGCGGGCAGGGCAAGGGGCCGAACCGCTACGGCGAAGCGCACTTCCTCGCGCTCGACCGCAAGGAAGACATTTACGTCGCCGACACGCTCAACTGGCGGGTGCAGAAGCTCGTCAAGCTTTCCCATCGTGAGACATGACGGCCACCACGGCCGGACGGGTCGAGCGGTTTGACCAGGCGTGGTTGGTGCCGCGCTGCACGACAATCTCGCCGGCCTTGAGCGCCACCTCCTGCGTGTCGAGCACCAGCACTATCTCGCCTTCGAGCACGATGCAGAAATCGAGGGTGCGCGTCTTCTGCATATAGGGGTGCGGCGCGAGCGGGGAGTAGGTGGACGCGCCGGGCGAGCCCATGGCGCCGAAGTACGCCTTGACCTGCGCTGCGCCGACCTTGGCCTTCCAGATATCGTCGGGCGGAAAGGTGACGACGCGGCAGACGGAGCCGCGCGCCGGCGGCTCAAGGGTGTGGGGCAAGTGCAGCGTCTCGTACACGATCTTCGCGGGCGCGCTGTCGGTGACCCACAGGCGCGCACAGGCATAGCCCGGCCGCGCCGGGTCGGTGCGCACGTCCGGCGCCTGCCCGTCACCGACCAGCGTGGACTTGCCCGGCTCGCGGTCGATGGTGACGATTCTGCGCGTGGGCTTCGCGCCGGCCGGCAGCTTCGGCGCCGCGCGCAACGGCGCGTCCTTGCCCTGGGCGAGTCCCTGCGGCCCGTCCACGAAGCGCGCCACGATCATGTCGAAAGCCATCCGCGCGCCCTTCGGCATGACCCACTGATGCCACGCGCCGACCTGGATGACGACGTCGCCGGGCTTCATCACGAGCTTGCGGTCGTCGAGGATCAGCTCGCGCTCGCCCGCGAGCATGATGCCGTAATCCACAGTCTCGGTCTTGTGCATTGCGGAGGAGAAGGCGTTGTTGCCGCCCCGGTCCCAGGTGCCGCGGCTCCCGGGCCGCGGCTTCGGCGGATGCACCGGCACCGCGCTCTTGTCCTTCGCAGGGTCGTAATCCAGCTGCCGCGGGCGTGACTCGACCACGCGAAAATGTCCGCCCTCAGGCGGTCCGCAGAATGCGTACTGGAGTTTTCCGTCGTCGTAGTCCCCGGAGAGTGGCGCGGGGGTCTCCATCCAGACCCAGAGGTCCGTGTGACCGCGTCCGGCACCCATCGACGCTTCGTGCGTGTTGGACGCAGGCCCGTCCCACACCACTTTCGAGTGGCCGCGCGCGTCGTTGCCGGTCACCACGCGGCGGATTGGTGTCAGCCCAGTCGCCATCGCACTCCTCCCGGGAGTGAAGTGTATCAGTGACGAAGTCCTTGCTGCCGGGGCCGGTGGCTTCGCGCGCGGGGGCAGGGTAAGCTTCGAGCGTCACGGGCAAGTCCATGAAGGCATCTCAGGCCGAGGCCAACAAGGCGCTGGTGCGGCGCCTCTACGACGAGGGCATCAACCGCCGCGACGCCATTGCCGCCGCGACGTTCTACGCCGTGGACGCAAAGAATCACGGCCGCACGGTCGGTCGGGAAGGCATGCGCAAGGTGTTCGAGGCGCTGTTCGCCGCGTTTCCCGATTTTCTCTACCGGATCGAGGAGGCGACCGCCGACGACGAGCGCGTCGTGTGCAAGGTCACGATGACCGGCACCCATCGCGGGGAGCCGACGCTGCCGGAAATCTTCAACGGCATGCTGAAGGGCGTTCCCCCGACCGGCAGGAGGGTGACCGTGCTCCAGTACCACAGCTTCCGCGTCCAGGACGGCATGATCACCGAGCACGCCGCGGTGCGCGACGACCTCGGCATGGTGCTCCAGCTGGGACTGGTTCAGCGGCCATGAAGTACGAGCTTTATTACTGGCCCCACATCCAGGGCCGCGGAGAATTCATCCGCCTTGCGCTGGAGGAGGGCGCCGCCGAATACGTGGACGTCGGCCGCCTGCCGGAGTCCGAAGGCGGAGGCCGGCCGGCGGTCGCCCGTATGCTCGAGGATGTGGCCGACGTGAGGACACCCTTTGCGCCGCCCATCCTCAAGGCGGGCAAGCTCCTGATCTCCCAGACCGCCAACATCCTGCTCTACCTCGGGCCGCGGCTCGGCCTCGTGCCGGACGCTGAAGCAGCCCGGCTGTGGGCTCACCAGCTGCAGTTGACGCTCTCCGACCTCATGGTCGAGGCTCACGACACGCACCACCCGATCGCGAAGAGCCTCTACTACGAGGACCAGAAACCGGAGGCGTTGCGGCGCGCGGCGGATTTCAGGGCGCTGCGGCTGCCAAAGTTCCTCGGCTACTTCGAGCGCGTGCTCGCGGCCAATCCCGGCGGGGACCACTACCTGGTCGGGAAGTCGCTCACCTACGTCGATCTCTCGATGTTCCAGGCGATCGCCGGCCTGAGCTATGCCTTTCCGCGGGCGATGGGAGCGATGCCGCGCAAGCATTCGAAGCTGGCGGCGTTGTACCGGCGGGTGCAGGAGCGCCCGCGCATTGCCGCGTATCTCGCGTCGAGCCGTCGGATTCCGTTCAACGACCGCGGGATCTTCCGCCACTATCCGGAACTCGACGGGACCTGAGCCGCTCCGGCGCTATAATCCGTTTCCCTTTGACCTACTTTCACAGGAACCCGGCATGACCATATCGATGTACCAGGCGAGCGCGCCGCGCTTCGCCAACACGCTGAAAAACCTCTCCACGATCCTTGACAAGGCGCAGACCCACGCCGATGCGAAGAAGATCGACACCAAGGTCTACACCGCCGCCCGGCTCTATCCCGACATGTTCCCGATGGCGCGGCAGGTGCAGTCCGCGTGCGATACGGCCAAGGGTGCGGTGGCGCGCCTGGCCGGCGTCGAGATTCCCGTGCACGAGGACACCGAGCAGACGCTCGAGGAGCTGAAGGCGCGCATCGCCAAGACGATCGCCTTCATCAACACAGTGAAGCCCGCGCAGATCGACGGCAGCGAGGAACGCGAGGTCGTGCTCAAGATGCGCTCGGGCGAGGTGAAGTTCAAGGGCATGCAGTACCTGCTGGGTCACGCGCTGCCCAATTTCTACTTCCACGTCACGACCGCCTACGACATCCTGCGCCATAACGGCGTGGAGGTCGGCAAGCGGGATTACATCGGCACGCCGTAACTGCAAAAGCGCGACGAGTAACGAGGTGCCTCGCGGGGCGGAAGAGGGGCGCCGGGGTAACGACGGAAGGCCGGCGAGACGAGTATGTGGCGTTCCGTGTATGATGCGGCACTCGCACAGGCGGCGGCCGCGATCCGGGCGCCGGCGTGATCTGGAGATTCAGCCTTGAGATGCCATCATTGCGGCAAGCTGACCGACGTGCGCACCGCCGGCCGGGGCGAGGAATTCCTGTACCGCTGCCGCCATTGCCGCGGCTACCACAAGTTCACCAGCGTCGGGCACCACGGCTCCGGCGCCATCCATTACCGCGTGACCAAGGTCGCGGCGCCCTCGGGCGAGGAAAGCACCACGGAAGTCACCTAGGTCACATCGGGCCCGCGCCGCGCTATACTCGCAGCAGCCGGTCCCGTGTGCCGGCATTCAGACTCGCTTCCTCTATCCCCACCCCTATCGGAGATCGCAATGCCCGTCGGAACAGTGAAGTGGTTCAACAAGGTGAAGGGTTTCGGTTTCATCCGGCCGGATGACGGCTCGAAGGACGTCTTCGTGCACATCTCGGCCGTAGAGCGCTCCGGCCTCGGCACGCTCGCGGAAGGACAGAAAGTCTCGTTCGATCTCGCCCGCGGCAAGGACGGCAAGACCTCGGCCGACAACCTCAAGTCGGCCTGACGAGTTCCTCATCCCCGCGCCCGGTGGATCGCCGTCCACAGCCGGGCGGGCGTCAGCGGCATGTCGAGATGCCGGATGCCGAGCGGGCGCAGTGCATCCAGGGCGGCATTGACCAGCGCGGGCAGCGACCCGGTGCAGCCGGCTTCCCCCACGCCCTTCGCGCCGAGCGCGTTCATGGGCGTGGGCACGGGGTGGTCGTAGACCCCGATGTCGGGCATCCAGCCCGCGCGCGGCATGACGTAATCCATGAAGCTTCCGGTCAGGAGTTGCGCGGTGGCGGCATCGTAGACCGCGTGCTCGCCGAAGGCCTGTCCCGCGCCCTGCACGACCCCGCCCTGCACCTGGCCCTCAACGAGCGTGTGGTTCACGACGTTGCCGAGATCGTCCACCGCGGTGTAGCGCTCGATGGTCGTCGCACCGGTCTCGGGATCGATCTCGACCTCGGCGATGTGGCAGCCGTTCGGGTACGTCGCGCCGAACGTGCCCTCGGCGATCAGGTCGAGCGGATGCGGGCGCGGGCCGGCCAGCGCGTGCGCGAGCTCGACGAAGCCGATCGAGCGGCGGCCGGCATGGAATCCTCCTTTGGAGTAGGAAAGCGCGCTCTCAGGCACCTTGAGCTTCGCGGCGGCGTGGGGACGCGCGCGCTCGATCAGTTTCTCGCCGAGCACCCGGAACGCGCTGCCAGTGCCGAGCGCGCCGCGCGAGCCGCCGGTGGCATTGCCGACGAGCTCGGCGGCCGGCGGCCTCGGATGAAAGCGCACGTGCCGCTCGTCGATGCCGAGCGCCGCGGCGACAATCTGCGGAAAGATCGTTTCGTGCCCCTGGCCCGAGGATTGCGTGATCGCGTAGAGCGTCATCGCGCCGTTGCGGTCGAACTCCACCGCGACCTGGTCCTTCGGCACCGCGCCGGCGCCGCCCGCCTCGAGATAGGTCGCGATGCCGATGCCGCGCAGCTTCCCCGCCCGTTTCGCGGCCGCGCGCCGCGCCGGAAATCCTGACCAGCCGGCGCGCCTGAGCGCGTCGTCCATCACGCCTTCGAAATCGCCGGAATCATAGGTGCCGGCATTGGGCGTCTTGTACGGCATCGCCGATTGCGGAATGAGGTTCTTCCTCCGCAGCTCGACAGGATCGAAGCCATGCTCGGCGGCCGTATAGTCCACCAGCCGCTCGATGGCGTAGGCGATGTCGGGACGCCCGGCACCGCGGTACGCGGACACCGGCACGGTGTTGGTGTAGGCAAGCCGCGTACGGGCGTAGAGAGCCGGGACGCGGTAGACGCCGCCCATGGTGATCGTGAGGTTGCGCGTTGCGATGAACGTTCCGAACGTTCCGCCATAGGCGCCGAGGTCGGCGCGGTCGTTGAAGCGGATGGCAAGGAACTTCCCGTCCGCGTCGAGCGCGAGCTCGCCGGTCAATGAGATCGCACGCCCATGGAAGTCACTCATGAAGACTTCGCTTCGCGTGCCCACCCACTTCACGGGGCGCCCGAGCTTGCGCGCGGCGATCATCGCCGCGAAGTATTCCGGGTAGGCCGCGCCGTGCACACCGAAGCTGCCGCCGACGTCCTGGGCGACGAGGGTGAGGCGGTCCGGCTCGAGCCCGGTCACCTGCATGACCTGGCCGCGCATGCTGCCGGCGCCCTGCATGGGTGCGTGAATGGTGTAGCGCCCGCTCGCGGGGTCATAGGCCACCAGGCAGGCGCGTGGCTCGAGCATGTTGCCGACGAGACGCTGGCTCTCCATGGTGACCTTGCTCACGTAGCGGGCGCGCGCGAATGCGGCCGCCACCGCCTGCTCGTCGCCGGACTCGTACTCGAAGGCGAGATTGCCCGGGACGTCCTCGTGCAGCTGCGGTGCGCCTGGTTTCACCGCGGCGTCGAAACTTGCCACCGCGGGGAGGTCCCGGTACTCGACGTCGATCAGGTCCCGCGCGTCTTCGGCCAGCTTCGTGTTATCAGCGACGACCATTGCGACCGCTTCGCCGACAAAGCGCACGCGTCCCATCGCGAGCACCGGGTGGTGGGGCTTCTTCACCGGCTGGCCACCCTTGCCGGTATAGGTCACGATGTTGGGCAGCGACTTGAATCCCGCCGCGCGCGCGTCCTCGCCGGTGAGCACCGCATGCACTCCGGGCAGGGCAAGCGCGCGGGTCGCATCGAGGCGGACGATCTCCGCGTGCGCCCGGTCGGCCCTCAGGAACGCCGCGTGCAGCTGGCCCTCGAGGTTCCAGTCCGCGGTGTAGCAGCCGGTCCCGGTGACGAGTCGGGCATCCTCCCTGCGAATCATGGCATTTTCCAGTTCGTGGACGGGCCCGCATTTTCCCATAGTCTAGTAAACTCGCCACTCCACGATTGGAGTTCGAACCAGGGGGTGCGATGAAAATTCTGTTCTTCAACGATTTCAAGCTCGGCGTGCTGAGGGGCGACACGGTGGTGGACGTGTCGAAGCTGGTCGCCGATATTCCGCATACTGGACCTCAAGGCCTCATCCGCGGCCTGATCGAGCGCTTTCCGAAGTACAAGGCCAAGCTCGCGAAGGCGGCCACCGGCAAGGGCATCCCGCTCGCCAAGGTCCGGATCCGGCCGCCGCTGCCCAGGCCGCACAACCTCGACTGCATGGCGGTGAACTACATGGAGGACGGTACCCGCACCGAGCCCGCGCCGATCAACGCGTTTCACAAGTCCCCGAGCGGCGTGATCGGTGACGGCGACACCATGGTGCTGCCCGATGTGCCCGCGACCATCTTCGAGGGCGAGGCGGAGATGGCGCTCGTCATCGGCAAGCGGGCGACCGGCGTCAAGGCGAAGGACGCCATGAAGCACATCTTCGGCTACTTGAACTTCATCGATGGCTCTGCGCGCGGGCTGCCGCCGGCCGGCAACACCTTCTACCAGATGAAGTCGCGCGACACCTTCGCGCCGATGGGGCCCTATATCGTCACCGCGGACGAGATCCGCGACCCCCACAATCTCCAGATCCGCCTCTGGGTGAACGGGGTGCTCAAGCAGAATTTCAACACGAGCGACATGGCGCACAAGATCCCGCGCTGCATCGAGTGGGTTACCTCCATCCACACGCTCGCGCCGGGCGACGTTCTCGCCACCGGGACTAACCACCGCGGGCTCTCCGCGTTCCAGGATGGCGACAAGATCGAGCTCGAGACGGAGGGGCTCGGGCGCCTTCACATCAAGGTGCGCGACGACTTGAAGCGTACCTGGGGACACGAGACGCGCCTCGATCGCCAGGAAAAGAAGCTCGAAGGGCAGACGCCCCAGCTGACCGGAAAGTACGCGCAGGTCGGCAAGGC
>Ga0105340_1000410_pt1 | contig 20964 bp, 25 predicted proteins | sample EasRivMeERMLT700_FD_89676 | JGI IMG/M metagenome (GOLD analysis project Ga0105340, IMG submission 89676) | Soil microbial communities from meander-bound floodplain in the East River, Colorado, USA - East River MetaG ERMLT700 | ecosystem: Environmental > Terrestrial > Soil > Floodplain | place...
AACGATTCTGGTCCAGTCGGATGCCCGGCAATTCGTGCACGAATTCAAGCGATTGCGACGCCGATTGCACCAGCGTTTTCGCATCATCGGCCGCGGCGATTTCCAGCGTGTAAGAACCTTCCGGATAACCTTCCTCGACCGCGAACTCCGCGGCGAGAATGCCGCCGGGGCCGGTCGTGCGTTCGAGCGTGCGGAGTTTGCGTTTCTCGTGAACGAGCGACACGCGCACGTTGATCGGCTGGCTGGGCGGCGTCAACGTGGAGCGATCCAGGACGAGCACGCGGAAGAACACGACGTCCCCCGCTTGATAGAGCAGCTTGTTCGTGTCGATGCGCGTGACAAACGTCGGCGCCTGAACCTGAATCTTCTCGTCCACGGACGACTTGCCATCCGCCTCGACATGTAATTGAAGTACGCTGCCCGGCTTGGCGCCGGCGGCGTCGATCATCACGCGGAGGCGCCCATGGCTCACGGGTCGTTCAATCTTGCAAAGCTGCCCGGTGATCGCGTCGCATAACTTGATATGCAACGTGCACGTCGCCAGCTCGCCTTCGGGATGGCGCGTCGTGATTTCGAGATGGGCCTTCGAATTCGGCTGCATCGTCTTCGGGCCGACCACGTGCAGATACGGACTGGCCTTTTCGCGCGCCGTCTTGAAGGCCGACTCCTCTTTCGGCTGATACTTCGCCGGCAGGGCCGCCAATTCGCCTTCAATCATCTTGGACTTCTGCCGCGCCGCCGCCACGTCCGTTTGAAGGCGGTGCTGCGCGTTGCGATACCAGACGACCGGAGCGCCGACGACGAACAACACCGACGCCGCGATGACCCACGCAATCCACGGCTTTCGCCAGACGGAACGCTGCCGCCGCGGATTCATCTCCGGCGGCGCGAGCACAGTCGATGGCGTGACGACATGGGCCGGCGTCTCCTGCGGCAGCGCAAACTCAGGGACCTGCGTAATCGCTTTTGCCGCGCGCGCCATGAGCTTCTGCGACGTCTTTACTTTCGTCAGCGCGGCCTGACAGTCCGCGCAGGCGTCCACGTGCGCCTGCGTTTCCTGAAGTTCCGTGCCTTCGAGGAGACCATAGACGAGGTCGAACAACCGTTCGCGGCAATGTTCACAAGTTAGCATGTTGAATCACGAGTCCTTCAGCACGCGCCGCAGTTTTTGCAGGGCGGTACGCATTTGCGTCTTCACCGTTCCGACCGGCGTGCGGCGCATCTTGGCAATCTCCTCGTACGTCAGGTCTCCATTCTGACGCAAAAGGAACACTTCTTTTTCTTCCGGGCGCAACTCATGCAGCGCCTTGCGAAGGCGATCGAGCGTTTCCCTGTTCTCGATCACATCGCTCGGCGTCTTGAGCGCCCCCGGCAATTCCGCGGGAGCCGCATCGCCGAACGGCTTCGCCTTGCGTCGCCAGGCGTTGCGCTGCAAATCCTTGGCGGCGTTCAGTCCGATGCGAAAAATCCACGCCCGCAGGTTCTTGACATCTTCGAGCGTTTCGCGAGTCCGCCAGCATTTCATGAACACTTCTTGAGCGACGTCCTGGGCATCATCGTGATTGCCGAGGACAAAATACAGCGTGCTCACCAGCTCGGCGCGCATCAGATTGAAGGTGCGGACGAAGTCTTCATCGGTGTCCATGAAGGCTCCGCCGGACTTCGCGTCAACGTCCTGGTTTTTCACCGCCAGTTCGCTCATACCTTCATCCTACTAGACGAAGCGTTTGCGCCCACGGATTGCGGAATTCTTAATAATTGGCACGCCCATAAACAGGAACGACCCACGGGGGCGGAGTTGACAGGTTTGTCTATTGTGCCAGGAAATTGGGGGCAAAGTCCATGGGAATTGTCGCGGACGCGGCCGTCGAATGATCGCGGCTGCGAATCCGTTGCTTCTAGGTCACGAGTCCGCTTTAATACAATCGGCATGCAACCACGCGCGCCGCACCGCGAACTTCGACCATGCAAACCAAGAAAAGCAAAACACCGAGCAAGCTTGACCCAGCAATTCTTGCTGACGTCGTTAAACGGATCGTGCGCGTTGCCAAGCCCGAGAAAATCGTCCTATTCGGCTCAGCGGCGCGCGGCACGATGGGACCGGACAGTGACCTTGACTTATTGGTAATCAAGGGAGGCAAGTTCAATCGGCATCGTGTGACGACAGCGATCTATCGAAATCTGTCTGGCGCGATCGGCGTCGATGCGGTCGTCGTGACTCCCGAAGAAGTCGAACGCTACCGCGACACGACTTGCCTCGTTATTTGTCCGGCCTTGCGGGAGGGAAAGGTCGTTTATGAAGCGTAAACGACTGCCGCCGGACGATCCGCGCGAGTGGATTGGCCGCGCGAAGAGCAATTTGGCGCTGGCTCTAAGCGCCATTCCCGACGTTGACCTTGAGGACCTTTGCTTCGATGCGCAACAAGCTGCCGAGAAAGCAGTCAAAGCAGTATTCGTCAAACGAGGCGAGACTTTCCCCTTCAGTCACGACCTGGATAAGCTGCTACGGATCCTTGAAAAAAACGGCCTCAAGATTCCCAAGTACGTGGACGCCGCCAAGGAATTGACCCAATACGCTCATTTGACGCGCTACCCTGGACTCGCGGATCCGGTGACGGCACGTCAACATCACCGTGCCGTTCGCATCGCTGCCGCAGTCTTGCGTTGGGCCGAACGCCATGTCGAAAACTCTTGATGATTGAGTGAGGGAGTTCAAATGCGAAAAGCTCTGGGACGCCATGTTGTCGTGGACACGAAGATCTGTCACGGCCAGCCAACCTTTCGTGGCCCGCGCATTCTCGTGAGCGACGTTCTGGAACAAGTTGCGGACGGCATGGCGTGGGAGGATATCGAAGACCAATGGCGCGGCGCCGTCAACCAGAAGGCAATCGCCAAGGCAGTTCGGTTAGCGTTTTCCCCATGCCTCAGACGGCCGAGGAGCGGATCGATCCCAACCGTCAAGAGATCCACTATGACGGACCGGCCACGGCAACCGCGTTGCCGCATTGAGGGCATTTGATTTTCTTGCCAGCCAGCTCCGATTTGACCTTCAGCTTCTTGCCGCAACTCGCACACGGAAAATGGATCGTTGGCACGCTTGCCTCTTTTTTCGACGGCTGTGCCGGCGTGTGCGCCGCCCGACTGCGCCGCAGCAACAACACGGCGACGAGAACGATGAACATAAGCAACAGGACGCCTGCGCCGGCGAGGATCACGATCAGCCATAATGAACCCGAGCCTTCGTTCTGCGGCGCGGGAGCGGGCGCATCGACCACCTGTGGCGCAGCTTTGTCGGGCAACGGGGCGGGGCCGGTCGCCTTTTCGAACTCAATGTTGCCCATGCGGATGCGAAGATCGATGAGCCGCGCGTCCACGGCGTTGCCCGGCTTGCCGCTGTCGGAGACGGAGAAGCCGTTGTGCGGCAGGTCCATGTCGCCGAAGTTCTTGAGTTCAAAGATCTCCTCGAACTCCTTGCCGGGCCCCTCGGAAACGAAAAACTTGAGCACCACTCCGACGCGCGTCAGACGCAGTTGCCCGGACATCGCGTTCGTCGGTTTCGTCTTGGGGCGATAGGACTTCGGCTGCGGCGACCACGCCTCCGCAAAGTAGACGTTCGCTTGTTTGGGCCGATTGACGTGGCTGATCTTGGCGAACGTTGTGTTCTTGTTGCCTTCACGAATGGCGAGCGTCAAGTTGACGCCAGTGCCATACCCTTCGTCCGGCTGCGCCGCGGCGAACATCTCGTAGGTGGCGGTGAACTCGAAATCGCCGACCAGCTCAAAGTTGGGCCGGATTTCCGCCGGCCAATTCGCCCGCCGATCGGCGCCCAGCGTGAACCGAAGCCCCTCGTCCTCCGCCTTGATTTCGTTCTCCCGGTCCGGGCCATGGAGCCCGAAGTCCTCGGAGAGCGGGCGCTTGTTGCGAAAGTCCTGATAGTATTCCTTGCCCGGCTGCTGCGCCAGGGCCCGGGTGTCATCGGGAGCTACCAAGGCAACGGCGATTACGAATAGCCACGTCGAAAGCAGTCGGCGCATGTTTTCCCCCAAGCATTCGGGCACGGACGGTTGTCTTGTGGGCAGGTCAAGATTATAGACGATTCATCGTCGGATGTCGGTTGGGATTTCCTTCAGGAATTGCCGGCTACATAGCCCGCCATTTACGGCGGAACGATATAATGAATCGCGGTGTTTGGATAACCAATCGCCACGAGGAAAACTCATGAACAAGACGATTACAGGTGTCTTCAACGGCACGGTGATTGTGCCGGACAAACGAGTGAAGTTGCCGATCGGTAAGCGGCTGCGCCTGCAGATTGAGTTGGCGCCGTCCGCTAACGGCAAAAAACCAACCAAGTCTCGCAAGAAGCCGGCCAAACCTCTCGAATTCATCGGTACGGGAATGTTTGACTCGGGCATCCCCGACCTTGCCACGAACAAAAAGTACATGGAAGGATTCGGCAAATCATGAAGTCCGTGCTCGTAGACACGAGCTTCATAGTCGCCCGCATGGATCGACGCCAACAATACCACGAACCATGTCTGGCGGCATTCGTTGGTCTCGAAGGACCATTGATTACCTGCGAGCCCGTCATCGCCGAAGCTTGTCATCTGCTCCGGCATTTTCCTGGTACCGTGGAAGCGGTATTGCACAATATCGCGAAAGGCAACATGCAAATCCCGTTGGCGCTTGCGAGCCGAGCTAATGAGCTCGTCGCATTGTTGGACAAATACGCCGACGTTCCGATGGACTTGGCCGACGCGTGCCTCGTCGATCTCGCGACGCAAATGGGCACGGGCCGGATTCTGACGTTGGACAGCGATTTCAAAATCTACCGCTGGGGCCGCAATCGGGCGTTCGAATTGTTGATTGAGTTTTGAAATGAACGGCATGCTGGCTGATGACGAACATCGCGGCCGGGCACGCACAAGTCCCACGATTGGCGAGATTCAATCAACGAGATTCGTCAGGAACCGCCTGACACCTTTTCCAAATCCTAATTTGTCCTGTCACCTTCGGAATCGTCGGGTTCCGCCGTTTTGGTCGATTTCTTCAATACGTCGATGAATGAACTGTCAATTATCATGTTTTCTGGTTGCGGCCCTTGGAATAACACTGGTGCTGGCCCTTCCTTTACCCCAAGACGATAACAGCATTGCTTTCCAAGATATGTCCACACATAGCTGACGCCGGTATTATTCGCCGCATCAACACATCTTAGCACGTTAAGTTCAAGCATTTGCATAATCGCTAGATCCATTCGTGAAAGCACCGTATTATCGGTCTTTTCTTCCCAGAATGCCTGATGCCCATACTTTTTTATCATCAATCTCGAGTACGAAGTTAATCGTGCCAACGTTGAATCCACCAAGTCATGATCTGCCATTAGAAAAGAACGAATCTCATCTTCAAGGTTCTTAGTGAGGGCCGCGGTTACGTTTTCGCGGCGCTCGGCATTAGGTCCTAAGTCATACGTCACCGGAAACGAATGTGTCCTCAAATCAAATGGCAGCGATTCCGGGCTTCCGTAGTGCTTGTTCATAACAAGGATTACTCGCGACCACCCAAGAATTGCGGCTGCGTAGCCAAGCTCCATCATCACGTTTGGATTCGGAATGCGTTTCTTCACTTTACCAGCTTCATCCCTTATTTCGCATACGAAGGTTACGTCCCCCAAAAACAACGCGGCTCCTTTTATCTTTCGATAAATTGTTTCCGCAATTGCGGGTGTCCCAGATTCATTTTCCGTGTCGTGATCCAATCGCGGCGATTCATCGACTCGCATCGAGGAGCCAATCAAACCAACAGCCGCATGCGCAGCAGCGCGCACTATATCCCGTGTGCTAACGCGAGGTCGGTCGCATTGCCATGCATAAAACACTACGGGTCCGGTCATGGAATTCTCCAATCTTTGAAGCCGTACTACCATTGTATTCACGACTGGCATCTACCGTCCCCGAACCATTACAATAGGCCATGTGTCCTAAGTCCAGCCGGACGCGACTTTCGCTCCGTCGTACTCGTTCGGAGAAACCCATGCGATTTTCCCCATCAATAGACACGCAGGAGAATTACGATAATTATCTTCAAGCATATGGCAATGCTTTCGGTGATGGAGTAAATTTCCTTGACGACGCAATGCAGGAAGTCGCCAGATCCGATGCCACACACAGCCTCCCCGTCCTCTTGCTGACGCGCCATGTCATTGAATCCATTGACGGCGTTCAAATTCTTGCTTCTCATGGATCGGTTCAACCATGCGAAGCGAATCTCCGAAGCGCCCTAGAGGCGTTCTTCGGGATCCTTTACATCCTGGAATCAGACAGCGAACGACGCGGGCTCTCGTATCTTGTTTCTGACTACCGCAAACATCTAAAGCTGCACCGAAAGTATGATCCCAGCGACCCGATTGGGATTGAACTCCGAGCGCACAATTCTGCAGACCAGATCGAGGCCTTGATCGGCAGCATTCCGCGCGCGATGCTTCAAAGCAAGATCAATTTTCTTGAAACGCAACTAAACGAACCCGAGTTTAAAGCAACGAATGACGAGTTTGCCCGAACTAAAACCAAAGGCGAACCGAACTGGTATTCACTATATGGTGGCCCAAAGCACGCCCAAGAACTAGCACGCTATTTGAAACTGAATCACCTATACGAATTCATGTATGCTCCGTGGTCAGGCACCCTCCATGGAGGCAACACCGTCCGCAACCTGTGTGATAAAGGACACTCGCTTGGCTACCGCCCGATTCGTCATCCCGATGGCATGAATACGATTCTACGCGCTTGCATGGCTCTCGGACTTCCACTCGCCGTTCAGCTGTTTCTGACATTTTCCTCGATGGCAAAAGATTTAGTCATGAAACGCCACGCGGACACATGCCATAGACTAGCCGCGGTCCTGGAAACTGAGAACGTGCAATGGGAAGCGTAAAAATACTTGCCAAGGGCGTGGATCGATCCAATGACGAAAAGCAAGGTCCGTTGCACGAATTCCCGATCAATGGCTTACCCCATATCTCCCGAGGTTCGGGCTTTGTTGGCCTATCGAGCAACCTTAAGTTTCTTTTTGGCCGTCACCTTGACGACTTTTCCTCGCCCTGGAATCCCGACGCCTTTGATATCGAGCTTTCCTCCGACCGCGGCATACGCCCTTATGATTTGATCCAGGGACACGTCCGATGCCGCCTGCTCGATCTTGGCAACGCGTGGTTGGCTGGTCTTGATCCGGTCGGCCAGGGCTTGTTGGGAAAGGGCGAGTTTTTCCCGCTGCTTGCGGATCGCCATCGCCAACTTGATGCGCAGGTCCATCAGTTCCTTTTCGTCATCGCTCATGCCCACAGCATCGCCCGCGTGATCGTAGACCTTGTAGCCTTTTGCTTCGAGTATTTTGCGTTTCTCTCTGTCCACTCGATTTCTCCTTTCGGAGAATGGCGGCGTCTTGATTTCGCCGTGAAGAAACACCAGCGGCTTCGCTGTGGGTTCTTCTTCCTCAGTGCGTTTGGCCAATGCCGATCCATGTTCGGTTGTGTCTCCATCATATACCGGATTCGGTATGAAAGTCAACTTAATGACAACTGGGTGTGCCTCCGGAATTCGACTTCCGTTTGGCCGTGTAAGAAATAATCCGCATCATTTGGCCGTAGGTTTAGCCTTTTGTTCAGTCGTTGTGGAAAAGCCGTATCCATTTCCCGCTTGCCCGCACTATCTTCTTGAACACCGCGTCTTCACGTAGGCGAGCGGCATTTGTTGTGTTACCTGTAGGACGGACATTCCTGTCCGTCCTCGCCTGGACGGACAGGAATGTCCGTCCTACGTCTGGTATGGTTGCACCTGCCGTTCGCCTTAACACGTCGCCACGATAACTCGGAGGGCGTCATGAAACCGGGACCCGCGCTTCTGGCAAGCGTCGTTTTGATGGTTGGCTATGCTCCGCGGTTGCCCGCGCAGGCGCCGGGCAAGGACGAGGCGTGGAAGTATCATGAGCCGTTCCAGGGGACGCCGCGGCAAGGGAAGGATTTTGCGTTGCTCGGGGCGGATGCGGGGCAGTGCGTCAAGTATGAGGAGGATGGATTGCGGGTTGTCTTGCCGGCGGGGAAGTATCGGCAGCCGACCGGCGTCGTGACCACGTTCGGGGTGAAGGGGGATTTTGACGTGAGCGTGCGCTACGAGGTTTTTCAGGAGCCGGAGCAGGCGGATGCGGGCACGCCCAATACCGGGACGCGCGTCAGTCTGACGCTCAAACTCGACGCTGGTTTTGAAGCGTCGATGCGGCGCAAGATAACGCCCGACCAGCCGGTTCACATCCTGGCCTGGCAGTTGTTCCTGCCGGACGGGGCAGTCAAACCGAAGAACCGGGGAGCCAACTTCCCCGTCAAACAAAAATCGGGCCGACTGCGCATGGAGCGCAAGGGGACCGCGCTGTCGTACTATCAATCCGAGGGGGATGAAATGGATTTCAAATTGCTGACGACCGTTCCCTTCGTCGCCGACGACATCAAAGCGATCCAGATCTTCGGCCACACGTCGAGTCCGAAGGCGGCGCTCGATGTTCGCTTCACGGACTTGCACATCGAGGCGAAGGCGGCGGCGCCAAAGGCAGCTGCGACGATCGTGCGGACGTTTGGACCGACAAAGGCAACCGCGCCGATCGAACCGGCGCCGAAGGTGGAACCGCCGCCCGTGCCAGCGCCCGCGAATCCGCCGATTGCGGCGCCGATGGCCAAAACGTCAAACGTCGTGCCGATGTCATTGCTCGTCGTGCTGGGCGGCGTACTTGCAATCCTGACGGCGATCGTGGTTGGGCTGTTGATCGTCCTGATGACGCGGTCGCGAAAGGACGCTGGAGGATGACGGCGGACGACTTGATAATCGGGCTTCGGCCAACTGTTTGATTGGCCGAAGCCACGCAATGCAGATTTGAAATGCAAGCGCCTTACGCGTGTTACTTCTTCCCACCACCCGCCGCCTTGGCCGCGGGGGCTGCTGCACCGGCTGCCGGCGCGGCCGCGGCGGCTTCGCCTTCGGCGCCTTCGGCGACTTTCTCTTCCTTCTTCTTGGCCTTCTTGACGACAATTTTGATGACCTTGACCTTCGGCAACCCATAGGGGCTGCGTTCGTCGGGCCAGCGGTCTTCTTTTTGCATTTGCAAGATGCGTTCGCCGCGCGTCAGCACGTTGCGAGCGCGCTGCAGCGAGTTCTTGCGGCGAAGGCTTTTGTCGATCGACATTATGAGAATCCTCGTTGAATTCGCGGTCGTTTGGAGCGTCTCATCATATTAAAGAGTGGTTGGAAGCGCGACAAGGGCGCCCGGCCTCGGATTTCGCCGCTTGCCTCGAAAGGGGTTTTGAGTTAGCGTAGCAGTGCCCCGCGCGTTCCGCAAAGGTTGGCCAATGATCCGCGTCACGTGCCCATCGTGTCAAAAGCCGCATGATTTCCTCGAATTCTATCGAGGTCTGACGATCATGTGCAAGCATTGCCGCGCCGGCGTTCTGGTGCCGAAGGACGCGGAGTCACTGCCGGAGTCGGCCGAGCCGATCGAGCCGCCGACGCTGCCGTTTCCTCCCGCGCCGGAGCGGGCCAGCGCCGAGCCGGAAACGAATGGCCAATTCACGCCGAAGCCGGCCGTGCGTGAAACGCCGATCAAGGAAAAGCCGGTTGCGAAACGCGAAGCCATCGAGATGGACGACGCGCCGCCAGCCGATCGCCGCCGCATGCTGGTGCTCTTGGCGGTGCTCGGCATCGTGCTCGTCGTCGGCGGCGCGGCGATCGCGTATTCGGTCATGAAGCGAAATTCGCCGGTCGTCGTCGTGGATGCCAAGAAACTCGAAACCAACAAGGCGCCCGAGCAGAACGGCGAAAAGAAGACGCCAGAGATCGTCGAGCCAATTACGCCCAAGGAAGAAATCAAGGGCCCTGAACTCGTCGTTCTCGAATGGTACACCGCCGAGGATGTGCCGTGCTTCGCGCCGTCCATGGATCGATTGCCGATCGACGAGACGGAACGCGAAAAGGGGCTGATCCTGTTAGTCGTCAAAGCACGCGTTTCCGGTGCGGCGCTGGCGGCCGCCAAGAGCGAAATCGGCTTCAAGTTTGCGCTGTTCGCGGAAGATTTCGAGATTCACGATACCAAGGGAGGCAAGGCGCCATCGAACGGGCTGGAATCGAACGGCGGTTTTGCGGAAGTCGATGAAAAGACCGGCTTTCGATTTTCGACGCGGCAAACAAGCCAGGTGGATAAGGTGCCAATCCATCAGGATGTTGGCATGCTCTTTGTCGTTCCAGAAGACGCAGCGGATGAATTTCGCCTGCAATTGACATTTCGCAGCGTCCCTTTCGTGAAGCTCGAGCAAAAGACGCGTCGCGAAACGCCGCCGGCGCCGAAGAAAGTTGAGCCGGAGAAAAAGGTCGAAGTAAAAAAGACGCCCGACCCCGTTGAGCCGGAGAAGAAGATTGAAGTAAAGAAGGAACTGCCGAAACCGGTCGAGCCGGAGAAGAAGGTCGATGACAAAATACCGGTCAAGCCGATCGAGCCGGAGAAGAAGCCCGCGGTCAAGGTCGAGTTGCCGAAGCTTAACCCCGATGTCGAGATCGTCGAATGGTACGCGTCCGAGACGTTGCCCGGCACCGAACCCGGACCCAAAGTCATGGCGCTGACAACGGCCGATCGAGAGGACGGCAATATCTTCGTGGTGGTGAAGGTCAAACTTTCTGCGAAGGCGAAGGTCGCGAAGAAAGCGGAAAAGGGTTGGAACATCCGCTTCGATGCCAAGGATTTCTCTATCGCCGCCGGCGACAAGAACGTTTACTTCCATCGCGGTCTGGAGCGAGCAGGCGGTTTTGGATATGCGAATGCAAAACTGTATCTATCCGACTTGGAGTTAACCGAACCAATTGAACGTGAGCCGACGTTCTGGGTTCAAAGTGTGTTCTTCATATTGCCGCGCAAAGTTGCCGAACACGGCGAACTGGAAATGACATTCCGCGATTTTTCCGCGGTATCGTTGACCAAGATAAATCAAAAGAAATGACATTGGCGAGCCGAGCCCCGTAAAGGGGCCGGTTGAGTCAATCGCGACACTCAACCGGCCCCTTACGGGGCTCGGCTCGCCAACTTATTCTTGCACTTCGTTGATGACCGGCTCAAGGTGCTTCGTGTTACGTTCGACCGCGAGCACGATCTTGCGTTCCTCGACGCCGTCGGCCGACGCCGCCACCGCGGGAATAATCTGCCGGCTCTCCGGCAAACTATAACGCATCGTGAACGTGCCGTCGGGCCGCAGCTTGATCGGCTCGCCTTGCAACGTCACCTTCGCGTTCGGCTCCGTAGCGCCGTAAACGATCAACTCCGCATCCAGCTGGAACCAGAACTTGCGTTCCTTGCCGTACTGGAACGCGCCGGAGCCGAAGCTGGTCACTGCCGGCGAACCCATCGGCCGACGCAATCGCTCTTCGAATAGCTGCTTGAGTTCAAGGCTGCTGGCGCCGGGATCGAAGCCGCCGGACATGGCGAAGATCTTGTCGGCTTTCTCGAAGTCGAAGTCGGCCCAGTTCTCATCGATCACGTCGCTCATCCCAGCGCGCGGCGTCGTCACGATATTGGAGCGAGCCAGTACGTAGAATTGGCCGTTTTTGGCGAGATAGCCGATGTCGATGCGATAGGAGCGCGGCGGATTGGCGACGTCGATGTACCAGTTATTGACGCCGCCGTGAACGTCGATGTCGCGGACGGTCGATTCGGAGGACGAGGTGGTTTCGGTGTGGGTCACATCCAGGAGCCGCAGGATGGGGCGCGCGCCATGCCAATCCTGACCGAGGGCGGCCTCCGCGCGCTGCACCGAGTGTCGCGTCAATTCCCAGTACGTGTGCAGCCAATACGGATCGCGCACCATGCACACGATGCGATCCTTGCCGTAACCGCGCGGCAGTTCGCGCGGCACCTTGGCGGACAAATCTCTCGTGGGCACGCCAACATCGTACTTGCTGCGTTCGATCTGTTCTTCAGCGGAAACGGCCCCGTTCGAATGATGAGCCGCGTGACGGAGCGTCTTGACGCGATGGTTCGCTTTTGGTTTTGGCTTGCTTGGCGTTTTTTCCTTGACTTTCGCCTTGGCCTTGGCATGGCGCACGAGGGCCGCGACCAGTTTGTCCTTGGTCATCCGACTGGCGCCGACGATTCCTTTCTTTTGTGCCAACTCCTGCAACTCAGCCCGGCCTAGCGATTGCCATTTTTCTTTTGACATGTGGACACCACTCCGATGGTTGGTCAGCCCAATGCAAGCACCAGACCATCCGTGGCGGCAATATCCCGACCAGTCGTTGGGAGGGAGAAACGTCTTGGGATCAGGTTCGGTTGACGAGGGAACGTCAATCGAGGCAGGTATCGGGGACGTTACCTACAGCCTTATCCATTCACAAAACGAAAACAAGGGAGCAACAAAAAAGGCAAACGCCGCCATGATTTGGAGGGGTTTGCCTGATTTTTTGACTCAAAGAAACGGAGTGCGGAATAATGTCACGATTGCGTCTCTTGCAGGTCGTATCGCTTTCGCGGGATGCGCAGCCGAGCGATTGGTATGATGATACATTTTTTCACGAAGCGTCGTCAATAGAACCTTGTCGATAAAAACTCATTTTTGTCCTGAAGAGGCGGTTTTCCCCCGTTTTTTTGCATGTATTTACGTGTTTTTTTCAAAGTCAAGAAAAAAATGGGTGGCTTGGCGAGCTTATTCCGGCGAGTCCCGATCTTGGGGGATTCGCTGGATTTCTGGGCAAACCATTGCCGCTTCGGGAATACTCGACACTGACTTTGCGAAAAAATTCACAAATCAGCGTTGACGATGGCGAGCCAACTTTCAAAATAACTTCGTCCCGAAGGGGGCCAAAATGGGCCAACTACCGACGCCGCGCGAGATGGGCTACTACGCTGCCCTCGCACAGACCGGCGTCGAAATGGTGGTCCCCGCGATCCTTGGCTACTTCGTGGACGACTGGCTCGGCACGACGCCGTGGATCACCGTCATCGCAGCTGTGTTCGGCTTCGTCGCCGGATTGACGCACATGATCGTGATCTTGAAACGAAAGGAACGCGAAGAGTCCGCCGATAAAAAGCCGCCATCATGAAAAGCTTGATCGTGTTTGTCGTGGGCGGGTTGCTTTTTGGCGCCAGCGCCTTGGGCCTGGGTTATTGCGTGGTCGGCGAGGAAGCGTTCCTACCAGGTGGAGTCGGCTTCGCCCTTACGTTTGTGCCGGCGGCCGTGGCGTTGGCGTGGGTGTTATTCACGTACCAGGCCACGCCGGAAATGCAGCTGTTGGCGTGCCTGGGAAGCTCCGGCGTGCGGATGGCCATCGGCCTGGGCGGTGGTTTGCTGCTGACAAGCGTACGCCCACAAGAGTTTAACCCCGCGCTTTGGCTTTGGCTCTTGGTGTTTTACCCCGTGCTTTTGGTGTTTGAAATGACGTTGGTGGTTTGGCGGCAGCCCAAGCTCGATCGCAAGCCGCAAGTTTAGCAAATACCGACGAAGGTGAGGAACCGGATGATTTTCGCCGCGGGTTCTGCACTCGACCATGTGCTCGACACGTATGTGTGGCATTTTGTCGAGACGTGGCACCTGGAGTTCGAATTGCCTCACGGGACCGTCCGCGGCCAAGACTTTGGCTTTTCGAAATATTCGTTCTTGATGTTGCTCGCCGCCTTGTTGATCCTTTTGATTTACCTTCCGCTGGCCAAGAAAATCCAAACCGGCGCCGCGCCGACGGGAAAGTACTGGAACCTTTTCGAAGGCATCCTCACCTTCATTCGCGATAATGTTGCGAAGCCCTATATCGGCAAAGACGCCGACCAGTACGTGTCGTACATCTGGACGGTCTTTCTTTTCGTGCTGTTCTGCAATCTCTTCGGCATGATCCCGTTCCTGGGTTCGCCGACCGCCAGCTTCACGGTAACGTTTGTGCTGGCGATGAGCGTGGCGTTCTTCATTCATTTCAACAGCATCAAGAAGTTCGGCCTGTGGAATCATCTGTGTTCCTTTGCGCCGGACCTTGATTTACCGATGGCAATGAAGGTACCGATCCTGGTCATGCTCTGGCCCATTGAGTTCGGCGGCCTCTTGCTCAAGTGCTTCGTGCTGGCGGTTCGTTTGTTCGCGAACATGTTTGCCGGACACATCGTGCTGGGCACGATCCTGTTGTTCATCCCGATGGTAAAGAATTCGCATCCGGCCATCTCGGGGACGGTCACGGTCGCGTCGGTGCTGGGCGTGTTGGCGTTGAGTTTCCTGGAGTTGTTTGTCGCCTTCTTGCAGGCGTTTCTGTTCGCGTTCCTTACGTCGCTGTTCTTCGGCGGCGTCCTGGAGCATGCCGAGCACGCGGCCCACGCGGGCGACCACGGGCATGACGAGCACGGCCACGGCGAACATGCGGAGCATGCCGCGGCGGGCGGGCATCATTGATTTTCTGGAACCCCGCCGTTGCTGCGGGCTTTGGAAATATACCTATTGAAAAACCTCATTTAGCTGAAGGAGTTTCCATGAATTCCCTGAAGAAGATCGGGTTGGTTGTGTTGGCGTTGATGTTCGTGCGGCTTTCGCGGACCAAGCCTCGGCTCAGCCCGAAAAAGATTTTGAACTCAAGAAGATCGAAAAAACTCGCGTGCCCTTCAGTTCGCCCGCCTGGGGCGCGGGCCTCGGCGCCGGCTTGGTCATCCTCGGCGCGGGCATCGGCTTCGGCAAGATCGGCTCCGCGGCCCTGGAGAGCATGGCGCGGCAACCGGAAACGGCAGGCCGCGTGCAAACGGCGATGATCATCATCGGCGCTCTTCTGGAAGGCGTCGCGTTCTTCGCACTCGTCATTTGCTTCCTCATGGGACAGGCCGCGTAGCCGGGCCCATGCGGATTCATCGTTTCATCGAACCCGAGGCGAACATGCGTTATTCGCTTGTCCTTCTTTTGCTGGCATGCGCGATCGGCGCCTTGTTCGCGTCGCCCGTTCTGGCGGCGCCAGAAGGCGGCGCGGCGAACCCGCTCGACATTCTCTTCGACACCGCCTTGTGGTCGGTGGTGATTTTCATCGCGCTCCTGTTGATCCTGCACAAGTACGCCTGGGGCCCCGTTCTCGAAGGCTTGCAAAAACGGGAAGAGACGATTCGCTCGTCTCTTGAGGAAGCCAAGCAAACGCGCGATGAGATGGCCAAGTTGAAGGCCGACTTCCAGAAAGAGATGGCGGAAACGCAGCAGCAAATACCCAAGCTCATGGAAGACGCCCGCAAGGACGCCGAATTATTGAAGAACGAAATGCGCACCGCCGCGGCCGCCGAGATTCAGGCCGAGCGTGAACGGTTGCGGCGCGAAATCGAGACGGCCAAGGATCAGGCGATCAAGGAACTCTGGGAGCAAGCCGCACAGCTCGCGACGCTGATCTCCGCCAAGGCGATCGGCCGCTCGCTCTCGGAAGACGATCATCGCCGTCTGATCGATGAATCGCTGCAGGAAATGTCGCGGGAACGCCGTTAACGGAAGAAAGATCTTCAATGATCGAACCGAAAGAACAATTCGCCGACGTCAGCGCGCAGCGGCTGGCGGGCATCTACGCGGCGGCGCTCCTGAACGCCGCCGAGGCGAATCATAGCGTAGCGCGGGTGCTCGAGGAAATCGATTCGCTGATCGACGACGTCGCCGACAAGAATCGGCAGCTCGGCGCCCTCATTCTGGGCGGCGCCGTCGGCCGCAAAGGTCGCAAGGCCGCGATCACCAAGGCATTCTCCAGCCGGGCCAGCGAAACGTTTTTCAAGTTCCTCCTGGTGCTCAACGATCACGAACGGCTCGACCTGTTGCGGCCGATTCGTCGAGCCTTGCACGACTTGCACGACGAACGCGCCCGGCGTTTGCGCGTGCACATGTTTTCCGCGGTGCCGCTCGACGACGACGTGAAAACGCGCATCCTCAAGGCCGTGCACGATATTTTCCAGCTCGAACCGGTGCTCGTATCGCACGTCGATCCGGCGCTCCTGGGCGGGCTGATGATTCGCATCAAGGACCGCGTCTTCGACGGCACGGTCCGGACACGCATTGACAACCTTCGAAATCAACTGATCGCGAGAAGCAGTCATGAGATTCAAAGCGGACGAGATCGTTTCAGTTCTGCAGAGTGAAATCCAGCACTACGAGAAAAAGCTCGACGTGCGCGAGGTGGGCCGGGTGCTCGAAGTCGGCGACGGCATCGCGCGCGTCTACGGCCTCGCCAACGCCATGAACGGCGAAATGGTCGAGTTCAGCCGCACCGGCACCCGCGGGCTGGTCTTCAACCTCGAAGAAAACTCCGTCGGCATTATCATCCTCGGCAACCACCTCGAAATCGTCGAGGGGGATGAGGTCCGCTCGCTCGGCGCCCTTTTGGAGGTGCCCGTCGGCGACGCCATGATTGGCCGCGTCGTCAACACGATCGGCCAACCCCTGGATGGCAAAGGCCCGATCACGGCGACGACGACGCGGCCCGTCGAGTTCACCGCGCCGGGCGTCGCCGCACGCCAACCGGTCAATCAGCCGTTGCAGACCGGCATCAAGGCCATCGATTCGATGACGCCGATCGGCCGCGGCCAGCGCGAGCTGATCATCGGCGATCGCAAGACGGGCAAGACCGTCATTGCGATCGACACGATCATCAATCAGAAAACGGAAAACGTCATTTGCGTGTACGTCGCGATCGGCCAGAAGGAATCGCAGGTCGCCAACGTCGTGGAGACGCTGCGTGCCAACGGCGCGATGGACTACACGATCGTCGTCATATCCTCCGCCGCCGAGGCCGCGCCGCTGCAATATCTCGCGCCGTACGCCGGCTGCGCGATGGCCGAGTATTACATGTACGAACAGGGCCGCGACACGCTGTGCGTCTACGACGACTTGTCGAAGCAGGCGGCCGCATATCGCCAGCTCTCGCTGCTCGTGCGGCGTCCGCCGGGCCGCGAGGCGTATCCGGGCGATATCTTCTTCTGCCATTCGCGCTTGCTTGAACGTTCCGCGAAGTTGGCTGAACGCTGGGTCATCGTCCCGAGCGATACGGACGCGGCGAACGTGAACGACAAGTCGGGCGTCAACGGCAAAGTCTACGTCGGCCCGTTCGACAAGGCGAATGCCGAGAAAAACGACCTCAAGAATCACCCCGGCCACAAGATTGCCAAGGTCGCGAAAACCGGCGGTTCACTCACCGCATTGCCGATCATCGAGACGCTCGAAGGCGAAGTGTCCGCGTACATTCCGACCAACGTGATCTCCATCACGGACGGCCAGATCTATCTGCAGCCCGATTTGTTCTACGCCGGCGTCCGCCCCGCCATCGACGTCGGCATCTCGGTGTCGCGCGTCGGCGGCAAAGCCCAGACGGCCGCGATGAAGTCGATCGCCGGCAGCTTGCGTCTTGACCTGGCCGCATTCCGCGAACTCGAAGCGTTCGCCCAGCTCGGCACCGACCTCGACAAGGCGACGCAAGGCCAGCTCGATCGTGGCTACCGCATGGTCGAAGTGCTCAAGCAGGGCCAATTCAAGCCGCTGCACTTTGCCGACCAGGTCATGATCATCTACGCCGGCACGAAGGGCTACCTCGACAAGATTCCGCGCAATCAGGTGCTGGAATGGGAACGCCAGTTCGTGCTGTTCATGCGCGAACAAAAGCCGGAGGTGCGCAACGCCCTCGTCACGGAACGCAAGTTGTCGAAGGAAACCGAGGCAGCGCTGCGTTCGGCGATCGAGGCGTTCCAGCCGCAGTACAAGGCGCCGGGCGCGAAGTAGGAGTCGAACGTCAGTAAAATGAACTTGATTTCATCCGCCCAAGAGGAATCAAGCCATGACCGTGCTCGACATCCACGAACATCGTTTGCGGCGCTCCGCCGAGATCGCCCGTTTCCAGATGGAAGTCCAGTTGGATAAGCGATTTCTGTCGCCGCTGGATGTGATTCGAGTCCTGAACAAGGAGAAGATCAGTTTTGTGCTGGTCGGTGCGTACGGCTTGTCAGGATGGAGGACTCAAGCAAGAGCGACAGAAGATGTTGAAGTGGTTGTAGCGGCGCGGCAGGTTGCCAAGGCAGTGCGATCCCTTACGAAGGCGTTTGCTTATCTTGAATCGGAGGATTTGGAAGTCGTAGTTCGTTTGCGAGACAAGGAAACCAAGCAGGTAGCGATCGATGTAATGAAGCCCGTGCAGCCGCCGTATCGCGACATTTTCAAGCACACCAAGAAAATAGTCGCAGGGAAAGATAGCTATCGCGTGCCTAGTTTGGAAATGGCCCTCACATGCAAATTCGCTCCGATGATCAGTTTGATGCGCGTGGACGAAAAAAAATTGCAGGATGCAGCCGACTTTATCGACATCGTGAAGAAGAATGCAGATGATATCGATCTTGAAGTGCTCGCATCGCTAGGCGACATCGTTTACAACGGCGGCGGCAACGAAATCATCGAGTTTGTTCGCAAGGTTCGCGCGGGAGAGAAGTTGGATTTGTGAGTCGGTGAGAGGTGTGACATGCCAACGGTGCTTCGTGTTGGCCCGTACCGCTTCTTTTTCTACGCCGGCGATCGAGACGAACCGCCGCACGTTCATGTGGAACGGGACGACTACGAAGCGAAGTTTTGGCTGGGTCCGCCGCGATTGGAACGCAACCGGGGCTTCGGCAGGAAAGAGTTGAACAAGATCGAGCGAATCATTGAAGACAACCAGGAAGAACTGATGGAGAGCTGGGATGCGTTCTTTGGGCAATGAAATACCCAATGCTCTGGCCGTCACCGTGAGTGTTTCCGCGGACGAAATCACCGTCGATCTCATAGATGGCCGAACGGTGATTGCTCCGCTGGGCTGGTTCCCACGCCTTGTCCATGCGAATGCGAAGGAACGAAACAACTGGCGGCTCATCGGTAAAGGCGTTGGCATCCATTGGCCCGATCTCGATGAGGACATCAGCATTAGCAATCTGCTCCTGGGCCAACCGTCGGGCGAAAGCCAGCGTTCATTGCAAAAGTGGCTTGCAGGGCGTGCGGGGATGAAAAAAAGGAAAACGGGAAACTGATTCATGGCCAGCACACGCGTCCTCGTCAAACGCCGCAAGGCGATTCGCAACATCCGCAAGATCACGCGGACCATGGAGCTAATTGCCACCGCGCGCTTCAAGAAAGCGATGGACCGCGCCATCGAAGCTGACGCGTTCACGCGCAAGATCGCCGAACTCGCCGCCGATCTGGCTGCCTCCGCGACCAACATCAAGCATCCGCTTTTGGAAAAACGGCCCGAGGTCAAGAACAGCGTTTTGCTCGTGCTCTGCTCCAATCGCGGCCTGTGCGGCGGGTACAACGGGTCCATCCTGCGCGAGGCCAATGCCGCCTATCGCGCCACGCAGGCGTCCGGCGTCAATGTGCAACTGGAACTCTCCGGCAAGCGCGCCATCAGCCACTATCGCTATCAAGGCATCACGCCCCAGCACGCGTACACGCACTTCGAGGACAAGCCGACGTTCGAGCAAGTCGATGAGCTTGGCAGCCGGTACCTGGCGGACTACATCGCCGGCCGCATCGATCGCGTTGATATCGCGTACATGAAGTTCATCAATGCGGCACGCCAGACGCAGGTCGTGGAAACGCTGTTGCCGTTGTCGTCGCTGGCGCCGGAGCCGGGCCGACCGGCTCCCCCCTCGCCATCTGGGAGCGGGGCCGGGGGTGAGGGCCGCAAGCAAGTGGAGTACGAGTTCGTGCCGAGCGCCGCCGAAATTCTGGAAGAGATCCTGCCGGTGTCGTTCAAGATTCGGCTCTTCAAGTGCTTTCTCGATTCGGCGGTGAGCGAGCAGATCGCCCGCCGTGTCGCGATGAAAGCCGCGACCGAGAATGCCGGCGAGATGATCAAGGATCTGTCGCTCAAGTACAACCGCGCCCGGCAAGCGCAAATTACCAAAGAGATCAGCGAGATCATCGGCGGGTCGGCGGCGCTCAAATAATGAAAACCGGCGAGCCGAGCCCCGTAAGGTGCCGGTTGTTGACATAACGCCTCAACCGGCCCCTTACGGGGCTCGGCTCGCCATTGACACACGAACGCGAGGAAGTAGCAATGGTTTCCACAATGAATGGGCAAAAAACCGGCACCGTCGTCCAGGTCATCGGCTCGACCTTTGACGCCGAGTTCGAGGAAGGCGCGTTGCCTGAAATCTACAACGCCCTCAAGATCGACGAGGAATACAAGGGCGTCCACCTGAAAGTGACCGGCGAAGTGCAGCAGCACCTCGGCGGCAACCGTGTGCGGGCCGTCGCGCTCGGCTCGACCGACGGGCTTTATCGCGGCATGACGGTAACCGATACGGGCAAGCCGGTGACGGTGCCGGTCGGGCCGGAGACGCTGGGCCGCGTGTTCAATTTGCTCGGCGAGCCAATCGATGGCCGCGGGCCCGTTGACGTGAAAGAAACGCGGCCGATCCATCGCGAGCCGCCGCCGTTCGCGGAGTTGTCGTCGAAGGCCGAGCTGTTCGAGACCGGCATCAAGGTCATCGATTTGCTGACGCCGCTCGTCCGCGGCGGCAAGGCGGGCCTCTTCGGCGGCGCCGGATTGGGCAAGACCGTCATCCTTCAAGAGCTGATCGCGCGTATCGCCAGCTCGCACGGCGGCTTCTCCGTGTTCGCGGGCGTCGGCGAACGCACGCGCGAGGGGAATGACCTCTGGCTCGAGTTCCAGGAGTCGGGCGTCATCGACATAAAAGACCCGTCGAAGTCGCGCGCGGCGCTGGTCTACGGCCAGATGACGGAACCGCCGGGTGCGCGGCTCCGCGTCGGCCTGTCCGCGCTGACAGTCGCCGAGTACTTCCGCGACGCCGAAGGCAAGGACGTGCTCCTGTTCATCGACAACATCTTCCGATTCACGCAGGCCGGCTCCGAGGTCTCGGCGCTGCTCGGCCGAATGCCGTCCGCGGTGGGCTACCAGCCGAACCTCGCGACGGAGATGG
>Ga0105340_1000411_pt1 | contig 20882 bp, 16 predicted proteins | sample EasRivMeERMLT700_FD_89676 | JGI IMG/M metagenome (GOLD analysis project Ga0105340, IMG submission 89676) | Soil microbial communities from meander-bound floodplain in the East River, Colorado, USA - East River MetaG ERMLT700 | ecosystem: Environmental > Terrestrial > Soil > Floodplain | place...
CCGTTCACCCGCAGCGCCCCGTCCTTGGACTGATACCCGTCGACACGGATCTTCGTGCCCGGCATCAGGGATGCCTTGGTGAAGCCTCGCCTCAGCAGTGTGTTCGGCGTGCCCGCCTCGACCATCCATTCTTCGGTCGTGCCGTCAGCCTTCATCACGTCCATGTAGATCCAGGCGTGAGGGTTTATCCACGCCATCTTCGTGACGGTCCCCTCGAACTTGACGGGCCGTTTCGCGTCAAATTCCGAGGAAAAGGCGTGATGCGCCGACAGTGGCTTCGCACCGGGTGCCAGAAGCAGACCGACACTCACGACGGCCGCACAGAGCGTTGTTCGCATCGCGTTACCTCTTCCCTTCCCCATTTTTCTCCCGGGTGCGAGCACCAGTCAGGAGGTGCACAATGTCGAAGTTGTCTTCATGACACATGTACTCGTACATCTGCTCGCCCGGATCGACCTTCGTCCACGGAATCATTGCGGTCCACGGCTTGGTCCACGTCGCCGGATCCGAGATCGTGAATTCGTAGTTGATGGAGTCCGCGGCGACGCGGGTAAAACGCTCCGTGATCTTGTAGGTCGCGGGATTCGCCCCCTGATACGCCACGCCATCGTCGGTTCGGAAATTGGTCGTTTCGAGGACGAGCGTGGTGCCCTCCCAGTGGCCGCGCGTGTCTCCCAACCACTGGAGGAGGGTTTTTCCGAGATGCGGGCGCCCATCCATCGGGATGATGCGGGCGCTGTGAATCATCTCGGGCGCGATGACGACGTATCCCGGGCTCTGGAAAATCTGAAAGTTGTTGTTGTAGATCGTCGGCAGGTACGGCGGCGAATCGGTCCGGATGATGCAGCGCACGGGCAGCGACAGCTCCGTCGCGACGTTGGGCATTCCCGCATTGAAGCGGTCCGCCGCCGCGGCTCTCTCCGCCCTGATCTTCTGTCTCTCCGGGGTCAAGGGCACCGTCGGCGGAACCCGCCCGTCGGCCGGGTCGACAATCAATGACGTCCGACGATCGGACGTAATCTTCAACCTCCGTGAGTCCATCCAGTGCTCGTTGTACGCGCGGTTGACGTCGACTTCGGGCCCGCCATCGCGCCGATCGCGCGACAAGTCGTACGCGAGCTTCTCCTCGAATTGAGTCGCCGATTCCGCGTCGTCGAGCACGTCGGTCGTCGAGCCGTTGGGGCGTTGCATGGGTGTACTGGTGGCGTCGTTCCACACGCCCTGAAGGTCCGGATCGCCCCACGGCGTCTTGATCGGGGTCCACGCCTTCCCAGTGGCCGCTTTCGCGGCAGGCGCTTTCGCTGGCGCCTTCGGGGCCTGAGCCTGCGCGGTCTCCGGGGGTTTAGACGATCCTGATGCACCCGTCTGTGCGCTCGTGAGCGCAGACGGGATGACCGCTATCACGGCGGCCGCGATGAATATGGACGTCAGCCATCGATCACTCATTGACGCCTCCGACTAATAATGCCTGGTCCGCTTCGTCCCTCGACGATGCTCGGGACGGAACCCGGTTTACGGTGCAAATATATGCCTACGATGGTTTCTTGAACTTTCCGTACAACAATTCTTCCGTCCACGGCACGCACTTGAATTCCAGAGCCTGGACATTCCTCTCCATGCGCCGATACAGCGGGAAGCTGATCTTCCACGGCCGCGTAAACACCTTCGGATCCTCGATCGTCGCCTCGTACATCATGTGATACGGGCTGGCGGGCGTGAAGCGCTCGACCACGTGAAGCGCGTCGCTGTGATAATCGCCGGCGCGGTCGAACCAGCTTTCCTCGCGCTGCCCTGTCACGTCGACGACCAGCGTCTCGCCTTCCCATCGCCCGCGTGACCAGCCCATCCATGTGTCAGTGGGCGCCTCGCCCTTCCAATCCATCCTGATGGTACGCGTCGCGGTGGCGAATTCATACGCCATCAGGATGTAGGGACTTGTCCCCTGCACGATCTGAAATGGAAACGGCATGTAGGTGGCGCGAGGGAGGCCCGGCATGTAGCACTTGAACTCGGGGTCGCCCAGGTCATGCCACGTCTTATCATTGGAGACGTCAACCTTCATCCGATTCTGAAGGTTCTGCTTCTTCTTCGCCAGTGCCTCCGGCTTATACGGAATCTCACCGCCCTCGACTATGCTCTGCCCCGCGGGCCATCCGCCGTACGCACCAAGAAGCTCAGGATGCGGCCCCGACTGCGCCTCGTGATCCTGGAGGTCGATATTGGCAGTGACAAACGCCTGCCAGAGGCCGTTCAAGTCGGGGTGGCCATTCAGACGTGGCGCTTTGTACGGAGGAAAGGGAGCGGACTGACGCGCTGGGGGAGCCTGTTGTCCGGCGGTCGGCAACACCGTCAACCAGAAGACGGAAATGACGGCGGCCGCGCCAAGCAGTATCGTCACGCGCCCAAATCGGCTACGCATCTGCACCTTCCTGTCTCGAGGCTGGCGGATTGTAGCACCAAGGCCCGCTCGGGGATGAAATCGTTATTGCTGTTGCTGCTGGTCGGCCTCGCTATCCCGCAAGGGGGCGCTGGCATCGCGCGACATCCAGGGCGTGAAGGGAACCACGTCAATGAGTTGCGGTGACTGAACCGGACCGATCCGCACAGCGACCGCCAGTTCGCTCCGTACGGCGCTGACCCCTTTGTACACACCTCGCGTCGGCGGTACGTCCGCGTAGTCGCGCCCGAGCGCCACGCGAATATGGCCCCCTCCTCCGATCTGATTGTTCGTCGGATCGAAGCCGACCCAGCCGATGTCCGGTATGAATGCCTCCGCCCACGCATGGGTGGCGCCGTCGCTCGAGCGATTGGCAATCGTCACATCACGGAAGAGGTACCCGCTCACATAACGCGTCGGTACACCAAGGTGCCGCGCCAGCGCGATGAAGATGTGCGAGAAATCCTGGCACACACCTCGCCGCGCGGACAGCGCCTCGTCAATCTCCGAATCGACGCGAGTACTCTGCGGGCTGTATTCGAACTGCTCGTACATCTGCGCCATCAGATACCGCAGTGTGCTCAGGGGATCATCGCCACGGGTGAGGCCGATCGAGCGCGCAAACTCGAACAGCGTGTCGGTCTTCTTCACGAACTGACTCGGTGCGATCAACTCCCAGAACTCGCCCGACGCCGCGTGGGTATCGACGCGATCCCATGCCCCCGCGTCGAGCCGGTCAGGCACCTCTGCTGGCGGCGTACAGTCGACCAGCGCTTCCGCCGTCAACGTGAGGTTCGAGTGGCGACCGGGAACATTGAAATGGTGCACGGTGTTGCCGTCGTGATCCTGGTACAACATGACGCGCGATGCGGGAGTCGTGCTCAACGCGAAGTGGAGGCAGCGCTGCTGCCCGTCGCTGCGCGGCTGCATACGCGCCTCCATCACGCTCTCGCTGATCGGTGTTTCATACGTGAATCGCGTGACGTGCCGGACGGTGTACCGCATCACACCCCCTCGCGGTCAGGCGGGAATCGCCGATTCGACCGCGTACGTGATGTAGCTCTGATACAGCGCGGTGTGGATTTGAGCACATTGTCGGACGATGCCTGCCAGATATGCGCGTGGGTCGTCGTTCAGGATTTCGTCGACCTGTCCGTAATCGAGCGACGCATGGAGCCGGCCGGCCAGCCGCTGCGCCCGCCCGCCTCCGCCACGGCCGCTCGCGCGTGCCAGCCCCAGCACCGCCGACTCGAGCCGCGCCGCGGCAAAGCGCACCGAGCGCGGAAAATCCGCGTTCAACAGCAGAAACTCCGCGACGCGCTCCGGACGGACGTCCGCCGTGTAGTGGCGGCAATAGGCCTCGAGCGCCGAACAGGACCTGAGCAGCGCGATCCAGTCGCCGTGTTCGAGCCGGGCGCCCGCAGGATTGGCGCTGTCGATGAAGAACTCATCAAACAACAGGGCCGTCGCTGCGGCACGCTCGATGAAGCGCCCGGCCTGCAAATACTGCCAACCCTCACCGTGCCCCATCGTCGCATCGGTGATCCCCTGGAAGAGATGAATGCCCTCGATCACGGTGTGGCGCACGTAGTGGGGCCGCGACGCGCGCCCGACGTCCGCGTGGATCTGCCGCACGGCCAGGTACAGCCCATTGAGCTGCTCCCACATCTCTGAGCTGATTTCCTCGCGCACCTGCCGCGCGTTCTCGCGCGCCGCGGTGACGCACGCGGCGACCGAGCTCCGGTTGGAAAGGTCGAACAGCGCCACCTCGTTGAGCGACGCGCGCCCGTCGGGGCGCTGGGCCGCCGCCTCGGGAACACCGAGGCTGGCGTACAGACGGTCGGCGGCTCCGTGCGAGCTGGTGGCGGCCACGACCCGCCCCAGACCGATGTCGAGGCCCACATCGATCAGCCGCGCGGTGTGTTCTGCCCGCTCGAGGTACCTCGCGGTCCAGTAGAGCCCGTCAGCCGTGCGCGATAAGAGCATCGATCAGTCCTGAAGGACCCAGGTGTCCTTGCTTCCGCCGCCCTGCGACGAGTTGACCACGAGTGAGCCCTTGCGCAACGCCACCCGCGTGAGACCGCCCGGCACCACGGTCACGCGGTCGCCGTAGAGTACGTACGGTCGCAGGTCGACGTGCCGTGGCTCGATGCGATCGCCGATGAAACACGCCGCGCGCGAGAGCGTCAGCGTTGGCTGCGCGATGAAATTTCGCGGATCCGCCAGGATCTTGTGGCGAAACGTTTCGCGCTCCTGCGTGGTGCTGTGCGGACCGATCAGCATCCCGTAACCTCCCGACTCGCCCACAGCCTTGACGACGAGCTCGCCCAGGTGTTCCAGCACGTACTTCCGATCTGAGGGACTGCCGAGCAAATAGGTGTGGACGTTCGGCAGCACCGGCTCTTCCGAAAGATAGAAGCGGATGATCGCCGGGATGTAGGCGTACAGCGCTTTGTCGTCCGCGATGCCGGTGCCAATGGCGTTGGCCAGCGAAACGTTCCCGGCACGATGCGCGTTGAGCAGCCCGGGCACTCCTAGCGTCGAGTCGGGACGAAACGCCAGCGGATCCAGGAAGTCGTCGTCCACGCGGCGATAGATGACATCCACGCGGCGGAGCCCCGACGTGGTCCGCATGTAGACGATGTTGTCGTGGACGAGGAGGTCCCGGCCCTCGACGAGCGGCACACCCATTTCGCGTGCGAGAAACGCGTGCTCGAAGTACGCCGAGTTTCCAACGCCGGGAGTCAGCACGACGAACGTCGGCTCCATCCGGTTCGGCGGCCCCAGGGTGCGCAAGGTGGCGAGCAGCGCCTGGCCGTAGTGCGCGATCGGGCTGACGTGATAGCGGGCGAACAGGCCCGGAAACACCCGCTTCATCACTTCGCGATTGGCGAGCATGTACGACACGCCGCTCGGCACGCGCAGGTTATCCTCGAGGACCACGAACCGCCCGTCTTCGAGCCGCACGAGGTCGGTCCCGGCGACCGACACGTAGATGTCGCGGTGGATACGCACGCCGCGCATCTCGCGGCGGTAATGGCGGCAGCTGTGCACCAGCTCGCGAGGCACGATGCCCTCCGAGAGGATTCTGCCCTCGTGGTAGATGTCCTTCAGAAAGTGATTGATGGCTGTGAGCCGCTGGGTCAGGCCTCGTTCGATCATGCTCCATTCGTGCGCGGTGATGATGCGCGGCAGCAGGTCGTACGGGAAGATGCGCTCGGTGCCTGCCTCGTCTCCGTAGACGGTGAACGTGATGCCCTGGGTCAAAAACGCCTTGTCGGCTTCGGTCTGGCGCTGACGGAGTTGCGGCAGCGACGCGGCGACCAGATCTTCGAAGAGCGCGCGGCAGTCCGGCCGCGCTTGTCCTGACGCGTCGAACATCTCGTCATACGCTGAATCGAGCGCGTAGCCGTCGAAAATCTCGCCGGGCGGACGCACGCGTGGTGGTGTTCGGCCGGCCACGGCCGCGGGCTGGGACATCGATACCTGCATGCGGACTCAGGAGCGCCGGATAGAAATGTCTGAAGGCCTGGATTGTCGGACAGATATGTAGGAGATCTCCGGATCCATTCCGTCGCGGCGACGATCGTTTCCCGCCCGCACGATGGTCCGCCTGGTCGTCCACTGCAGAAACCCTGCGTCGACGAGCGCGTCCAGCACATTGCGGCAGTCATCGGCGCCGAGATTCCACAAACGAATCCCCTGACCGATGGTCAACTCGAGGCCAGGCATCTCGTTGAAATCGCTTCGAATGCGATCTGCGGCTGTCGCAAAACTCATCTCACGCTCCTCCTGTACGCCGGCTGAGTGCAACCGCTGAGCCATCACATCTTTCATTCGCTAATCCGAGCGTTTTCGGCCCGATTCTGCGACGTTGCTTCATTGCGGCGCGGTCCGGCGCACGCATGAATCAGCCATTCTTGTTCTGTTATCAAGCCCTTCAAACAACAACGTCGTTTCGTCGTGGCACTGATGTCGGATTTGCTCGCCTATCGTGGCGGAGCTCAGGCAGCGTTCTTGCTCGAGCGTGCCCCGGCAATGACCCACGATTCCGCGATACCCATTGATCAAAGCCTGCTCTGGACGCTCGAGGAGATCAGCAAGCTTGTCTCGCGCAGCGGCAATCCGTCCGAGACCCTCACCAACATCGTCAACCTGATTCAGCGCCGGTTCAGCACCGACGTCTGTTCTGTCTATCTGCTGGAGGCGGATCGCGCGACGCTCGTGCTCGCGGCGACGATCGGATTGCGCGCTGAGAGCGTGGGTCGAGTGCGGATGCGGATCACCGAGGGCCTTGCCGGACTTGTCGCCGAAGAGATGCGCCCGGTGGGCGTCTCAGACACCACCACCCACCCGCGGTTCAAGTATTTCCGCGACGCCGGCGAAGACCCTTACCGCACGTTTCTCGGCGTGCCGGTGGTCGACCGCGGCGTTCTGCAAGGCGTGCTCGTCGTGCAGACCGTCGAGTCACGCACCTTCAGCGATGACGACGTCAGGATGCTGGTCATGGCGGGCGCGCAGTTGGCGCCCATCGTCGAAGAAGCCCGGGCGACGGAGCAGTTCATCGTACCCGCTCACCAGCGTCTCGGTGAACTCGCACAGAACCTGTGGTGGAGCTGGGACGACGAGAGCACCAGTCTGTTTCGTGAGCTGAACCCGCTGCTGTGGCGCGAGCTCGATCACAACCCGGTCGCCCTGTTGCAGCTGACCGAAATGCATGCACTGGACGACCGCGCGTCGCAGCTGGCCCTGCACGGTCGAATCAACTACGCGTATCGGCGTCTGCAGGAGTACTTGACCTCGAAGCGAACATGGGGCGCTCGCCACGCCAGCGTGCTCGGCGCGCGTCTGGTCGCATACTTCTCCGCCGAATTCGGGCTCCACGAGTCCATTCCAATCTATTCCGGTGGCCTCGGGGTCCTGGCAGGAGATCACCTCAAGAGCGCCTCGGATCTCGGGATTCCGCTCGTCGGCGTGGGGCTGTACTACGACCAGGGATATTTCCGGCAGCGGCTCGATCGCGAGGGGTGGCAGCACGAGGACTATATCGACCTGGACAACGGACAGCTCCCGCTGCAGCCTGCGATCGCCAGGGGGGCACCGCTGATCATCGAAATCAATACGCGGTCGGGACCCATCGCGGCGCGTGTCTGGAAACTGGCGGTGGGCCGCAATACGCTGCTGCTCCTCGATTCGAATATCGACGGCAACCGACCCGAGGATCGCGAGCTCACAGCGCGGCTGTACGGAGGAGATGAGCGCGTCCGCATCCGGCAGGAGCTCCTGCTTGGGATCGGAGGCGTCAAAGCCCTCAATGCACTTGGCATCGTCCCCGGTGTCGTTCACCTCAACGAGGGCCATAGCGCGTTCGCGGCATTGGAGCTGGTGCGCCGTCGCATGGAAACGGAAGGCGTCGACGCGTACGAAGCCATGCGCCGCGTGTCGGCGCAGATCGTCTTCACCACACATACCCCCGTGCCTGCGGGACACGATTGCTTCGCGTCGCATCTCGTCGAGGAGCATCTTGGACCGGTCCGCGACGCGCTCGGCCTTGATGCCGGCACCTTCATGGCGCTCGGCCGCGTTCACGCGGCCGATCCCTCCGAGCAGTTCTGCATGACGGTACTGGCCCTGAAGCTGTCCCACCGCGCCAACGCGGTCTCGTCGCTTCACGGACAGGTGTCTCGAGCGATGTGGGCGCCGCTGTTTCCCGGCCGCCGCGTGGAACACGTCCCGATCGGCCACATTACGAACGGCGTCCACGTGACATCGTGGCTCGCGCCGCAGATGAAACGCCTGTACGACCGCCATCTCGGGTCGGACTGGCTGGCGCGCAGCAGCGAGCCCGGATTCTCCGAAGCGATCGACGAAGTCGACGATGGCGAGCTGTGGGAGACCCACCAGACCTTGAAAGCGCAGCTCATCACGGTGGCGCGCCGGCGGGCCGTTCAACAGGCCGAACGCCGGGGCGAACCGGCGGAGGTAATCGCTGCGCTGCGACGCGTGCTGAGCCCCGACACGCTGACAATCGGGTTCGCTCGGCGTTTTGCCACGTACAAACGGGCGAACCTCGTTCTGCAGGACCTCGAAGAAGTGGCGTCGCTCGTCAACCACCCGCAGATGCCCGTGCAGTTCATTTTCGCGGGCAAGGCGCATCCCCACGATGCGCCTGGCAAGGGCGTGCTCCAGCAAATCGCGCGGCTGATGCGCGATCTGCGGTTCGCCGGAAAGATCGTGTTCATCGAGGACTACGACATCAACGTCGGCCGCTACCTGGTGCAGGGCGTCGATGTGTGGCTGAACAATCCGAGGCGGCCGCTCGAGGCGTGCGGCACCAGCGGACAGAAGGTCGTACTGAACGGCGGACTCAATTTGTCGGTGCTCGACGGGTGGTGGGCAGAGGCCTACGATGGCCTGAACGGGTTTGCGATCGGCATCGGCGAAGTGCACTCGTCGACGGTGGTGCACGACGCGCGCGACGGAAGCGCGCTGCTGCGCGTGTTGCGCGACCAAGTCGTGCCACTCTATTACCACCGCGACGTGGACGGGTTGCCTCGCGAGTGGATCGGCCGGATGAAGCGCGCGATCCGGACATTGGGCTGGCGCTTCAGTGCCGATCGCATGGTCATGGACTACGTGAGGAACGCGTACATCCCTGCGGCGGGAGGCACGAGCTGCAGCGAGCCCGGCCGATTCTAGGGTTCGTGTCTCCCAGCCGCGAGTAGACGCTCATGCGCATTGACGGGATAGGAGCTAGCGCGCGCGAAATGGCACCCCATTACCGAAACGGGTCTATTCCGCCGGGCTCAGTCAGGAATCGACGAGTCGACGTGAACCACTACGGCGGCCAATTCTGGTCCGTTTGATGTGACCCAATAATGCAGGTGGTATTCGTGATCGATATCGCGCCGCCAGGCTCCAGCCTTGTCAGCGTCCCGTATTTTCTGCGGTTCGTTTGCGCCGTGGCCCCGCCGCAGTTGATGGGTCGCCGCCATGTTCTCATCGACAACGGTTTCGACACACGCCCGAATGACCGCTCGGATGAGCGATGCTTTCCCCGCCCCGATGAGCGCCCATATCGATGTGTAGAAATGCGTGTTGATGGACCACGGACGATCTTCGCGTTCTCGGCGTCTCAACGCTTCGACGAGGGCAGTGACAAGTAGGCCGGAATCTTGGCGGCGAATCGCTTCGGAAAAGATCTCAGCGACGTCAACGCTCACCAACACAGTCGCCGGATCGACGACAATCCCAAACGTTCCTTTCGCAGTCACCGGCCAAGCATATTCGTCCCGAGACGGTCCCTCCGCGTCCTCTACGTTCGCTTGAATCGCGAGCGTGGACCCGGCGATGCAGCCACGCGTAAAGATCAGGTGTCTGGATTGGTCATCACCAATTCGCTGGCGATTGAAACAGATGGCTACGCCAAGATCTTTCCCGAATTCATCAAAACGCTGGTCTCGGCTACCACTCGCCCAAGGCAGAGTACATGCGCATTCGTCGTACAGAAAGTCACTCAATCCAAGCTGATCTTCGATAACAACTGCCTTTGTGAGAAGCGAATGTGCTACGTCAACAACATCCTTCGGCTGAACATGCTCGACCTGAAGTGCGGCCAACGACCTCTTTAACGGCTCCCACAACGGGTAGGAATCGGTCGCGGTCAGAACATCGTAGGCATGACTTGACGCGAACACCATGATGCCACGTTGTTCGCGTATTTCGCGCCACCGAAGTAAGTCGAGGACATACTGGTGAAAAGCGTCTATCCCTTGTTCATGCGACGGGCACGCGATCAAAAAAGCATCAACATAACCACTAACCATTGGACCTCTTGACGCGGTCCCGGCGCTTCGCTGCTCCAGCTTTCAATATTGATGCAGCCAATTCCTCAGACTCGTCGAAGAATCCCGACGGCCAGTCGTCAATAACGCCGAACTGATTGATTCGGATGGGGCGATAGTGGGAATGTGCCTTATCGCGCTCGACGAAATACAACAGCGTACTAAGCGAAACGTTGTCGTCCTCGGCAACTGCAGCTAAGAATCGCAGTCGATTAATCAAGTACTCGCTGTGAGTCTCGACGAGACACTGCTTATCCAAAGTAGCCAACGACACGAAGAAGTCAGCGAGTCGCGTCTGCACGCGCGGATGGAGATGCAGCTCAGGCTGCTCGAAAATCAAGGTTGACCCAGGGTCTGCCAGCAATGCGAGCACAAGTATCGGAAGCACCTGGCTCACACCGACTCCAACGTGGGTTAGGTCATGAACAATCTCACCGGCGCCTGCGGATACCTTCAGATCATGACCTAGCTTTCCTAGGTCCGCGGTTTTTACATCGTCTGCGATGCCCATGTACTGGAGCCAGTCGAGGACCGCTTCATGGAGGGATGCATTCCGCGGGACTCTCGAAACGGAGCCCGAGGAACCGGGGGGCAGATAAGTTACGGCCGCATTCCGGTAGGTCTCAAGGACAGCCGCCGTATGTTCACCTCGATAGCCGATGTCCCTAGGATCGGCTCCACCTGCGAGAGGATAGACAGGTTTCGGCTCATCACGTAGAGGGCCTAAGTACTTCACGTACCTAGCGAAAAATTGAGCGGTGATGTTCACACCACCTTCCAGCATTGGGGGAAGGGGCACCATCGCGAGGTCGTAGTGCGCCGGCCTGTGTCCCCGTATTGCGAGGCGAATATCGTTTTCGCGCTCAGCGAATCTAGCCACAATTTGTCGGCGATCACGGAGCGGCATAGAACGCACAAACGAGAGAAGCTGCTCAATGGTGAACTTCGCGTCGAGTTTCTCTAGTTTCGATGAACTCGTTCCACCGCCGAACATGTTCAGTGAGCGCTGTGCGTCCGATTCCGAGACATATTCGTGGATGATCGGCATGACGACGGGTCGGAGCCGCTCCAGAACGTCTGCAGATATCTCGGTCGAGAGCTCGCTCGGTGACCATGTGTCGTAGTAGTAGTCGGGTCCCGAAGCTGCAGCGGTGAGCAGCTGAATCACTCGCTCTTGTTGGTGATCGACAGTATCGTAGACAACCGAAAGCATCGAGGGGATGAAGTGCAATAAAGAAGCGCCCACCGCACGACTACTTCTTGGCAGCGGATAGTAGCCTCGGATCGAATTGAGGGATGTTTGAGCCTGAGCCTCATATTCCAACGAGGATAACTCCTGAGAAGTAACCGATTCCGGTGCGACGCGAAGGGAATGCAGGCGTTCTCCAACGGGCAAATGACTTCGGAGCAGCGTGATGTCGACGTCCTGTTGTTCGTCAGTGGCACCTCGGACTCTGATGTGGGAACTCTCAAGCCGCGGCTGAAGTCGTCTGAAACCAACGCCATCTTCTTTTGAGGCACTCGCGGAGAATGAGAACTCACATTCGACGGATTGAATTTGCAGGTTGTGCCCCACGTAACTGGCGCCCCGGGCGAACGACGCTTCCGGGGGAACCGCCAGAGAAAAGCCCAAAGAAATAGTCTTCGTTTCCGCACCGTGCGACAACACATCGTCGAATTCACCCATCTTCAGGATGTGTCCATTGAGCACGATCGATCGTGACCGAACGGGATTCTGAACCGTCTGTGTGGTCAGAAGGAGACTCTGAATGACGGTGCTCTTTCCTGAGCTATTCGCACCTGCGAAGATCGTCAAACGCGCTAACGGCAGTGTGATTCGGTCGTAGACCGATTTGAAATGCTCTAGCGTGCAGTTCTGAAACACCGCTGCCTCGTTGGAAAATGTGTGGGCTTGGCCAGGTGCTCGACCGTCACTTACGCGCGGAGCAACCTCGCGACATTGGCGACGATTCACCCAAGACGATCCTAAGGCTCCTTCGTCGCCGCCGCAAAGCTATTAAGCCGACCAAGAGCGCTCTCACGTCGGTCGAACACCTACAAGTCGTGCCAGTGTCACCCAATGTCGCGGATGCGGCCGACGCTGTCCCGCCCTAACCTGCACGGCATAGGGTGTCGACACGTGAAGTGCCGCCCCCAGCGTAGCGGCGCTCAGATGGTGGAGTTGCGGCCAAACCATGTGGGCGTAAAACTCTGGAGTGAGCCATTCGGGTTGGTCCGAGGCCTTCCAGGCGTGCTCAGCCGCCAAATTTCGACGCCGCGCAGCCGATCGGCCGGCCTGCGCCCCTTGCGTCTGGGCTGCGAGCCGACCTTTAGCCGCGACCGCCAACATCCGCTCAGGTCCGCAGTGCCTCCAACAATCAGCGCAGTACTTCTCGCCGCGTGGAATCGCCCTCCCGCAGTCGCGGCAGACAGGCGTCGGTGATTGCGGTTGTTGAACGGCCAACGGCGGTGCTCCCTTCGCATCGCGTCGATGCTGTTGCGTGAGCCGCGTTGCGGGTCCGCGAGTAATCGTAGTCGTTTTTCGAAAGGTCGCCCACAAAGCCTTCGCCACGCGTTCGGTGATGGGTGCAAGTGCTTGCGCCCACGTCGGCGCCGTCTGCGCCAGTCGTTCCGCGAACGGCGCCATCAATCGACAATTCCCATTGCGCTGCTCAAAAAACCATTCACGCCGAAGCGGTTGACGCATGATCCAATTCAGCACGAACGCATCGACAAGTGGGCGAACTGGTTCCATTAGGTCACACGCGAGACTGTCACGAGCATCTGCGTCCAGATGCATCACGCCAAGTCCCGGATCAAGACCGAGCGCAGTTGCCGCGATCCGCGCTTCCGACTCGAGAATGGCGTACAAGTAGTTCAGCATGGCGTTCGGCGGGTTCACAGATAGTCGCGGCGAACCCGTCAACGGCGACATGCGCGCGCCAAATACACGCCAATGTTCGGGTACGCGCGGCAGATCAGGCTTCGGGAACACCACCGGCAACGCATGCCAACAGGACCAGTACGCGTGCGCCGCTTGCGATTCCACAAGGCGCAGCGAACTGACGTCGCCAGCGAACGGCACACGCGCGCGTAGCTCCTCGATGAACTGCGCAACGTCCGTGCGTTTAAACGCGTCACTGATAATCCGGTGCTGTTCCGCGAGCTTGCGATCGATCAAGTCTCGCGCAATCCGCATACCCACATCAGAATGCAATGCGGCGGCTTGTGCGCGGCGAAGCCGTGCGAGACGTGGACCGACAGGACCGGTCGTCAACAACACAGTTCCGTCGCGTTCTAGCATAGCGAGCGACGCCTTTTGATCCGCGAGCCAACGCAACGCGGCGAGCGACACCGCGCCATCAGCACCAATCACGATTAATCGGCGCAGCCCGTGATTTACGCGTGGAAAACGCGCCCGTCGCCGTGCCGACCCGATGCCGTCTTCAACGATCAGATGGCCGCGATCAACGCGCACGGAGATGCCATAGCCGGATAACGTCACGACTCCGCGAGTCGGCATCAGCGGTCGCGGTCCGTCGGCGAAATTGAGGTCAGACGAAAGTTGAGATACGTTGAGCGAAGCTGCCATCGGAGCGCACCTCCTGTGGTAGTCAGGGGCGCGGTTGGTGTTGACGCACTAACCGCGTTCCGATCGATTGTTACGTGTCGATTGGGGTTTTTCGCCTGTTCCACGCCTTCTGTAAGGTTCTGGCACTGACGCGTTTTCCGAGTAACGCAGCGCTCTTCTCCGCGGTCTCCTTCAATGCCTGTTTCACGCCAGCGCCCCGGCGAATGGCCAAAGCGATCTGATCACAGGCCTTCTGCTCTTCAGCGGCGTTCAATTTCGGGGTTCGTCCTGGCCCGCCGCGACGTGGCAGTTGCGCTGCGAACCCCTTTAGCACCTTGCGCACGCCGCTGGGTAACTCGTACGACGCGTTGTGAATCTCCGCGATCCTCTTTTCCAACTCGGCCTCGGTCTTAATGTTGGCCGCGTCTTTTTTCAATGCGACACGACCGCGTCTACCGAACATCAGTCGAACGGTGGCGATTGCTCCCTTCGTTGAGTCGCTGTCTCCGACTTCTCCGTCTTGAGGAACGGCGAACATCGCGTTGACGATCTGAGCGGCTGTTGCCTCCGTCATTCTAAATAGTTCGTCGAACAGCTCTACATACGCCTCAAGCAGCCGACGCTCGACAACTGTCCGCGTCAGGCGCTTCGCCTTCCGCGCAGGCGCAACAACCACGGTTCTTTTCTGCGCCACTGTCGCAACATTGTACCGCTACTGCGACGCCGACGCAGTAATCAAATCTGGTTGCGACGTCACCGCCGTCACCCGTTTACTCAGGCTGGCTGAACTCAGAGCCACAACCGGGGGGGGGGCAATGGCGAAGAAGACCAAACGAGCGAAGCGACCAGCGCAACAGCCAAGACCAGCACGACAACGTTCGAAGAAACCCTTGGCACGGACCCGAAAGCGACAGGTGACGCGCCGTGCAACGACGCGAACGCGTCGAGCCGCGAGCCGACAATCTCGCGTCAAGGTCTCACAGGTGATCGGTGCTATGCGCCGCGAGCACCTATCGCTTGCACAGGCCGCGCGCAAAGTCGGCGTCAGCCCGAGGACGGTAGTTTGGGAATCGGGTTCATCCCTTCGGCGGCTTCCGAACGGTCGATATGTCGCCCGCGCAACTGATCGCCTGCAGCGCGTCGTGCGAATGCCAACCGCCGATGGTATCCGTGACATCACCTTGCGTAGTTCCAAAGACGCCACATTGCTTGGCGAGTACTGGAATGCGGTCCACGCATACCTGGCGAAGGGTGAATCCGCTGGACTGGATCGGTTTCGGGGTCGTCACGTCACGACCGCTGACGGCGAGCGAATCGAACTACTGACAGATCGCGCGTCGCTCAATCACCTCGGCTCGGCGGGCGTGCTCTCGTTCGAGTCGATGTACGCGAAGGTGGTGTGACATGGGTGCTGCACGAAATCGACGAGACCCACGCTCGACCATCCGCAGAGCGCGGACCGTCGCGGAGTTTATGGCGCTCCCCAGGCGAGATCAAGAGAAGGCGACAAGCGCAGCCGCTACGGTCGCGCGTATGCGAGAAGGCGTTCCATTGACCCGCGCGGCACGCGAGAACCGCATCTCGCCATCAGACGTGTGTTGCCTTGCAGCCGACGCGTTGCAACGGACCGCTGATGGAACGTGGATCGCTCGCAAGGCCGACCGGCTGCTGCGCATTGTGCTGTTGCTGGCACCGGAGGGCGTCATCGAAGTGCTGGTCGACGACTCGCGACAAGCAGCGCTGGTCGCCAGTTATTGGACGGCCGCAAATCGATACCTCTCAGGCGACAAGACCGCCCTCTGTCTGTTCCACGACCTGTATGTCCAGACCGCTGATCGGACGCTGATCACATTCATGAGCGGACCTGAACTCGACGTGCTTGAAAAGACGGGGATTCCGGGCAGTTGGACGCTCGACGGAAGGTTGGTGTGACGTGACGACGAGACGAAGACGAACAACCGAAGCGAAACCCACAGACCGATTTGCACGTCGCGCAACAACGCGACGGCGGGCCGGAGTCGGCGCGCGCTGCCGCTGTGGTGAGGCTCGCCCCGCAGCACTCGTCAAGGAGGCGCAACCAACCATCTGTCAGCAATGCCAGCGGACAGTCGCAGGTAAAGCCATGACGGACGCCCATCATGTCGCTGGTGCGGCCAACGATTCGACGACGGTGAGGATCCCGACCAACGATCACGTGGCGGAACTCACCGGCCGTCAACACGATTGGCCGGAACAGACGCTTCAGAATCCTGACGGGGATCCGTTCCTGCGAGGCGCGGCCTGTCTCCGAGGCGTGTACGACACGGTTGTGTATCTGGCAAAACGTTTGTTCCTCTGGATACCGCGTTTGCTCGAAGCCGCATCCGCGTGGCTGACAGAAACGCTGGGGCGTTTTTACTGGCTCGGAACGCCGTTAGAGGCGTTCACGCCCGCGCGCTAAGGGAGGCGACGATGGCCAAGATTATTTCGGCACTCGCGGTCGCCGTTCGCGTGTACCCGCAGCCCGTCGGCAAGAAGCCGTACGTGCCGAAGCGTCGAGAGTGGACGCGTCCGGAAGCAATGCTGGTATTCGACACGGAAACCCGGACAGACGCCGCGCAAGCCCTCACCTTCGGTTGTTATCGATTCGTCAATCGCGGCGAATGTGTCGAAGAGGGGTTATTCCACGCGGACGACTTGCCCGTTCGCGATCTGTCGATTCTGCGCAAGTACGCCCGCGCGCATCGCGCGGACGTCGGTCCGCACGGGGATTCGGAGTTGCGGTTGTTGACGCGGTCTGAGTTTCTGGATCTCGTCTTCAAGGTCGCGTACAAGGGCCGCGCGTTGGTCGTGGGCTTCAATCTTCCGTTCGACCTGTCGCGACTTGGGTGTGACACTACGGCCGCGTCACGGCGATACGCCGGAGGGTTTTCGATGGGGCTGTGGTCGTATATGGATTTACGCGGCCTCGAACGCCCCGATCGCTTTCGACCACGCATCGCTGTTAAGCACATCGACAGCAAGCGTTCCCTTGTGGCGTTTACGGGTCGCCAAGAACCGGATCGCACCGATCGGATTCCAGACGGATCAACGACCGGACGCCCGGCGCGAGGCTATGTCTTCCGCGGTCACTTTCTCGATCTGCGAACGCTGGCGTTCGCATTGACAGACCGCGGCTACTCCCTACAGAAAGCGTGCGACACGTTTGGTGTCAAACACGGCAAGCAGGTTGTATCAACCCACGGGATCGTTACCGAGGAATACATCGACTACAACCGCCGCGACGTGTTGGCCACGTCTGAGCTTGCAGTAAAGCTGCTCGACGAATACGACGCGCACCCGATTCCGCTGCAGGTAACGAAGGCGTATTCGGCCGCCGCACTTGGGAAGGGGTATCTCCGAGGTATGGGGATTCCGCCGATTCTCGAACGGCAGCGAGACTTCCCTGCGAAGTATCTCGGGTACGCGCAATCAGGATTCAGTGGTGGACGGACGAGCGCGCACATTCGCAAAGCGGTCGTGCCCGTGGTCTACGTGGACTTCCTCGCAATGTATCCCAGCGGCAACAGTCTTATGGGGCTCTGGCGGTATGTGACGGCGGAACGAATCGGCGTCGAGGAATGCCGTGACGACACTGAGGCGTTCTTGCGGCGGCTTCGCCCCGACGATCTCTTTGAGCGTGAGACGTGGCCGCGGTTGGCGGGGTTCGCTCGTATCGTTCCCGATGGTGACGTGCTGCCCACACGCAGCCAGTATGCAGAGACGCACGATTGGCAAATGGCCATCACTCATCTCTACGCACACGAAACGAACGGCAAACGGCAGGCGCTTTGGTTTTCCCTGCCGGACATTGTCGCGTCGGTGATCCTCACAGGGCGTGTGCCACGAATCGTGGACGCCTTTCGCATCACCGCGCACGGAAAGCAGAAGACGCTCACGCCCACGTTCCTCCGAAGCGTGATCGCGATCGACCCTCGGCGAGATGATTTCTTCAGGACGGTGATCGAGGAGCGCAAGCGGCTGTCCGGGCGCGCGGACTGGACACCGGATGAACGCGCGCGCGCGGATAAGGCGTTGAAGGTCCTCGCGAATGCCGCGAGCTATGGGATTTATGCGGAGATGCACCGCCAGGAATCGGACGCCGCGATGCGCGTCCGGTGTCATGGCATCGATCGAACACCCTTTACCTGTCGTGTGTCCCATCCCGAGGTGCCGGGTGAGTATTGTTTCCCGCCGCTCGCGTCCTTAATCACGGGAGGTGCGCGCCTCATGCTCGCGATGCTTGAACGCGAAGTGGCGGAATTGGGTGGAACGTATGCCATGGAGGACACGGATTCCATGGCGATCGTCGCGACGCGGCACGGCGGTCTCGTCCCGTGTCCGGGCGGACCTCATCGACTGAAGAATGGACGCGACGCGATTCAGGCACTCTCGTGGGTGCAAGTCGCGCAAGTCACGAAACGATTTGAAGCGTTGAACCCATACGACCCGGCTGCCGTCTCCGGCTCGGTTCTGAAGATCGAGCAATACAACTTCGACTCGCGCGGCAAACAGCGACAGCTGTACTGTCTCGCGATTTCCGCAAAGCGTTACGCGTTGTTCACCATCGACGCCAGCCATGAACCGACCCTCGTAAAGCACTCCGAGCATGGACTCGGCCATCTGCTGAATCCCACGGACCCCGACAGCGACGATTGGAACTGGATCGCCCATGCATGGCTAAATATCGTCCGCCGCTCATTGAACCTGCCCACAGCGCGGTTGTCATTTGAAGATCGGCCAGCCATCGGTCGCATCACCATCAGCAGTCCCGCCGTGATGCGCCCGCTTCAGCAACTCAACGACGAGAAGCCGTATGCAGAGCAACTCAAACCGTTTAACTTCCTGCTCGCGTGTCACGTCCGGAAGCTCGGGCATCCTGTAGGCGTCGACCCCGAACGATTCCACTTGGTCGCCCCTTTTGAATCGGATCCTCGACGATGGACGCAGATGGATTGGATTGATCAGTACTCCGGCCGATCATTCCAGATTACGACCGACGGGCACTACGGCGTTGAGGGGGTCGCGCGCGTGAAAACGTATGGCGACGTGTTAGAAGAGTACGAGTGGCACGCGGAATCGAAGTGCGCGGATGCGACTGGCACTCCGAGCGATAGGCAAACGATCGGCATGCTCGGTCGGAGACACGTAGGAATCCGCGCGATCAAGTACGTGGGCAAGGAATCGAATCACTTGGAGGATGTAGAAAGCGGTTTGATGCACGCGGCTGACAGCGTCTACACCGAGTATCCCGACGCGCGCCACGACGAATGGCCGGCAATCCGTCAGGCGTTGCGGGAGGTGTCTCTAGATGACTTTGAGCGGATGACCGGTAAATCTCGGCGGATGTTGATCGATGCGCGGAGCGGTCGGCGACGGCCGCATCATCGCAACCGGGTGATGCTCGCTGTCCTCGCGCGCAAGCTGGGTGCTCTTAAGTAGAAGTCACGGAGGTTTGGTAGATCGTCAGGTCACTCAGGTTGGCGGAAACGATTGCGACTTCAACGACCGCGCGGAGGAGACCTATAGTGCCCACGAACGTATGTACCATCCTTGCGATAGTACCCACTGACCGAAACTGTTTTGGGTCGACCAGTGAGTGTGCTGAGGTCGCCATAGCACGAACCATTCTCTGCGCAGGCGCCGCTGGTCGGTTGTTCGGCGGAAGCGGTTGCATTGAATACTTGAGTAAGCTCTGCGACCTGCTGTGGGCTTAGGCTCTTCTCATCACAGCTGGACAGTTCATAGAGGCAAGTGAAGTAGTTACGACGCAGGCGAGAGGCTTCGACCGCAGCTGCCTGGGTGACGGTTAGTGGCGTGAGATCGCAGCTCGCCCAGCCTTCAAGGCACGCAGTCTCGTTCCGTCTGAGATCTGAACGAACGACTGCCGCGAGCTGCGTTGTACTGAGCACGTCCTTGCGACAGCTCACCCAGCCCGATAGGCACGCGAACTCGTTCCGTCGCGAATCAGACTGAGCGACCGAAGCTAGTTGCGATGGACTAAGAAGGTCCTCGCGGCAACTCACCCAGCCTGAAAAGCACGCGCGCTCGTTCCTCTTGAGGTCCGCTTGCCGAGCTGCCGTGCGCTGCGCGGATGTCAGTAAGTCGTCACGACAGCTCACCCAGCCGGATAGACATGCAGTTTCGTTCCGGCGCAGATCGGCTTGCCTAACTGCGGAGAACTGCTCTGACGTCAGCGCCTCCGTGCGACACGTGGCCCACCCTGACAGGCACGCGGTCTCGTTTCGCCGAAGATCGGCTTGCTGCACAACGGAAAGCTGCGCTGGTGTCAGCAACTCCTTGCGGCACGTGGCCCACCCTGACAGGCACGCGGTCTCGTTTCGCCGAAGATTGGCTTGCTGGACAACGGAAAGCTGCGTTGGTGTCAGTAACTCCTTGCGACACGTGGCCCACCCTGATAGGCACGCCGTCTCGTTTCGCCGAAGATCGGCTTGCTGGACAACGGAAAGCTGCGTTGGTGTCAGTAACTCCTTGCGACACGTGGCCCACCCTGATAGGCACGCCGTCTCGTTTCGCCGAAGATCGGCTTGCTGGACAGCGGAAAGCTGCGCTGGCGTCAGCAACTCCTTGCGACACGTGGCCCACCCTGACAGGCATGCGGTCTCGTTGCCACGTAGGTCGGCCTCTTGGGCATGTGTCTCGACACCGAGCCCGAAGGCCGCGAGCACCCACGCGATCAGCCAAAGAGAAGCGGATTGTGCGATTCGCACAGTGTTTCGAGGGACTCTAGCACGGTTCATTTCGGACGTATCTATCGGACTCGGTTGGGGGTGCTGCCGGTTTCACAGCGACGACATCGGCTCGTCGATTTCTGTGTCTGCCATGTGGGGCGAAATCGGCCCACCTCTTTCCATAGCCCTAGAACGGTGTGAGGGGACCGGCTTTCTCGGACCACTACGAGGGTGAGTCTGCGGCCGTTGCGAGCACCCTTTGAGCGAATTCCCGAGGGCTGAGGCCCTTGAGAGCTCGGTGAGGATGATGCTCATTGTAG
>Ga0105340_1000414_pt1 | contig 20837 bp, 18 predicted proteins | sample EasRivMeERMLT700_FD_89676 | JGI IMG/M metagenome (GOLD analysis project Ga0105340, IMG submission 89676) | Soil microbial communities from meander-bound floodplain in the East River, Colorado, USA - East River MetaG ERMLT700 | ecosystem: Environmental > Terrestrial > Soil > Floodplain | place...
ATACAAGTCCGCTGATCGTGTACAGACCGATTGCGCGAACAGATGTGTGTTTCATTCGTTTTGTTCCGAGTTGGCGCGGCCTCCAGCTACCAGCATCCGTGCCGACCTCGCTGACCCAGGGCGCAATTCAACAAGAATATACATCCTGGGCGGTTTGGTTTTGCTGTTAACGCTTCTACACCAAATCAGAAATTTCTTGCAAGAGATTTTTTAAACAATTTTTATATTGCTACGATTTCTTAGCAAATTACGAACTCTTCTCCCATACGGTCAGCTCACTTTCGAGCATGGCCCGGAAGAAACAACGGAAGAGGAAGAAGGTCGCGAATATCGTTGGCCCCCAAATCCAACGATTGCGTTACGAATTGGGCCTGACGCAGGAACAATTGGCTGCACGCTGCCAACTCAAGGGTTTCGACATAAGCCGGGGGACACTATCGCAGATTGAAGCCCAGCTGCGTTGCGTTGTTGATTCCGAACTCTTACTGTTAGCCAGGGTGTTGAAAGTATCGACAGATGAGCTGCTTAGGCGACGGCGCTGACAAGGCTTCCCAGACTTTCTTGGTCAACGGCGTCGCGTATCATTCCGACCATGGCGCCGCGCCGGCTACTGCACGTTGAACTCACGTATTTAGACTTTGATTCGCTTGTGCGAAAGAGTGCTGCCGGATGAGCAGCAAGCGCATTTTTCTCGCTTCCGTGAAAATCAACGGATGCAGGGTAACTACTGACCGTCCGCTCTTAACGCTTCACGCGTTTCGCCGTTAATCTCGATTGTCTCCGCAGTAAGAGGGTCCGACAAGTCAGGCTCAATTCGGCGCAATCTGTTGGCCTGGGATTCGAAATCATTTCGGCTGAGTCTCGCGCGGAGGGTTTCCGTGGCGGCCTCAGCTCGTTCTTCGGTGCAGTCGGCATCTATTGCAGATTAATGCTTCGGCGCCTCGGTGTCAGCTTGCTCCACCGGCTGCTTGGTCACCACAGGAGCAATCGAATGAAAGACAGCCATTTGTTGCCGCCTATCTAGTCTGGTGACACAACGTTGTTTGGAAAACTCTGTACCGTCCGCTGAAGATCACCGTTCTTCAGTGGATCGAGGCGCGCAGAGTGTTCTAACGCCCACTTCATCCAACGAAGACCTTGCAGGGGCTTCTGTGCTGAATCGATATCCCGAACATGAGGAGTGGCTGCTTCAACAAAGGCCCTGATTCTCTGGCATCTGTCCCAAAGCTCGGCCTGCTGTTCGAGATGTTTGCGGCGCGCGACCTCCTGTTGCTCAAGTCGGTCAAGTTCCTCGCGGCGCTTGCGCTCGATCTCCCACTGTCGCTCCCGTTCTTGCCGCTCGATCTCGCACCTTCGGTAGTACTCTGCTGTAACAAGGATCGATTGGATAATATCGGGCAAAAAGCTCTCAAGACGTCCTGATTTTCCATCTTGCCAGTTCTTCCGAATCCCATCCGGGCCATATTCGATTCGGAAGATAAGTTCTCCGGTCGGCGTGAAAACCCAGCGATTTGGCGCGTAGCCGCCCTTCCTTTCTTCCGGTGTGAGCTCCCGCTCCGACCGTCTTACCCTCTCCATCAAAATGACAGAAACGCGTGATCCGCTTATTAGGATCCTGGTATCGCGCTTCTCCGCGTCCACTCGATGTCCCATGGATTCGAACTTCGCTATGAGCGCATCCATGATAAGGAGGGCTCGATCGAGGTTTTCCTTCGTAACTAGGACCCGCAGACACGATTCGTTCCAACGGGGGCGAAGCCGATTGTCGGAATCTGCACCGCTGCGCTTCAACTTGTCTCGTGCTTCGCGCACAAGCTGATGTGCTCCTCGGAAATCGACGCGCACTTGAATCGCGCGCTCTGACCCGCACACCTCATTAACAGCCTGAGTGATCTCTGGCGTGAGAAGCTTCGTATCAGGCTGAGGGCGGGGGTAGATCGAAATTACCTGGGGTACATCGCAGCCATTCGGCGGAAGCGGAGTTTTGCTTGAGCGTCGCCCCAGTTCGACTAGCCGCCAATGACCCAGGCCCGGCTTCGGTATATTGTGTTTCCGACAGATTTTCGCCAGTGCTACATCAGAAATGCCGTATGACCTGGCAAGTTTTCGTGCAGGCGTCTCCCAAACCGCCTGGTAGAGCTGCTCGCGTGTAAGGCGAATCGGATCAGGTCTCATGTCCCTTTCGAAGGTTCATCAAGTAAAGGTCAGCATGATGAGGCTCAAACATCTGAATTCCTCGGGCGCGAATCTTATCTCAACACAAGAGGCCGATGAAGGATCGTGTATTTTGTGCGACGAGACGATCGACTGGTTTGGAGTAATGCCTGTAGATCGCGGGAGTACTGGACTTCTTGCTTCAGCAATTCACAGAAAGCGTTCCATTCTTGCTTCTTAGGTCTTGTCGCACACCATGTCACCATAAAGTCGAAGTACGCTCCATGCCGCACAAGCCTGCCGGGGATGGCGTAGTGCTCGCGCTCGTTTGCCAGAAAACCGTATCGCAGATATGGATGAACATGTTTATGTGTGCTGGCCTTGGCGCTGTAGGTCAAGGCGTCGTGCGTGGATATGCGGCCGATTTTGCATTCAACCACGACCCTGGGAATCCAACGGCCGTCATCATATTCCTGAATCTGACAATGATAGGGTAGTTTCTTTCCGACATCTACCCGCACCTGCGCGCCATTTCCGTTCAGGTCACCGAACCTATTCGCAAGCTCAGGACCTATGGATTTAACCCAAACCTTCTCGTTCATAGCCTCCTTCACTGCTCGTATCCCTCCTTCTCGCCCTTTGGAGGTTCGAAACCATAGTACGAGTTGCTCTTTCGCTGCTCCTCCCACAACACGGCCACGCGAGGGTCTCGGAAGTATTGCCACATACCGTTCTGCCATGCGTTCCACACCTCATCATAGATGTAGCCGAGCCTCCGGAAGACCGATTCTTCGGCGCACAGATTAAAATAATCAATGAAGCCAAGTTTCTGTTCTTCGGTAAGTTCGCTGGGCTGCTTCAGCCACGTTTGCAGGTCATTGTTCTGCTCGTCGTAACGCTGGTTGAAGTACTCGAACAACTCCTTCATGAATTGCGCACGCTCTTTTGTGAACGGTCTGAAGAAAGAACGCGAGACCCCACACACCTCCGACAGCGGCAATAAGAACTTCGGTCTCCCGATACGGCGGTGGCAATAACGGAAGCCCAATGATCAGCCCCACAGTTGCAAGAACAAACCAGCGCCAGTGGACCTGCCGATGGCGGATCGGGTTTGGTGGAGCGCTATTGCGGCTCTTCATAGTTTCGCTTTAGACAGTCTCTAAATTGGGCCGGTCCTGTGCGGTCTATCATCACCCCATTGCCGCATGGAGAAGGGAGTCCGTTCTGTGAGCTTTTTCACGGCTCCTTCTGTTTCTTTTCGATCACGTTTCTTCGATTTGATCCAAGCGCGCCCGCGATCACCTGGCTTTTTGGCGTTGGACACAATCCTAGCTGCCTCACTAGGAGGAATTTCTTTCTTGTGCACCCGGCGAAGATGAATAGGCAGACGAGACGATCTCATCCTCTTATGGCAAATCTCGCAAATGATGTAGAACCTTTTCACAGTTTTTCCCTAAACGCTTTGTCCAGAATCGTCGGCGGCAGCGCGTCCGTCGCTGTTCGGCTGGTGGGGCAGTTCAAGAGACCGCTGTCAGGCCTCCTCAAAGTAATCACTGTCGATACGTTTGATGTCCTGGGCATGCTCATACCTCTAGAGTTCGCCTCTGAACGCCTTGCCTAAAATAGAGGAACGTAGGGCGACGACTTCGGGAGCAGGTGCTTCGCCCGCCGACCTTTATCGTGCATTTTCTAATTTTCACGGTTTGGGCATGTAGCGCGAATCGTCGGGATGCAGCCCACGCTCCTGGGGCGTGTCCGAAGCTGTCATTGTTCCGGGTCCTTGCGATGCCTCAAGGCTTATCCGGACGTTGCGGAGTTCGTTCGCAATATCCCGCAACCGTGCGTAGAACATACAGACGACCCAGCCTGTTAAGATGAGAATTACAATCTGGATGACTAAAACGCCCCACATCGTCTTTGGCGTTTGTTGCGCAAGTTGATTCAGAATCGCTTGCTGTTGAGCGATGATATCATTCGGATTCATAGTGACTTCACAATTCTCCCTTAAACGCTTTGTCGAGGATGGCCGGCAGGAGCGCGTCGAGTTCGGCTGCAGTTTCGGCTTGGAGGCGCTTCAGCCCGTCCACTTCCGCATGCACTTTTGCCAATCGATTCTGCCAGTCAATCGGCGGGAGCCAGAGTTCGTGTGCAAGAATCTGCTCCGGCTGAACTCGCTGGCGACGATCACCTAAGCCTTTGCTGCCTCGCGCGACATCTTTCCACACGTGTGAAGGTCTAAAATACGCTACTAGAAATTCGGCACGGACGCATTGAGGATCGCATTCAAAGGTTGGGTACTCCTGTGACACGAACGCGCCGTCAAACTCTTTTGTCACCATCCCATACGCGCCTTCAAAGGCAAATAACCGGCTGTAGATAAACTGGCCTGCCTTCACTCGGCGAAGTGCTTTGGCACTGGTGGCTAAGCCGTTAATTGCCGGCTTATGAAAGAGCCCTCGGCCGAAACTGTAGATGCCGAGATTTGGATAGGAGCCAATGGGGTCCACCTTGTGGGAATCGTCCACAAGCCGGATCACCTCGGAAAGCCTTCTCCGCTTCCAACCTGCATTTTCTTTCGCCTTGGCTGCCAAGTCGGCCCGATGTGCTATTGCACTGAGCAACGCTTCTGCATCTTTCGCGGCTTGTTGCCGGAGACCGCGGGCTTCATTGATTTGGGCGGCCAGTTCCTCAATTCGCGCCACGATGCGCCGCTGCTCGGATATTGGAGGCAAAGGGATTCCGAGACCTAGAAACCTCTCTTCTTTTAATCTGACGCGGTTAGTAGTTCCTTCGCTCGCTCTTTGACAGAGGTCGATGAAATCTCGTGTGCGACACTGCCACTTTAAGAACCCAGAGTCTAATCGGTCGCCATTGATGTCAAATAGAGGAAAGTCGTTAGTCACGAGGGCGCCATCCAGAAATTGTGGGACTAATCCCGTAGCGCCATTCCGCGCATCGATGCGAGAAGCGATAAATTGCCCAGTCCGTGCAACGAAGCGGCGTCCAGAAATCTCGCCTCCCGTGACGCGGCCGCGCTCGACCACTCCCTTTCCCCAAAGACGAACAGTTATTTCCCGGTACTCTGCCTCAACACTGGGTTCAACGGTTTCGTTCGACCGTTGAAGAACCTCGCCTAAATACACCTTTGGCCATTCCGCTCTCATTTTATGGCGAGCAGCTTCTGAATGTTCCCCGTGATCTCAGCGATCCGCTGTTCCTTCTTCAAAATATCAGCCGCCAGTTGCTCCGGCGGCAGGTGCGTGATGTCTCCCTTGGCGCGCGGATTCTTGCGATCGAGATTTACTGATTGCAGCGCGCCATCAGCGTCATAGCTGACGAGGTCTTTTACCGGCAGCTTCCACGCACGTTCGTTCTCTTCCCGCTTGCTGAACCACTTCAGAGTGTCCGCAAACTCTTCGAACTGGATCGGCGCGGTCTTTGTGTAGTTCTTTCGGCCTTCGGGCAGCGGCTGCTCATAATACCAGACTTCGCGCGTCGCCCCCGAGCGATCGAAAAGCAGGATGTTCGTCGGAATAGGCGTGTAAGGAGCAAAGACGCCATTGGGCAGGCGAACGATCGTGTGCAGATTAAATTCCTTGAGCAGTTCCTCCTTGATGCGAGCACAGACACCATCGCCGAACAACGTGCCATTGGGGACAACAACTGCTGCGCGAGCAGGGTAGTCGCTCCGCGCGCGTCGCAATTTCCTCATTATCAACTGCAAAAATAGGAGGGCGGTTTCGGAGGTTTGCTTGTCCTCTGGAAAGTTGCCCTGAATCCCTTTCTCTTCTTCGCCGCCGAACGGCGGGTTGGTAAGAATGACATTGACGCGCTCTTTCTCTCCGATTTCGGTGAGCTTATGACGTAAAGAGTTGCCTGGATCGATCTGCGGCGCGTCGAGCCCGTGCAGCAACAGGTTCATTTGGCAGAGCAGATACGGCAACGATTTGGGTTCGCACCCGAACAGGCTTTTCTCCTGCAAAACCTTGCGGTGCGCAACGGTCTTCACCTGTTTCTCCAAATGATTGTAAGCCTCAAGCAGAAAGCCGCCCGTGCCAGACGCAGGATCGAGCACTACTTCGCCCAGGCGCGGGTCCGTGACCGCAACCATGAAACGAACGACCGCGCGCGGGGTGTAGAACTCGCCGGAATCCCCCGCGGCATCGCGCATTTCGCGCAACATCGATTCGTAGAGCGCACCGAGCGTCTGCAACTCATCGCTCGACGTGAAATGAATCCCCGCAATCTTGTTGATTACATCACGCAGCAGATAACCGCTGCGCATCCGGTTATCGACGCCCTTGAACACGGTCGCGATCACATCCCGCCGATTGTCGCCATTGGAACTCGTGAGGCTGCGTAGATACCGGAACAGCCCCGCGCCCTTCTTACCGTCCGGACGAGTCGTTTCCTCGTTGTTGATAAACGCCAGCAGTTCATCCCCGGTGACACCCTGCGGGTTGGCCGCCCAATCGCGCCACCGATACGGCGGTTCGATGGCCGGCCTGAATTTCTTCCCCGCGAGCGACGCCTCTTCCTCCCGCTGAAGCTCCAGGTCATCGAGAAATTTCAGGAACATGATCCACGTCAGCATGGGCAACCGATCGAGATCACCATTCAAGCCCTTGTCTTTACGCATGATATCTCGCGCGGATTTCACGAGCGCGCCGAGGGATTGGGAGGTGGTGGGAGTAGCTGGTTTTTTAGGCATTCGTCTCGGAAAAGAGTATCTCTGTGCGATGCGGACCAACAAATCCAAAATCATCGTGTGCCTCGGTCGCCAATACGCCATCGGGATCGTACCCGAACTTCAGAAATGCGTGGGCACGCAGAAGCCATGCAAAAGCCGGAAATTCGTCTGCCAGGGCGTCTGCAAAGGGATGGACAGCGATCAGTCCCGCACTCTGAGTAAAACTGAGACCGTCGTTAGGGGCGTGGAGTGAGGCGCTTTTGCCGGGATAGGGGAACTTGCCCGAGTAGAGGTGATGAATGCTCCAGCAGTTCGAGCTTCCGAAACGTTGTGGACGTTGACCGCCTCCGAAGAAGAAGCTAGCGATGGCGGGGCCGTTCGGCCTGCCGTCCAAATAAATGTGGCGTGTTTTGGCAGCGTCCTTAATCGTACGGGGGTACTCATGATATCTTACCCTTTGTCCGGGCGGAGGAACTCGATCACAGCCGCGCCACAAGAGGACCGATTCCAACGGAAACCGAATGAATGCTTCAAGGTTTTTGACTATATGAATTGATGTTTCCCGTATGGCAGGTTCGGGAATCACCTGCACCTCGGAATTGAACCAACCCTCCAAATCACTGATGAGACACGGATGCCGAATCTGATTTGGTGATGTCAGATTGAAACGTGAGGGGTTTCGGCAACTCATGCAAGGCGGTTTAGAAGAGCACGTCTCCTTCTGAGGGTGCCTTGCGCAACGATAATTTGTCCTGATTGTTCATCAGCCAATCGACGCCCAATTGAGTAATGAAGTAGTTGACGTAAGGCTGCCCCTCGTCGTCCGCGGTCTCTTGCACTTGAACCATACGCTTTCTGTCGAGGGCTTCTAATGCCAGATTTGCAGCCAATTCATTGTACCCAGCCTTTACCATGTCTTGCCGAAAATCGAATGGAGTCACGCCTCCACCAGGGGCGAAACGGTTCTGCATTATAACGGCAAGCGCAACGATTTCATGTTCTGCCAACCCTTCCGTGGGTTTGAGCGGCGTCGACACCGTAGCGAATGTCATAAGTTCAGCGTCCTTAGCCAGCACGGCTTTCAAACGTGTCGTGATGTCAGCTGCCAGTTTTTGAAAATCGCGGGGCGACTCGGTAGCGTAGGTGATAATGTTCCGGTGGCGAACGTCAAAAGGGAAGTCGGTCTTTCGCTCGTCCGAGCAGATCAATACCACACTTTTTCTGGCAGCGATTGCATAACCAAGCTCAAACCAGACGTTCGGATTATCGGTACTAATTTCCGCAAAGCACACGGCAGCGTCGCGAATGCCTCGTTCAATGTCATCTATCGGAATGTTGACGCCGGGATCTTTATCTACTCGGTACGGCTCGAGACCCGCTGCTTCTATGGCCGGTGCAAAGATATCATCAAAGCGTTTATCGTATTTTGCGCGATCGAATGGCTGAATGACAAAGCAAGTTGGCATACTCATCAGGCAGCGTATAGCAGGGTTTGCAATTGATTCACCGCGCCCCGAAGTTTATCTGTTCCACCAAATACCTTCACGATATCGCCAACCTGACCATGGTTAGAGATCGGCGGTACTTTGAGCACTTCGGGCAACACGAACTGAGCATCACCGTGTTCGGCGTATTTTTCCAGCAACTCGTCCAAAATCTGGCGGGCTTCGGTGCTGTACTGCGCGAAGAAATCCTTCTGTGATTCCCGCAGTTGTTGGGCGCGTTCGCGGCGGGTGCGCAACGGCGCGTTGAAAGCGAGGTGACAGAGCAGATCGAATGGGTCGGCTTCCGGCTGTTTCGCCTGCTCGGCGAGTTGCTCAAAGTCGATGCCGCGTTCGGCGAGTTTGCTGATGATCTCGGCGCGCTTCTCGGCATCAGCCCATTGGGCGCGCAGTTCGGGCGCGCTCGCTACCAGCATGCGAACCTTTTCGGCCGCGTAATCGGTGTAGCGCACGCAACGCAGTTGCTTCCCGTCGGGATCGAGCTCGTGAACAAGATGAGCAACAATTTCGACCTGCCCTCCGTCGAAATAGATTTTCTTCCGCTCGACCGTGGGCGGGTCGATGATGACACCGCCGCCTTCTCCACCTTCGTTGATCTCGACGCCTGGCGTTTCCGGCGGCTCCGGAACTTCGACCTGTGTTCCGGTGACGTTGCCAGCCTCGTCAATTTCCTCCTGGGTGGCAAAGGCCGGATCGCCGTCAAAGGCCGGGTCCGCGAAGTTGCGTGAGGCAGTGCCCGTGTAGTCGAGGATGTTGAACCACAGCTTGCCGTAGTCGTCGCGCACGCGCGTGCCGCGCCCGATAATCTGCTTGAACTCAACCATCGAATTGACGAGGCGCACCAGCACGACATTTTTGCACGTGGGCGCGTCGAGCCCGGTCGTGAGCAGTTGCGAGGTGGTGAGGATAACGGGCGAGCGGGCGTCGGTTTCAACGTCTTGAAAGTTCTGCATATGCCCGCGTCCAATGTCGCCCTCGTCGGCCGTGACGCGGCAAACATAATTGGGATGTTGCTGGACGAGGTCGGCGTTCAGGTTGTTCAGCGCCGCCCGCATTTCGGACGCGTGTTCCTGGTCTACGCAAAAGACGATGGTTTTGCCGAAGCGGTCTGTCTTTTTCAGGAAGTCGGTGAGATGCCGGGCCACGGCTTGGGTCCGGGCTCGCAGCGCCACACGCCGCTCAAAGTCTCCCGTGGTGTAAACTTCGTCGGGGATTTCACGGCCGTAACGGTCCAGATCATTGTTGCTTGGTCGCCACCCCGCGGCGTCCCATTGAGTGACGATGCGATGGACGCGGTAGGGCGCCAGGAAGCCATCTTCAATTCCCTGCTTGAGGCTGTACGTGTAGATCGGGTTTCCAAAGTAGAGGTACGTGTCTCTGTTCTCGTCGCGCAGCGGGGTGGCCGTCATCCCCAGTTGGTAGGCCGGCGCAAAGTATTCAAGAATCTCGCGCCAATTGGAGTCTTCTTTTGCGCTGCCGCGATGGCACTCATCCACGATTACCAGATCAAAGAAATCAGGAGCAAATTCCTTGTAGAGTCCGGGCCGATTTGCGTCTTTCGCCATCGATTGATACGTCGAAAAGTAGAGTTCGCGAGCATGAGAGACGACGCCACCTTCAATTCGGTATCGCGCATCGCCAAACGGCGCAAAGATTTTGTCTTTCGGGTCGTCCACCAGGAAATTCCGGTCAGCGAGGTAAAGGATGCGCGGTTTGCGCGTCGGGTCGTCTTTGGCGTTCCACTTCGAAGACCACAGCTTCCAGCAGATTTGGAACGCAACAACCGTTTTGCCAGTGCCCGTCGCCATGGTGAGCAACACCCGGTGTTTGCCATTCAGAATGGATTGCACCGCGCCATTGATCGCGGTCTGCTGGTAGTAGCGCGGTCCTTTCCCGGTGGTTAGGTTGGCGGGCGCGAGCAGTCGCTCGGCGGTGGCTGCCTCTTTCAATCCGCTTCCCTGACGGTAGCGCGTCCAAAGTTCATCCGGTGTCGGATAGTCCGAGCGGTTCGTTTCTCGGCCACTAAAATAATCGAACTCTACGATCTCCGGCCCATTCGTCGCGTAGGCAAACTTCAGCCCCAGCATTTCTGCGTACTGCTTCGCCTGTTGAAGTCCATCGGCAGCCGAACGGTACTCCGGCTTCGCCTCCACGATGGCGAGTTGGAAGTCGCGGGTGTACCGCAAGAGGTAATCAACGCGCTTGGGCGGTTTCCGGACGAAGCCTTTGCCAGATGGAATAATCCGGCCATCAGTAATCGTGCGCTGTTCTGCGATCGAATGCGGTTCGTCCTCCCACCCAGCCGATTGCAGCAGAGGTACTACGTACCTGCGGCATGTATCGGCTTCGCTTGGCATAATCCAAACTCCAATCGGGTGTCACACTCAGCATGCATAAAATGCGAGCAACAGTCAACGCTATCGATCATAGGCCTATTGTCTCCGGCGCTTGACAAACGAGAGCGCGTGCTCGACCTGTTCAATGCAAATGACCACTGGCGTCGTAACCGAACATTCGTTTTCTATTTATGATTTGCAGATGCGAAGCATCGGCAACTCGAAAGGTGAGGACTTGTTTTCGGTGATACGCGCGATGGAGCCCGTCGTGGTTGATAGCAATAGTGAGTGGAAGGCCCGGTCTTTGGCTGAGGCGCATCGAGCATTTGTGCTCGGGAGAACGATCGATAACGAAACACCAAATTTGGAAGGGGTGTACTTCAATCGCAAGGTAGAGGGAGGCAGACCGAACGTGTTTACGGTCGGTCTCGAACGCGCGGATTGGCGATCCGCGATTGTGATTCACCGCCTGGATGGCCATTTTAAATCAATTTTTCGAGGCGCCTTACCATCTCTTTCAGAAGTCTCAATCGAAGAGAGGGAGATGTGGAATGATCCCATGAGCCGTGCACTTTTGAGGGACGGATTGGCAGACCTGCTGCTCACGTGGCCGATCAAGGCGCTCCGCGCGAAACTTCGGGCTGCCGCACCAAGATGCGTCGGAAATTACCCGTTGAGCTGTGAAACGGCTTCGTACGCATACGCTCTGATGCTTGCCGAGACGCACCACCGGGATCGTACCGAGACCCAGAAGTTCGTGAATACCGATGAAAATCTATTTGGTGATACCTGCGTTATCCAAGAGGCACTTCTTTTTGGGGCCGCGGTTCTTTCAAGAGACGAGCACGTTCGTCGAATGGCAAGGTGCTGCGGCCTGCGCTGTGTTCGCTAATTTGAAAGCGTTTATCGCGTCCTTGGTTCTTTGTGTCTCTGCCACAAATCGGATAAGCGCTTTTTGTTAAATTTTTTTTGCATTTTATGGCATGCAATTGGAAGCAAAATGGTCCCCGTCGGATGGAGTCGTTTTAGTTTAACAAATTTTCCCTTTTGATTAAAAATTTCCGAAGGCAAATCCATCACGGACTTTCCCGGCGCCCTGAAAACCCGACCCCCTCCCCCCCCTTCTTTTAGACGGGACAGGACGGGACAAAAAAGCTTCACGGAAGTGCATGGTCGTGCATCGATCCAAAATCCGGACGTGCAAGATCATCAATGTTCATGCATGTCCGCGCACGATGCCGAAAATCGAACTGCCTTCAACTCCCGCCGCCTCCACCAATCGATTCAGCATAATTTCGATAATCCTTGACAGGACGGGACAAAGCCTGTCGGTGTGAAGCCCACGTCTGATAAGGTCAAGAACTCGAAAAAAACGACGCCATTTACAGTCGTCAAAGTTGGCAACGTTTCGCTCCCGATTTGTGACGATCACGCCCCTAAAGACTCCGCCGTAATGGCGTGATCAAATTGCCGCGAATTCTGTATGTGCCAGAACTGTTGCTCTGATAAACGCCGACCATTGAAATCGAGTTAAGCAAAGCAGCGACCCGGCGCCTACTATGTGGTAAAATGGCAGATGAGTGTCCAAGGAGAATGGAACGGACCGGAGTTGCAGGTGGGACAGGTATGGGATCTCGACGATCAACAAATCGTGATCACTGGGCTGAAAGGAGAAATGACGGAATATCACGCCTGCTCCGGCAGTAAAGCAATGCGGACCGGCCGGGGACACCTGGCTACAGTGGCAGAAGTCCGCAAGCGTCTGGCGGCGGCAAACGCCACACTGGTTGACGCTCCCTCGCCTCCCATGTAGCCGAGCAGTTTTCCCGCAACGTTTTCGACGTGCCGATAAAAGGCCGCTCCAGTTCAAGATGACGATGCTTTGGCGGGACGGGCGTTCTTGGCGTCCATTGCGTGCCATGACTCAACCTGTTCGATGCGCGCGCCGTCACATGCTTCCCGCCAGACGCCCCCAGGCCCGAGAAAACCGACACAACAAGTAAATGGGGTTGCGACCGTGACCGATTGGCCTAACCCCGGCAGCCTGTCTTTGACAGACGTGAAGGCCGTGGCACCAATCCATGGATTTTTCTTCGGTTTTGTTTTCATTGCTCCCATAACGTCCGCTGAACGCAGGATGGCGGCCAATACTTCCCTTGCGCATCGACAATGCCTTTAGGGTATTGATTCCCTCGGCCACGCAAAACGGCCCAGGGAGGTTGCTGAGAATTGGTGTGCCTCCCTGAGCCGTCTAATACGCGCGTGAATGGTTGCCCACTCCCTCCGCATCGTCCCGCATGACCATCCACTTAACACTGTCCGAAAGCCACTGGGCTGTACAACTGCTTCGGCGCCTCGCTTTCGAACCAGGTGATCAGCAGGACCGCGGTTAAGAATGCGGCAAGATCGTGCGGCTCCGCCAGGAGACGCGCAGTGTCGGCGCAACGCTGAAGCGGTGAGGCGTAGATGGCGGCGATAGGCTGGGAACGGAGCCGGGTGGCCAAGCGGCGCGCCTGCTCGCGTCCATCGTCGGCAAGCGCCACATCGGTTTCGCCGGCGAAGCGATCTTCGGCGGTGAGGACGATTACCCGGCCATCAATGTGGCGGATGCGCAGCTCCTCAAAGTTGGACAGGGAGTATGCAAAGCAGATTGGTCGCTTTCTTCCTTGGCGTCCCTCAAAACTTTAGCGAGGACTATCGTGAAAGGGTTACCAGTCGCAGGTTCTTGATTGCCGTTGATCCTTCCTGTGAGTCCACGACCGTAAGGTCGGGATGGCTTGGCACTCCTATGGACCCTCCCCAAAGCTTTGCGTGCACGTAATAAGTCTTGTTGGACTCAACGGTCGCCCAGCAATAAAAAGTTGATGGACGCATCGTCGTGGAGCCGGAGAAGATGTGCTTACCGGGAGTGGCGTTATAGACGAAATAGGAGCCGTTTGGCAGACTGCCAATCTGCGGCCCGCTTCCGAGGTCTGTGCCTGACGGCGGTTTGTTGATCTCATAGATGACGAAGCCGACACCCCCGCCCGCGAACTTGCTTTCGCGATAAAAGATGACGCGTCCCTTGCCCGGTTCTGGGCTGTCTGCCACGGTGGACGGCGCCTGACGTTCGGTGCCGGTGTTTGCGCAGCCAACCAGGATAAAGCTGACGGCGATTGCAATAAGGCAGTTGGTTGACCGTGCATTTAGCCTCATAGGTTTTCCTTGTCAATTCCAATGGCCCTTCCAAAGGTAATTCAGAGCCATCACCGAGTAACATCACCTCCTGGGCTCACCTTCGTGTGGCGAGTTCCTTGACGACCGTTGAGAGGCTCTTTTCATGCTCGCCTCTCAATGACTCGGTCGTTTCTTGCTGGGCATCTGCTACGCTCACACGCACAGGGCTGCCCGCCATTATTCGATTTGGAGACTGCATTATGATCTTCCCGATGTAGGTGGTCTGTTTTGGCACGACTCGGAAGTTCACGTCGTTGAGGTATAACTCCAAATTGGTGAAGCCTTCTTTCGAGATCTTCTCTATATGATACACTCCCGCTGGCAATTTCCTGATGAATACCGCTTCCTTTTCCGGGGTCGCTCGAACCATGTAACGTTGCTTGATCGGATTATATCCGCTTTTCGTGAAGATCACTGCGTACGTGGCGTTGCCAGCCTTTTGCCCCTTCAGAAATCCCAAACCAGACTCGTTTGCTTCGCCTTTCTCCACGTTGATGACGAATGAGCCGAATACGACGCCTTCATCCTCCCCAACGCTTTGTAGCTGTTCTTTCGAGGATGTCATTGAAGCACACCCTGACAATGTGATGGCGAGCAGCACCGTGGCCAATGAGAGTGAGGAGCGAAGGGTTTTCATAGTTCTAGCGCCGGACTATGACGCTGTTTCGCTAGTTCACAAGTGCTAAAAGTTTCAGTCCCGCAACGCTGAAGCGGTGAGGCGTAGATGGCGGCGATGGGCTGGGAACGGAGCCGGGTGGCCAATCGGCGCGCCTGCTCGCGTCCATCGGCGGCAAGGGCCACATCGGTTTCGCCGCCCCCATTTTCATTTTGCGGCTCGGGATTACGCGCGGACGCAGGGAAGTTGAAAGTCGAGAAACAAGGAGTTTCGAGTGGCGGGTTTTGGGTTGAATATGTGAACGTGTGAAGGGTTTGAAGATTTGAAAGGTGTGAAAGTATGACAGGATTCGTTCTCCCGCTGTGGACGCTGCTGGCCGTGCTGACGGCGCAGGCAGCGACGCCGCGCGCGCCGGTTTCGCGTGATGATTCAATCGAGGCGGCGTTCCGCCTGGTGCACGAAGCGGTCGAGCGGGGTGAAGTTCCGGGCGCGATTGCGCTCGTGGCGCGCGGCGGAAAGATTCTTCGACAGGAAGCCTACGGTCTGAGGGACCTTGAAAAGCAGCTTCCCTTTACCACGAACACGCTTTGCTGGATCGCTTCAATCACCAAACCGGTGACAGTGGCCGCGGCGATGACACTCGTCGATAAGGGCAAACTGAAGCTGGATGATGAGGTGGAGAAGTATTTGCCGGAATTTCGCGAGCAAACGGATACGAATGGCGTGCATTACGCAGTCACGATCCGGCAGTTGATGTCGCACACTTCAGGGCTGGTGCCGAACCCGCCCACGCGGCGTTCGGGCTGGCCCATTGGAGGGCCGTTGGATGATTCATGGCTCGAACAGAATCTTCCCGACATCGTCCAGACCATTGCCCGGAGCCGGCTGCGCTTCAAGCCGGGCAGCAAATTCGAATATTCCAATTCCGCTCTGTTCGTGCTGGGCCGGGTGATTGAGGTCGTTTCCGGAAAGCCGTACGCCGCCTACACGAAGGAACGGATCCTGGAACCCCTCGGAATGACGGACACGCATTACGCGCCGCCACCGGCAGAGGCAAAGCGCATCGCGGTGATCCACGCGCGGCGGGATGGCCAACGTGAAACGATCTTTCGGTTCAACCCGGCGGTGAAGATCGCAAATACGGCGCCCGACGGAGGGCTGTTTTCCTATCCGGCACAACTCGTGCCTTTCCTGCAACTGTTTCTCGACAACGACGAGCGAGTACTGTCGCGCCGCGCAGCAGCGGAAATGTTGAAGCCGCAAAGCCACGGGTGGGGCCTCGGCTGGTCGCTGTCCGAGGGCGTTTTCCTGCACGAAGGCTCCAGCGGCACGCTTGCCTGGGCTGATCCCGCGACGGGCGTGATTGGCATCCTGTTCCTGCAATACCGCGACCAAAATAAAGTCGATGAGCGGTTGCGCCAGCAATTCCGGGAAGCGGTGCGCGGTGCATTCGCGGCGGGAAAGTTGTGATGGCTGAACGTTGGCTCGGGATATTGCAATAAGACGGCCTCGGTGCGATGGCCGCTGGGGTGAGGCAGAACATGAGGTTGCCCCGCAGCGGCCACGCAACTGGGGCGGGTGCCCCATACACCTGGTGCGCGCACTGACGATAAACACAATCTGACACAGGAAAGGCTAATCGGCTCCAACAGGGGGTGTTCACGGGATTACCATTATGAAAAAATTCGCGCAGCAGAAGCGTGGCACGCCTTTGTTCCACTTCCTGATCTTCACCGCCTGCATCACTGCATTCTCTCCACAGTTAGTCGCCGAGCGCTCGCCGCGCTATTCCGTCATCCCACTTGGCACACCGGGCACTGATCACGCATGGAGCGAGAACTTCATGTATCCCGAGTACATCAACAAGAAGGGAGACATCGTCGGGCAACGGGGCAGTGGTGTCGTTCTGTATCGGGATGGGACTATTTACGAGTTAGGTTATCCCCGGGAACCTCTCGAGAATGGCTGGACATCGGCGATCAACGACCGTGGTGAAATCCTGGGGGTTGCTTTCGCAGAATCGTCAGTCTCCTTCGTTCTTCAATCCTTGCCGCGCCCCCTCCTCGTTGCCGACGCCCGTAACTTGCCTGTTCCGGCATTCGTCGCCATGGACGTCAACAATGGCGGCACAATCATCGGTTACATTTACAACCGGCAGGACGATACGATCACTCCGGTTGTCTATCACGATGGCCGCATTACCGAACTGCCTTCGCTCTTTCCGGGCCGGTATGCCAGCCCTTTCTCCATTAATGACCGCGGCCAGATCCTTGGCCAGGCCGCGTTCCACGACGGAGTCGATCGTCCTAACGGCGCGCCAGGTCTTCGCGCTGTTATCTGGTCCGGTGGCCGTCTCAAAAACCTTGGCGTCCTCCCAGGGTTTCATGATTCCCATGGAGCCAGCATCAACGACCGGGGCGAAGCCGTTGGACACTGCTACGGTCCGGAAGGTTTCGGGGGTTTCATTTACCGCCACGGCGTCATGCGCCCGCTTCCCTCGCCACCAGGCGCACGGCACACCTTTGCAACACGTATCAACAACGCCGGCGATGTCCTGGTTCATGTCATTCCCTGGCGCGAGAATGACGAAGCTTCAGTTCCATATGACAGCTTCTGGTTGTACGCCGATGGCGCTTTGCACGATCTCACCGCGATGGTTGCCTGGCCTTCGAGATGGCGCGTCCAGGCGTTGTACCTTTCCGACATCAACGATCGCGGGGAAATCGTGGGTGTCGCCCATTACCTTGATCGAAATCATCGTTTCTTCACGCAGGGCATTCTCCTCGTGCCGCGAAACAATGGAAACCGAGGCCGCATCTCCCGGTCTGACGGTCCATTCATCGCCCCACGCTGATCATCAAACAACCCCATCTGCTTCGGCCGCGATGGATCAGACGCGAAGTCTCTCAACCCTCAACCACCGTGCTTTTGGGGCACACACCCCCTTCCGTCGCGGGCGATGCAACGTCCACACTCGGGCATCGCGTTGTACTACGGCAGGACACTTCTGCCTGCCCAACGCAGTTGCAAGGGTGTCGCTATGAAAACGGGTGTTGGTTGGGGGTGCGTGAGTCTGCTGCTTGCGGTTTGCGGGACGTATTGTCTGGGCGATCCCAGCCAGCAGGATACCGTCGTTGATAACCGGTTCGAGTTCACGCAGGCGGAATACGTCGTCGCCGAAGATGCCACCAACGCTGTCATCCCCGTTCGCTTTTATCCAGGTAACCGCGGCCTCGGCGGTTCCGTCCCTTACACCACCGAGGACATCTCAGCCACCGCCGGCGAAGATTACACCCAGGTTAGCGGGACGTTATGGTTTTCCGGCTGGGGCCCACACTTCCTCACGGTGCCCATCATTTGGGATGACCTCGACGAAGCCGACCAAACCGTTCTCCTGCGACTTATCGGTGGCGGTTGGAAGACGATGGTCGGACCGCAGGCCACGGCCACGTTGCGAATCACAAATGTCCGCCCCCCGCTGCGCCTCCGCCTCGCTCCTGGCGCCAGAGGTTGCGTCATCATTTCATGGCCGGACAACGGTATCGCCTGCGTCCCTGAACAATCCGCAAATCCCCTTTCCGGTAACTGGACCACCGTGACTAATGCGACCGCAACCGCCTCAGGCCGGTTCTTCGTCACAAACACCTGCTCCATGCCAGCCACGTTTTACCGTCTCCGCAAACCGTAGCGGCGATTCCTCGTTAAACCCCGTCGATCACGGGCAGACAATCATATGAAAAAGCTCGTACAGTCGAAGAGAATCGCACGTTTGTTCCACTTCCTGATCATTGCCGCTTGTATCAGCGTCGTCTCTCCATGTTTGGCCTCGGAGCGGTCCCCGCGTTATTCTGTCATCCTCCTGGGCGGTCCGGCTACCGAATCTGAATGGCCTGACAATCATGTGCAGCCTTCACGCATTAATCACCGGGGAGACGTGATCGGACTGACGCCTCGCGCGCCCGTTCTCTACCGCGACAGAACGCTGCGCTCCCTGTGGTCTGCGGAAGAGCGTTACTACACCTACTTCCCTCCGCCGATCAACAATCGTGGAACGGTCGCCGCGATTGCCTTTGGTTTGGACTCAGACCAATCTCCCCCGGTCATCGCGTTCACTTACTCGACCACCGGGCGAAACCAGGGTTTCACCCTCGCCCGCGCCTCCACTTTCGCTTTTCGCTGGTTTGTCCCGTGGGACATGAACGACTGGGGCACGATCGTTGGGGAACTGCGTGACGCTCCCTTGCGAACGGCGGTTGTTTACCGGGATGACGAAGTGCGCGTTCTGCCGTCGCTGTCTGCGGGCGGTGAGGCCGTCGCCCATGCCATTAACAATCGCGGCCAAATCATCGGCACTTCCGGGTCCGAAAACTTCAGCTACCCATTTTTTCCCACCCGCGCGGTCATTTGGTCAAATGGGCGCGTTCAGGACCTTGGCCTCCTGCCGGGCTGCGTGAACGGCGAGGGCGCAGACATTAATGACCGGGGCGAAGCTGTTGGATCCTGTAATGACATGTCGGAAGAGTCCGGGTTCATCCTTGGCTTCGCACACGGGTTCATCTGGAGGAACGGCGTCATGAGACGCATTTCCGTGCCCGCCGGCACAAAAATTTGTGTTCCGCTGCGTATCAATAACTGCGGTGACGTGCTCATCCGTTACTTCCCGCGAAGGAACTCCGACACCTTTGGCGACGGCTGCTGGTTGTACTCAGATGGCGTCCTGCATGACCTCGACCAAATCGTTGCCAACGCAACAGGTTGGCGGGTCATTGGCCTTGGACTTAACGACATGAATGATCGCGGCGAAATCGTTGGTGTCGCCCAATACCTTGATCGGAACCTTCGCGCCTTTACGCAGGGCATTCTTCTCGTGCCGCGCAACCGAAACGCGCATTTCATGTCCGACGGTCGACTCATCGCCCCACGCTAATCATCAAACAACCCCATCTACTCGGGACGCGATGTATCATGAATTCTGTGTCCACGAAATCGGGGCAACCTCAGGGAAAGTGCCCAGGGGCGAGCGATCAGTAATCAGTAATCAGCGGGTGGCGCAGTCAGGACATCGGTAACAGCCGGATTCAGAAGTCAGAATTCTCTCAAGAGACTTTCTTTTTCTTTGCAAAAATGCGTTTCGCCTTCCATGCGATCAATTTCACTTTTTCGAGCCAGCGTTTGGCCCATGCAAATTTGGTGGCCAGAATGGCGAGGCCCAGCGGGATGACAACAATGGCAGGCCCTGGCAAGACTATCATTGCGAAGCCGGCGGCAAGGACAATTCCACCTGCGGCCCCGACCCAAAATCGTTTGATAGTCCGTTTGTTCATTAATTCTGGTTGGTTGTTGTTGCCCCCATCCCACCATCCACTATCCAACCGCGGTCCTGGCCGCGCATGTCGGGCGATGACACCAGAGGGAAAGTTCACAATTCAGAAGTCAGTAGTCAGAAATCATGGCTTTTCAGAACAAAGCAGAAATCTCGGGCTCGACGGAGCTCGCCTCCGAGGCAGTTACGGGGTGAGTTTATGGCTCAAGCGGACTTCCGCGTTGCCCGTGCCGAACACCAGCACAATGTCCGCTTTGGCCAGGCAGTTTGCGATACAACTGTCCAACGCGTCGACGACGTCCGCGTAGACGGTGGCCAATTCCTGGGTGCCCACCCATCCGCCTCCGTTATGCCAGTAATCTCCCGACGGGTCTTGTTGAATGAGGATTTTCATATTTTCCACTCGGTGGTGGTCTCTTCGCCGAATTTGAATCCATTTCCACCTGGCTGCTGGATCGACCGGTGGTTTGGCTGTGGACTTCGCGGCCAGGCGTACGCGCGCGCTCACAATGCTTCTCCAGTCAACTGGCTGAGTTGCCTTCTTAAGTCGACCTTGTCCGGGTCATCCGCCGCATCGGGTCGCTGGTACCAATGGCGCAGCGCAGGCCGGCACCCGGGGAGGAGCAGATGCTGAATGGCTTCATGAACCCGCGTGGAGTGCGGACCTTCGAGCATTCGAAAAGTGTCATGCGCGGCCATCAATGCTGAGATCGGGCGCAGTTCGTCCGAACAAGTGGAGGGGCCGGCCATATTGGCCTGATAACACTTCTGTAATTGCGAATCTGTGAAAATCATGTTTTGCCCAATGAAACGGAACGATGGCTGATCCCCACTCCGGCGGCGCGCCATGACGCCGACAGCGGCCAAACATCGTCGGCGTCGCTGAGTCACGCCGCTGCATCGTGCTCCCTTCCGCATTTCCAGCAGGAGTTGAAGCAGTCCTCGTTTCCGGCGCCGCAGGTGCGGCACGTCCAATAGGATCGCCGGTCGGGAGAGGGAT
>Ga0105340_1000416_pt1 | contig 20719 bp, 21 predicted proteins | sample EasRivMeERMLT700_FD_89676 | JGI IMG/M metagenome (GOLD analysis project Ga0105340, IMG submission 89676) | Soil microbial communities from meander-bound floodplain in the East River, Colorado, USA - East River MetaG ERMLT700 | ecosystem: Environmental > Terrestrial > Soil > Floodplain | place...
GGAGAGCCGCCCGCTCATCGACTTCCTGCAGGCGCACCAGATCCGGCCCGAGTTCACCTGCCGCGTGCGCTGGTCGCCGGGAACGCTGACGGTGTGGGACAACCGCTGCACGCAGCACAGCGCCGTCAACGACTACCACGGCCAGCGCCGCCGGATGCGCCGCCTTACGGTGGGAGCCCAGACTCCGAAGTAAGAAATGGGCGCCGACCCGAAGACGACGGTCTCACGGGCCGAGTTCCTCAACCTGTTCGCCGCCGTGTTCCTGCCGATGTTCATGGCGGCGGTCGACCAGACGCTGCTCGCCACCGCCACGCCGGCGATCGCGGACTCGCTTGGGGGCTTGCGCGACAGCTCCTGGATCGTGGTCGGCTATCTCCTCGCCTCGGCGACCATCGTTCCGCTGTACGGGCGGCTCGGCGACCGCCATGGGCGGCGCAACGTGCTCCTCGCCGCGCTCGGCGTGTTCGCGCTCGGCTCGGCGGCGTGCGGCGCGGCGCAGACGCTACCGCAGCTGGTCGCGGCGCGGGTGCTGCAGGGATTGGGCGGCGGCGGGCTGATGACGCTCTCTCAGGCGCTGATCGGCGAGCTCGTGCCGCCGCGCGAGCGTATCCGCTTCCAGGGCTATTTCGCGCTGGTCTTCACCTGCGCGAGCATCGGCGGGCCGGTGCTCGGCGGGCTGGTCGTGTCGCACTGGAGCTGGCGCTGGCTGTTTCTCGCCAACCTGCCGTTCGCCGCGCTTGCGGCGTGGCGCCTCGCGTGCCTGCCGGCGGGCGAGCGCCATCCCGACGCCGCGACCGGACGCGACGTGCCCGGGCAGGTCCTCTTCGCGGTCGGCGCGGTGAGCGCGCTCTTCTGGCTCACCTCGGTCGGGCATCACTTCGCCTGGAGCTCGCCCGAGAGCCTGGCGATCGCCGCGGTCGCGGTCGTGACCCTCACCGCGCTAGCGTGGCACGAATCGCGTCACGCCTCACCGTTCCTGCCGGTCGAGCTGCTGCGCAACCGCACGATCTCGCTTTCCGCGACGCTGACCGCGCTGTTCGCCGCGAGCCTCTTCGCCCTGGTTTTTTTCCTGCCGATCTACCTGCAGCTCGGCCATCGCGTAGGCGCGCTGCAATCTGGCCTGCTTCTGCTTCCCGTGACTGCGGGCATGGTCACGGCAGCGATGACCGCGTCGAAACTCCTCGGGCGCACGGGTGACGCGCACTGGATCCCGGTCGCCGGGATGTCGCTCGCCGCGGCAGCGCTGCTTCTGCTCGGTCTCCTGCCGGACGACAGGGGGCTCGTGATCGGGCTCGGATTCCTGACCGGGCTTGGCCTGGGCTCGGTGATGCCGATCAACCAGGTGGTCGTGCAGACCGTCGCCGGGCGCGCGCGCCTGGGCGCGGCGATGGCGCTCTTGGGGCTCGCGCGCTCGACCGGCGGCGCTGCGGGGGCGGCGCTATTCGGCGCCGTGCTGTTCGCACTGATGCCGCACATGGACGTGGTGCAGGCTTTTCATCGCGCCTTCCTCGTCGCTGGGGGCCTCGCGGTGCTCGGTGCGCTGGCCGCGAGCCGTATTCCCCGCGTCAAGCTCTGGCCTTAGGTCAATAAAAAAGCCCGGGAAGCCCGGGCTCTTGTTGCGCCTGACGGCGCGTTACACCTGCTTGATATTCGTGGCGCGCGGGCCCTTGGGGCTCTGCTCGACCTCGTATTGAACCTTGTCGTTCTCCTTCAGCGTCTTGAATCCGCTCGCCTGGATGGCGGAGAAGTGCACGAAAAGATCCTTGCTGCCGTCGTCGGGGGTGATGAAGCCGAAGCCCTTCGCGTCGTTGAACCACTTTACGGTACCGGTACTCATGTCTGTTTCCTTGATCGGTTGAAAAAAGGCGGATCGCCTGCGGACCATCAAGAGGGAACGAACGGACGGATGAGGACGGTACGTACGTGCTGCTTGAAATCCTGCGGGTACCGTTATACAGGGTTTTTCTTCGGGGCGGGGTGAATGTTGTCCACCCAGTGGACTTCTTCCGGTTTCTCAACCACAGGGAGATCCGGAAGATTCACGACCACCGGCTCCTGACCGCTGCGGCACAGGACGCAGGAGAGCGGCTCGGTGTCGCTCGCGTTGATCTCCTGGTGCGGCACGTAGGGCGGGACGTAGATGAAGTCGCCGGGGCCGGCCTCGGCGACGAACTCGAGCTTCTCGCCCCAGCGCATGCGCGCCTTGCCGCTCACTACATAGATGACGCTTTCGACCGCCCCATGGTGATGCGCGCCGGTCTTGGCCTTGGGATGGATGACCACCGTGCCGGCCCAGAGCTTCTCGGCGCCGGCGCGCGCCCGGGTGATGGCCGCGGCGCGGTTCATGCCCGGAGTCTGCGGCGTGTTGATGTCGAGCTCGTTCGAGCGCACGACGCGCACGCCGTCGAGTTTCCACTTCGGGTCTGACTTCGGCGAGTCTGGCTTGCTCATCGCGCTATTATGGAATGGCCATGCGATCGCTGCTTGTTCTCACGTTCGTCGCAGGCGCGGCGTCGGCCCAGACCCCGAGCCCGCCGCATCCGCTGACCCACAGCCCGCCGCCGCAGCCGCCGATCGTGCTCAATCCGCTGCCGCTGCAGGAGCGCGTCGATCTGCGCAAGGGCACCAAGGAGCCGTCGGCGCTTTGCACCCGGGAGGTGTTCGTCCCGTGCCCCGACGAGCGCACGCGCGACTGCACCCGCAAGGAGACGTACCGCTGTAACTAAATTCGGGGATGCCGGAAACGCGGAGCGCGCGCCCTTCATCTAATGGGCAAGTGATTTCTCTGCGGAGCACTGCCATGAAATTTCGCCCGGCCGGTCTCGCTTTCGTTGCGCTCGCCACCTTCACTGCAGTCGCCCCCGGGCAACAACCGCTTTCGGAAAACGACAAGCTGATCAGCGCGCACGCGCAACGCCTGCTGAGCGAAGGGCGACGTATCTTCCGTTTCGATACCATGGGCTCGGAGTCGTTCTGGGGCGACGCCCTGCACTGCGAAACCGGATCAGATGCCGGCGTAGCAGTCGTACCCCTGGCTTCGCCGGGTCATGCTTTCCAGGAGTCGCGCAGCGTCACCGTGCGGTTGAAGGTCATCCCGTCGTAGTCGGCGATGAAGTAGCCGTGGCGCTCGAACTGGTACGCCTGGCGTGACCGTGTGTCGTGCAGCGCAGGCTCGACCTGCGCGTCGACGAGCTTGCGCGAGTCCGGGTTGAGGTCCTGGAGGAAATCGCGCTCCTTGCCCGGCTCCGGCACCTTGAACAGGCGATCGTAGAGCCGGACTTTCACTGCATGGGCCTGCTTTGCGCTCACCCAGTGGATGTTGCCCTTCACTTTGTACTTGTCCGCGCCGGGCGAGCCTGAGCGCGAATCCGGGTGGTGCGTGCAGTGCACGACGCCGTCCTTCATGCCGATGCACTTCACCACGTACCCGTAGCGCAGCCGCACTTCGTTGCCCGGGAACAGGCGGAAGTAGCCCTTTTCGGGCTTCTCCTGGAAATCCTCGCGCTCGATCCAAAGCTCCTTTGAAAACGGCACCTGGCGCTTGGCCCAGTCGGGCTTCTGCGGATGGTTGGGCACGTCCATCAGCTCTTCCTTGCCGGCGGGGTAGTCGTCGATCACGAGTTTCACCGGGTCGAGCACCGCCATGCGCCGCGGCGCAACGTCGTTCAGGTGCTCGCGCATGCAGTCCTCGAGGATCGAGAAATCGATCAGCTGGTGCGCCTTGGACACGCCGATGCGCTCGGCGAACAGGCGGAACCCCTCCGGCGTGTAGCCGCGGCGGCGCGCACCGGCGAGCGTGGGCATGCGCGGATCGTCCCAGCCGTCGACGATGCGCTCTTCGACCAGCTGGATGAGTTTTCTCTTGCTCAGAATCACGTAAGTCAAATTCAGCCGCGCGAACTCGATCTGCTTTGGTAAAGGAGGAGATATGAGACCCACAGCTGCTACTTGCTCGTTGAACCAGTCGTAGAGCGGGCGATGGTCCTCGAACTCGAGCGTGCACAGCGAATGGGTGATTCTCTCGAGGCAGTCGGAGAGGCCGTGCGCCCAGTCGTAGGTGGGATAGATGCACCACTTGTCGCCGGTGCGGTGATGATGCGCGTGGCGGATGCGGTACATCACCGGGTCGCGCAGGTTGATATTCGGCGAGCGCATGTCGATCCTGGCGCGAAGCACGTGCGCCCCGTCCTTGTATTTGCCGTCGCGCATGCCGGCGAAGAGCGCGAGGTTCTCGTCGACGCTGCGCTTGCGCCAGGGCGAATCCTTGCCCGGCTCGGTGAACGAGCCGCGCGCGGCGCTCATCTCCTCGGCGCTCTGGCTGTCGACGTACGCCAGCCCGGCCGCGATCAGCGCTTCGGCGAACTCATAGAGCTTGCCGAAATAGTCCGAGGCATAGAGATCCGCCCCCCACTCGAAGCCGAGCCACTTCACGCCTTCCTTGATGGAGTCGACGTACTCCTGCTCCTCCTTTTCCGGGTTGGTGTCATCGAAGCGCAGGTTGCAGCTCCCCCCGTGCTGCTCGGCGAGGCCGAAGTTGAGGCAGATCGACTTGACGTGGCCGAAGTGCAGGTAGCCGTTCGGCTCGGGCGGAAAGCGCGTGTGCACCCTGGCGTAGGTGCCGGCGGCCAGGTCGGCATCCACTATTTGCCGAATGAAGTTTGAGCTGGAGGGGGCGCGATCCATCGGAAATAATTGAAATTCCTCGAATTTTATCAGCGCGGGCGTAGACTGCATCACCGATCCCAAGGAGGCGTCCTATGAAAACCCTTATCGCATTGCTGTTCGCATTCACCGCCACCGGCGCGCTAGCCCATGACAAGGTCGGGAGCGAGAAGCTCGGCAAAGTGCTGTTCAAGACCTCGTGCACGCCGCAGGCGCAGAAAGAGTTCGAGCGCGCGCTCGGCATGCTGCACTCGTTCTGGTTCCCGGAAACCATCAAGGTGTTCTCGGCGATTCCGCAGATCGACCCGGGCTGCGCGATCGCCTACTGGGGCCTCGCGGTGTCGATCCGTCCCAACCCGCTGGTCGGGCCCTGGGATGCGGCGACGCTGAAGCGCGGGCTCGAGGCGGTCGAGAAGGGCGAAGCGATCGGCGCAAAGACGCAGCGCGAGCGCGACTGGCTCGCCGCGATCAAGGAGTTCTACAAGAATTACGAAAGCGTCGACCAGGACACTCGCACCGCCAACTACGAGAAGGCGATGGCGGCGCTCGCCAAGAAGTATCCGAACGACGTCGAGGCGAAGATCTTCCACGCGCTCGCGCTGAACGAGGCCTTCGACCACAAGAACATGGCGCCGCTCCAGCAGGCGATCAAGATCCTCGAGCCGCTGGACAAGAAGTATCCCGACCATCCCGGGATCACGCACTACCTCATCCACAGCTACGACTTCGCGCCGCTCGCGAAGAAGGGAATCCCGGCGGCCAACAAGTACGCGAAGATCGCGCCGTCCGCGCCCCACGCCCTGCACATGCCCTCGCACATCTACACCATGGTCGGCATGTGGAAGGAGTCGATCGAAGCCAACCTCAAGTCGAACGTGGTTTCGCGCGAATACGCCGAGACGGCGAAGCTCGACGGCGTGCTGGTCGGCGTGCCGCACGCGAACGACTTCATGCAGTACGCGCATCTCCAGCTCGGGCAGGACGGCAAGGCACGGCAGCTGATCGAGGAAACCGCGCCGATCAAGAAGGTGCTCGGACCGATCCACGCCGGCCACATGGCGCGGGCCGCCGTGCCCGCGCGCTACTTCCTTGAGCGTCAGGACTGGAAAGGCGCCGCGGCGTTGCAGCCGCTCGGCTCGCCGTTCCCGGCGGCCGAGGCGATCACGCACTACGCGCGCGCTATGGGTGCGGCGCGGAGCGGCGACTCGGCCGCGGCGCAGGCGGACATCGAAAAGCTGAAAGGCCTGCGCGAGCAGATCGAGAAGGCGAAGCAGGCGTACTGGGCAGAGCAGGTGGAAATCCAGATCCTCTCGGCCCAGGCCTGGCTCGCCAACGCCCAGGGCAACAAGGAGGAGGCGCTCAAGTTCATGCGCGCGGCCGCGGACCTCGAGGACTCGAGCGAGAAGCACGTGGCGATGGAGAACCGGCTCTACCCGATGCGCGAGCAGCTCGCCGACATGCTGCGCGAGCACGGCCAGCCGGCGGCGGCGCTCAAGGAATACGAAGCGTCGATGAAAGCGGCGCCGAACCGCTTGCGCGGCTACTACGGAGCGGCCAAGGCCGCGGAGGCCGCCGGGATGCCGAAGAAGGCGACCGGCTACTACCAGAGCCTCGCGCGCCTTACAAAGGAGGCCGACAGCGACCGCGCCGAGCTGCGCGAGGTGAAGGAGTGGCTCGCCGCGCGGCAGTGAGGCTTCTGCTGGTGCTCCTCCTTGCCGGGGTCGGCTGCGCGCTGGCCGAACCCGGCGATCCAGAGGAGGGCGGCTCGGACCCGGAGTACACCCAGGGCGTGGCCGCCATCGAGGGGAAGGACTGGAAGACCGCCATCCGGCTGCTGTCGTCCGCAGCCCTGCGCGACACGCGCAACGCCGAGATCCAGAACTACCTCGGCTACGCCTACCGCAACACCGGGGAGCTGCCGCTGGCGTTCAAGCACTACTCGCGCGCCCTGCAGCTCAACCCCCGGCACCGCGGGGCGCACGAGTACCTCGGGGAGGCCTACCTGATGATCGGCAACCTCCCCAAGGCGCAGGAGCACCTCGAGCTCCTGAAGAAGATCTGCCTCATCCCTTGCGCCGAGACCGGCCACCTCGAGGGGAAGATCGCCGCCTACCGGGCCCGTTGAGACATACCTCACTGACGGAACAGGGGTTTTTGGATTATCCTTCGCGTACAACTCGAACTGGGAGGATACCCATGAAACTCGCTTCAATCGCAATGCTCGCAGTGGTCGCCGGCCTTTACGGCTGCGCCACGACCGAGTCGCAGGACAGCAGCACCCCCGGCGCCACGCCCTCCGCGAGCGCCAGCACGTCGGGCGGCGTCACACCCGGCACGGCACGAGCCCCGGTACGCATGGGCACGGGCTTTACCGGCACCGCACCCGGCACGCGCCCCGACCTCAAGTACAGCGTGTATTTCGAATACGATCAATACGACGTGAAGTCCGAGTACCGCGCGCTGGTCGAGAGCCATGCGCGCTGGCTGAAAGCCAACCCGCAGGCGCGCCTGGTGATCGAAGGCAACGCCGACGAGCGCGGCAGCCGCGAGTACAACGTGGCGCTCGGACAGCGCCGCGCCGAGTCGGTAACCAAGCTGCTCGTGCTGCTCGGCGCAAAGCCCGAGCAGATCGAGGCGGTGAGCTGGGGCGAGGAAAAGCCCCGCTCTACGGGGCATGACGATAAGTCGTGGTCGGAGAACCGCCGCGACGATTTCGTGCAGCGGTAAAGATTTTCTTGCAGTAAGAAAAGGGTCGGAGCAGCGCTCCGACCCTTTTTGTTTCAGCTGTCCAGGCCGAGCAGGCGTGCCGGGTTCTTGCGCATCATGATGTCGATGTCGGCGTCGGAGATGCCCTCGCGCTTCATGGCGCCGATCGCGGTCTCGAGCCCGTCGGGGTGCGTCATGTTGCCGGTCTGTCCGAGGTCGGAGGAGATGACGAGGCTCTTCGCGCCGATCTCCTTCACCGCCTGGGCGACGTGCTTCGCGTTGATCTGGGTCCAGTGGGTCAGGAAGGCGAGCGGGGCGTTCGGCCCGGCGAGGAACTGGAGGAAGCACACCTCGATCACCGCGCCCATGTCGGCAACCTGCTTCGCCTGCGCCATGCTGAGGCCGGGGACGTTGGTCAGGCCGTGCGTGATCAGCATGTTCTTCACGCCGAGCTCGCGCCCGCGCCGCACCACGGCGATGATCTCCTCGGGATGGACGTGGCCGGTGGCGAGCACCAGGTTCTCCCGGGCGATGATCTTCAGGATCGCTTCCATTTCCGGCGTGACCTGGCCGCCGGGGGCGACCACCAGGCCGCGCGCATCGGGCTTGGCGAGCGTCTTCACGTGCTTGTCGGACTCGAAGGTCGGCAGCCACACCACCTTGCCGCGCCCGCCGTAGGTGCGGTGCATCCACTCGACCGCGTCGGGATTGACGCCGCCGACCGCCTTGTTGAGCACGACGCCGCCCCAGACCTCGATGCCCGGCACCACTTTCATCACCAGCGCGGCGCGGCTCGCAGTCTCGGCGACGTGGTTCTTGAGCAGGATGCCGCGCATGCCCTTCGATTTGGCGAGCTGCGCGACGTCGATGTCGTCCATGTTGCGGCCGAACACGTCGGGGTGCGAGTGCACGTGCATGTCGATCACGCCCGCGACCGGGCTGACTTTCGGCGGCGGCGGGGGAAAGCCGGCCTGCGCGAAGACCTGGGCCGCCGCAAACAACCCTGCGAACGCGAACGCTGTTCTCATTCGACTCCTCCCGTGGTTGGTAAAAATCATATCCGGAAGCGCTGATCCGTGCTCGGCCTCTTTGTTGCGCGGTGCGTCAATCCTCGACCACAGTCAACAGGAGTAGATTGGCGCTTGCGACACTTCGCAACCCACCCTGAGGAGGGAAGAATGATAAGGACTGCCTTTGCCGCAATCGCGCTTGCGGTGCCGGTGCTTGCAGCCGCCCAGACCTGGAAGATGCCGACCGAAAGCCAGCGCTGTCCGTCCAAATGGGGAGCCGGCGATGAGCGCGGATCGATGAACCATCAGAAGCCCGCGACGGTGATGAACGCGGCGCGCCTCATCAAGTCAGGAGAAGTGATCGAGCTCGCTCACGTGCTCGGCCCGTCGATGGCGTTTTTCGGCACGCGGCGCTTCGACGTGCATGCGAAGCGCACGTTCATGAACACGTTTTCGAACATGCGCGGCTCGAACGAGGAGCTCGTCGTCACCGAGCTTGGCCAGGTCGGTACCCAGTTCGACGGCTTCGCCCACCAGACGCACATGGACTCCTGGTACAACTGCTTCAAGGTCGCGGAGAACGCCACGCGCAGCGGATTCTCCAAGCTCGGCGTCGAGAAAGTGGGCATGGTCATGACGCGCGGCGTGCTGATCGACGTCGCGGCGCTGAAAGGCGTCGACATGCTTCCCGACACCTACGAGATCACGGCGCAGGACCTGCAGCAGGCGCTGGACCGCCAGAAGGTGAAGCTCCAGCCGGGCGATGCCGTGCTGATCCACACCGGCTGGGGCAAGCTGTACGGCAAGGACAACCCGCGCTACGTCAAGACCTGTCCGGGGGTCGGCGTGGCGGCGGCGGAATGGCTGGCAAAGCAGGACCCGATCCTCGTCGGCGCGGATAACTGGCCGGTCGAGGTGGCGCCGAACCCCGACTCGCAGCTCAGCCTTCCGGGGCACCAGATTTTCCTGGTGGTGAACGGCATCCACCTGCTCGAGAACGTGAAGCTCGATGAGCTGGCGGCAAAGAAGGTGTACGAGTTCGCGTTTGCCATGCAGCCGCTCAAGATGCAAGGCGGCTCGGGCTCCACGGTGTCGCCGGTCGCCATCCGCTAGGCCGGAATGCTGGATGTCCTGATTCGCGGCGCGTCGGTCGTCGACGGGACCGGCGCGCCGGCGTTTCAGGCTGACGTTGGCGTAAGCCACGGCCGCATCGTCGAAGTTGGAGCGATCAAGTCTTCTTCGAAGGACACAGTCGACGGCGCTGACCTGTTCCTGATGCCGGGAATCGTCGACGTGCATACGCACTACGACGCGCAGGTCACCTGGGATCCGACCCTGTCGCCCTCGGTGTCGCTCGGCGTCACGACCGCGATCATGGGCAACTGCGGCTTCGGCATCGCGCCCTGTCCGGCGCCGCTGCGCGAGACGGTGGTGCGCAACCTCTCGGTGGTCGAAGGCATGGACCTCGAGGCGCTGCTCTCAGGCACGCGCTGGGAGTTCGAGACCTTCGCCGAATACCTCGACGCGCTCGAGCGCATCGGGCCTTACGCAAACATCGGCGTGCTGGCGCAGCACTCCACGATCCGCACGGCCGTGATGGGGGAGGAGGCCTCGACCCGGAAAATCCCCGACGCCGGGGAACTCGAAGCCATGAAAGACCTCGTGCGCCAAGCCATGCGCGCAGGCGCGGCGGGGTTCGCCTCGTCCTTCTCGCCGAACCACAGCGGCTGGGGCGGGCGCCCGATGCCCTCGACGATTGCGTCGGACGAAGAGCTGGCACAACTGGTCGGGGTGTTGAAGGAAAGCGGCAAGGGCATCTTCGTGATGGCGACGGGCTCGCGGGCCACCCCCGACTACATGGAGGCCATCGCCGCCGAGACCGGCCGGCCGGCATTCATGGTGACGGTGCTCACCATGCACAACAAGGCGCAGCCCGGGCGGGCGCTGCAGTACTACGAGCGCTGCGCCGCCGCGCTCGCCCGCGGCCGCGAGTTGTACATCCATGCGAACTGCCAGCCGCTCTCGTTCGACTTCACGCTGCGCGACCCCTACATCCTCTATTCGCACGACGCCTTCGACCGCGTGAAGGCAGCGGCGCCGGAGGAAAGGACCGCGGTCTACCGGGATCCCGCCTTCCGGCACCGGCTGCGGCAGAACTTCCGCGAGCCGAAGCCGGGCATTCTTTTCTACGGCGATTGGTCCCAGGTGGAGAAGGAGGGGGTGCCGGTGACGCAGCTTGCGGCCGATCCGCTCGATTACGTCTTCGACTTGCCCCTGGACACGCAGCTCGTGGCGAAGCTGTTCCAGAACGACGACGACGCCGTGGCGCCGCTGCTGCGGCATCCGGCCGGCGTAATCGCGTTGTCGGACGCCGGCGCGCATCTCATCTATTTCTGCGACGCCGGCTTCGGGCTGCACTTCCTCGCGCACTGGGTGCGCGAGAACCAGGCGTTCACGCTCGAGGAAGGGGTGCGCCGCCTCACCAGCGATCCGGCGCGCAAGTACCGCATTCCGAAGCGCGGCGTGATCGCGCCGGGCTATGCCGCGGACCTGCTGCTTTTCGATCCGCAAACGGTGGGCGTTTCGCCCCTCGAGAGGAGAGCCGACCTTCCCGGCGGCGGCACGCGCATGATCCGCAGGCCGCGCGGCGTGCACGGCGTCTGGGTCAGCGGACTACAGGCGTTCGACGGCGCGAAATATATCCGGCGACAGTGCGGTTCGGGCGAGGTGATTAGGAACTTCGACCCATGATCTAGCCGGCTGCACCATGGTCGCGCGTAACCTGCACCGCATAGGGTTACGCCATGGGCACCCGCCTGCTTCCCCGTGACCTGACCGAGCTCTACGCGCACGCCCTGGTGGTGGAGCGCGAGGCCGCCAAGCGCTTCGTCGAGCTCGAGCGCTACATGCGCGATGCCGGCATGGATCACATCGCCGACGAGTTCCAGAGCATCGGCAAGGAGGAGCGCGAGCAGTACGAGCTGCTCGCCATCGGAACCTCCGGCCGCGAGATACCGGAGCCCCGCTCCTGGGAATACGCGCCGCACTTCCTCGGCCCGCAGGCCGGCGTGGCGCGCGCGCCGCGCACCGTGCGCGAGGCGCTGACGCTCGCCATCGCGCTCGAGCGGCGCACGCAGAATTTCTACGTCGACGTGGCCGAGCACACCACCGACGACACCATGTGCGCCCTCGCCGCAGACATGGCCGCCGACGAGAGCCGCCACATCGCGCGCCTCGAGCGCCTGCTCGCGCGCGAGCCCGATCCGCAGGCCGCGGTCGCCGGCGAAGGCGACGTCCTGCGGCTCAAGACCTAGATTAGTTGCTGGCGGCGGTCCCGCCGCTCGCCGCGAGGGAGAGCGAGCGCTCGGTCTGCGCCACGATCTCGCCGGCGGTGGCGTTGTCGTAGAAGAAGTAGCTGCCGTTCTTGGCCGTGATGCGCATGCGCGTCGCCCGCGGGCTGATCGGCTCGATCTCGATCTGGATGGCGCGGTTCTCGGCGCGCGCGTAGATCAGCTCGCCGTACTCGAAGAGCTCGAGCGATTCGAAGGCGATTCCCATGCGCTCGAGCGCCGCCAGCGAAGCGTTCTTCACATCGGCCGCGGGCGCGGTGAAGGTGCGAGAGGTGACGCCTTCGATGTTGTAGCGCAGGGCGGTGCCCGCGCCCGCGCCGATCAGCGTCATGGCGAGCGGCTCGCAGGCGGCCAGGCCGAACAGGAATATCGATAGGAACACTCGTGCCAAGTCGGCACGGTGACCCTCTGTAAAAGAAGCTGCTATCCGGCGAAGCTAGTCCCAGAGGTCCACGGGCTCGCCGCGGCTGCGCATGCGCTCCGCCTTCGCCTGGAGGAAGCGCTGGAACGAGGGCTCCCGCAGGTAGTTGCCGCTCGACACGTACTCGAGCGCGCCGGCGATATGGAACGGCCTGAGATAGGCCTCGGTGCGAAAAACTTCGCGTCCACGTCCGTCGAACAGCAGCAATGTCGGGACATACCCGACGCGCAGCGCGTTCGCCCAGGCAGCGGCGGAGGTCTTCTTGCCGTCGGGGGCGAAGACCGGCTCCTCGGTCGAGAACGCCAGGCGCACAACGTCGAACTTCGCCAGCTGCTCGCGCACCTCCTGTCGCCTGAAGGCTACGGCGTGCATCTCGTCGCACTGGGCGCAGAAGGGCGTCTCGAAGAGCACCGCCAGCGGCTTCGCGCCCGGGCTGCGGCGCAGGTCGTAGGGCGGGGGCAGGAAGAAGGGCTGCGGATGGAGGCTGGCACTGGCCGACTCGCGGCCTTGCCGCTCGAGATACTCCTTGAAGGAGATCCTGCCCGCCACGTGATCGAGCGCAGCATCGAACTGATGCGGCGGGTGGTAGCCGTTCAGGCGCAGCGCGACCCCGCCGCGCTCGTCGAGGAAGACGAGCGTCGGCGTGAACTGCACCTTGAGCTGCGCGGCGAGCCGCTTCTCGGTCGTGGCGGCGCCGTCGGTCCAGGTCACCTCGCGGTCGCCCCAGATGTTGATCGCGAGCGCGACCAAGTGGCGCTGTGCCTTGGCCGCGATCGCCGCCTGGCGGAAATTGACCTCCATCAGGCGCTTGCAGTACGGGCAGCCGTCCTGGCCGAAATACAGCATCACGCGTTTGCCCTGCCTCGCAGCCTCGGCGACGTCTTCGCGCAGGTCGAGCAGCGACTCGCTGAACCAGGCCGGAGGGTCTTGCGCAAACGAGGGGTTGATGTGCAGAACAAGCAAGAAAACGAACGCTCGCATGTCCACAGTATAGTAAGCCGATGCTGCGAGTGCTCTTCCTGTTCGCCGGGCGGCGCGGCCGCGGGCGCATGGCGCTCTCGATCGCCGGCATCGCCCTCGGCGTCGCGCTCGGCTACGGGGTGCACCTCGTCAACCGCGCTGCGGTGAGCGACGTCGCGGCGGCGGTGCGCTCGCTCGCCGGCGAAGCGGACCTCGAGGTGCGCGGCGGGCGCGCCGGCTTCCCGGAAGCGCTCTATCCGAAAATCGCGCAGCTTCCCGGCGTGGCCGTGGCGAGCCCGGCGCTCGAATTGGAGGTAGGGGTTGCAGGCACCGAGCGCACGCTGCGCGTCACCGGCATCGATATCCTGCGCGCCGCGCTCGTGCAGCCGCAGCTCATCCTCGACGATCGCTACGAGCTGCTCGCTCCCGATCGCGTCTTTCTTTCGGCCGCGGCAGCCGAGAGTTTCGGCCTGACCAAGGGCGACACGCTCTCCCTGGTCGTGGGTCAAGCCACTGCAAAGTTGAAAGTCGCCGGCGTGCTGTCCTCGCTGCGCGGCGTGTCCGCGCTCACGGACATCGCCACGGCGCAGTGGCGCTTCGGGCGCCTGGGCGAGCTGAACCGCATAGACGTGCGTCTTTCGCCCGGGGCTGAAAGGCGAAAAGTGTCGGCGGCGATCCAGGCGCTCCTGCCGCCCGGCAGCCACGTCGTCGCGCTCGAAACCTTGGAAGAGGCGAGCGCCTATCCCTCGCGCTCGTACCGCGTGAATCTGAACGTACTCGCGATGGTGGCGCTCTTCACCGGCGGGTTCCTCGTGTTCTCGGCGCAGGCGCTGGAAGTCGCGCGCCGCCGCGGCGAACACGCGCTGCTACGGGTTCTGGGCTTGAAGAAAAGACAGATTTCCCTCCTGGTCCTGGAGGAGGCCTCGCTCCTCGGCGCGGTCGGCGCGGCGGTTGGGCTCCTCCTCGGGTACGCGCTTGCGTCGATGGCGGTCCGAGCTTCCGGCGTCGACCTCGGAGCCGGAATGTTCCGGGGGGTCTCGGCGCAGATCGAAATCAGCGCCGCCGGCGCTATCGTGTACTTGCTCGCGGGCATCCTCGTCGCCGTAGTCGGCGCGCTCCTTCCGGCCCTCGACGCCGCGCGCACCCCGCCGGCCCGCGCGCTCAAGGCGGGCGACGAGCAGACGCTGTTCGAGCGCATTGCCCCGCTCTGGCCGGGCGCGGTCCTGCTCGCCGCCGGCGCTGCGCTCGCCCAGCTCGGCCCCGTGCACGGCGTACCGCTTTTCGGCTATGCCGCCATCGGCTGTCTGTTGACCGGAGCAATCGCGCTGGTCCCGCGCCTGGCCGAATGGCTTTTTCATGCCTTACCCCTGCCGACGTATCCGCCGCTGAGGCTGGCGCTGGGCCAGCTGCGAGCCGCCCCCGGCCAGGCGGCGGTGAGCCTCGCCGCGATCGTGGCAAGCTTCTCGCTGATGGCGGCCATGGCGATCATGGTGGCGTCGTTCCGGCAATCGGTGGACGACTGGCTGCAGACCGTGCTGCCGGCCGAGCTCTATTTCCGCACCACCCACGCCGGCGATACCGGCATTCTCGATGCCGGGCTCGAGGAGCGCGTGCGCGCGTTGCCGCAGGTCGCGCGCGCCGATTTCCTGCGCAGCGGCCGCATCCTGCTCGACCCGGCGCGCCCGCCGCTCGTGCTGATCGCGCGCGATCGCGCCGAGAAGGCGTTTCCCGTGCTGGGCGAGCGTTATGAGCGCCGCGCCAGCGATCCTCCGGGCGTTTGGATCAGCGAGGCCGTTTTTGACTTGTACGGCTTCAAGCCCGGTGGCCGGATCGATGTGCCCATTCTTGGAAATAGCCATACGGTTATCGTCGCCGGAACCTTTCGCGACTACGCGCGGCAGCACGGCGCCGTGCTCATCGAGCGCGCCGACTACGTTGCATTGACCGGCGACCGCGCCGTGAACGACGGCGCGCTCTGGCTCGCACCCGGAACCACGCCGGCCGCGGCGATGGAGGCCCTGAGCGTTCTACCAGGAGCCGCGCAGCTCGACATCGCCGAGCCCGGCGAGATCCGCGAAGTCTCGCTGCGCATTTTCGACCGCAGCTTCGCGGTCACTTACGCCATGGAGGCGGTCGCGGTGCTGGTCGGCCTGTTCGGCCTTTCCTCGAGCCTCGGCGCGATCGTGCTCGCCCGGCGGCGGGAATTCGGCGTGCTGCGCCACCTCGGCCTCACGCGCGGGCAGATCCGCGCCATGCTCGCGGCGGAAGGCGGCCTGCTCGCGCTGGTGGGCTCGGCCGCCGGCCTTGCCGCGGGTGCGGCGATCAGCCTGGTGCTGGTTTACGTCATCAACCGCCAGTCATTCCACTGGAGCATGGAGCTCCACCCGCCTTACCTGCTCCTCGCTGCATTTGTCCTCATCCTGGTTCTTCTTGCCGTCCTCACCGCCATCATCTCCGGCAGGGAAGCGATGGGCATGGCGCCCGTGCGCGCCGTGAGGGAGGACTGGTAGGTCATGTATTCATGGTGCCTTCGGCACAGATGACCGTGGTACCGCCGACTTTCACTCGCTCGACGCGTCCGCCGCGCTTCTCGGCGGAGGCCTCGAGCCTGCTCGCGCGGCCCATTGCAACGCCCTGATCGATGCGCCAGGTGAACACGCCGTCCGCGGCCGGCATGCGCGCGGCGAGCACCCCGGCGAGCCCCACCGCGGCGGATCCGGTGGCCGGGTCCTCCTCGATGCCGAGTGCCGGGGCGAACATGCGCGCGTAGACCTCCTTCTCTCCAGCGAAGAAGTAGAGCTGCGACGCCCAAGCGTTTTTGAAATGCCGCGTCCACGCCGCGCGATCGAGCTGCACCCGGTCGACCGCGGCCTTGTCCGCCAGCCGGACGAACGCGAAGCGCACCCCGCCGCTCGCGAACCAGGTTTCCAGCACCGATCTCTCCGGGAGCGAAAGCGCCGCCGCCGCCGCCGATTTCTCCACTCGATCCGAGGGTGTCTCGACCGGCTTCTCGATCGTGAATTCGGCGTGGATATGCGCGCCGCGCCGGGTGAGCTCGACCGGCACCGGTCCGATGCCTTCTTCCAGAACGATCTTCGCCGGCAGATCCATCTTGCGCAGATGCGCCAGCACCGCGGCGGTGCCGACGGTCGGATGGCCGGCGAACTGCATTTCTGATTTCGGCGTGAAGATCCGCACCCGCAAGGGAGGCAACACGAACGTCGTTTCGGGAAAGTTCAGCTCGCGCGCGATCGCCTGCATAGCGCGATCCGACAGCCCCTGCGCATCCGGAAACACGCCGAGTTGATTGCCGCTGAAGGGCTGGTCCGTGAACACGTCGGCGATGACGAAGCGATGCATAATCTTCTCCATGGAGCGCAGGGCTTTTCTCGGGTTGACCCTCGTTCCGGTCGTTGGCTGGGCCGATCAGGTCCGCTATCCCGACGCCACGCCCAATCGCAAATTCGTGTTTCCGCGCGATCACGGCGCGCATCCCGAGTTCCGCGTCGAGTGGTGGTACGTCACCGGATGGTTAGAAACCACACCGAGTGGCCCTATGGGTTTCCAGATTACATTCTTCCGCGCCCGGCCGGAGGAGGCCAGCGACAATCCGAGCAAATTCAATCCGAGACAGATCCTGTTCGCGCACGCGGCGCTGAGCGACCCGAAGCGCGGCCGCCTGCTGCACGACCAGCGCGCGGCGCGCGCCGGCTTTTCGCTCGCGCACGCCGAGCTCGACCGCACCGGCGTGTGGATCGACGACTGGCGCCTGGAGCTCGATGGCCACCGTTACCACGCGAAGATCGCGGCGCGCGAGTTCGATCTCGATTTTTCGCTGTTCGCGCAGCAGCTGGTTCTCCAGGGCGAGGGCGGCTTCAGCCGCAAGGGGCATCGGCCGAACGAGGCGAGCTACTACTACAGCCGGCCGCAGCTCAACATCGTGGGCAAGCTGAATGGCAGGGACGTCGAGGGCACGGCGTGGCTGGACCACGAGTGGTCCAGCGCCTACATGGCGCCCGAGGCGGCGGGCTGGGACTGGTGCGGGATCAACCTGTTGGACGGCGGCTCGCTCATGGGTTTCCGCATGCGCGACAAGTCGGGCGGCGTCCACTACGCGTCGCCCAACATGCAGTTTCGACCCCTGAGGACGTGGAAATCGCCGCGCACCGGCGTCGAGTACCCGGTCGAGATGGCGGTCAACGATCTCGTCCTCAAGCCGCTGATGGACGACCAGGAGCTCGATTCGCGGGCCAGCACCGGCACGATCTACTGGGAGGGCGCCGTTCGCGCCTTTTCGAAGAATTCTGAGGTTGGAAGAGGCTATCTCGAGCTCACCGGGTACTGGAGGCCGATGAAGCTCTGAGGGACGAAAGCGCCACGCCGGCGAGGATCAGCGCGATGCCGGCGAAGTGGTACCACAGCGGATACTCGGACAGGAAGATGGCGGAAAGGACCACGCCGAAAGCCGGCATCAGGTGCAGCGTGACGCCCGCGCGCGCGGCGCCGAGCCGCCTCACGACGTAGCTCCAGCCCGCGTACGCCAGGAGCAGGGAGCCGATGGCCGAATAGAGCACCGCGATCGCGCCCGGCAGGTTGAGATTCACGTTCAGGTTGAAGGCCATTTCCCACAAGACCCAGGGCGCCATCCACACCGCGCCGAACGCGCACACCACGACGATCAGCTCGACGACGCTGAGCGTGTCGCGCCGCATGCGCAGCAGCACCGTGTACCCCGCCCACATCATCATCGACGTAATCGCCATCAGGTCGCCGATGTTGAACGAAGGCACGGTGGGGCGACCCTGCGTCGCGATGAGGTAGACGCCGCAGAAGGAGATCGCGACGCCGACCCACTGGCGCAGGCCGATGCGCTCGCCTAGCGGTGCCGTCATTACAAGAATGAAGATGGGCGACATCGAGAGATACAGGATCCCGCTCGTCGCGGTCGTGTAGTGCAAGCCGAGCCACTGCAGCGCGAGATGCAGGCCGCCGCCAGTGAAGCCGAGCGCGGCGAGCACTTTCCAGTCTCGGGATGACAGGCCCGGCAGCTTGCGCCTCAGTCCTGCCCACGCAAAGGGCAGAAGGATCGCGAGCACGATGGCAAGCCGCCCGGCGGTGGCGATCCCCGGCGCGACGTCGTTGCGCACTGCGCGCGCGACGATCCAGTTACCCGACCAGAGCAGGAGCGTCGCGATCAGAACCAGCCAGGCGGTGAAACGCATGCGGCGGATTATCTACTGCGTGCTAATCTCGATCGCATGCCATCCGTGCGCGCGGCGGGCCGTTCGCTCGCATACGAATGGATCGGGCGGGAAGCGAACGGCAAGCCGGTGCTGGTGTTCCTGCACGAAGGCCTCGGCTCGATCCGCCAGTGGCGCAATTTCCCGGCGAAGCTCGCCAGCTCGACCGGCTGCCGCGCGCTGGTGTACGACCGGTACGGCTACGGCCAGTCGGATGTCCTCGCCGAGCCGCGGCGCACGGTTGGATTCATGCACGACGAAGCCCTTGGAGCTTTACCTGAAATCCTTTCGAGTCTAAAAGTGCAAAACCCGATTCTCGTTGGCCACTCCGACGGCGCGTCGATCGCGCTGATCCATGCCGGCGCCGGCCATGCCGTGCGCGGCCTAGTGGCGATGGCGCCGCATGTTTTTATTGAGCCGCTTTGCCTCGGGTCGATCGACAAAGCGAGCCAGAGCTTCGAAAGCACCAAATTCGCCGAGAAGCTCGGCCGCTACCACCGCGACGCCCGCAAGACGTTCTACGGCTGGGCCGACGTCTGGCTCGACCCCGAATTCAAGGGCTGGGATATCCGGACGGATTACCTGCCGGGCGTGCGGTGCCCGGTGCTCGCGATCCAGGGCCACGCCGACGAGTACGGCACGATGGCGCAGCTCGACGAGATCGAGCGGCGCGTGAGCGGACCGTGCGAGCTTCTCAAGCTCGAGGACTGCGGGCACGCGCCGTTTCGGGATCAACCGGATCTTGTCGTTTCGAAAACCTCTTCTTTCATCGAAAAGCTGTTGTGAGGAACGACGCCACCATCATCGGCCTCATTTCGTGCGCGCACGGCCTGAGCCATTTCTACCAGCTCCTGCTCGCGCCGCTGTTCCCGTTCATCAAGGACGAGCTCGGCGTGTCGTACGCGGCGCTCGGCTTCCTGGTCGCGCTGTTCTACGCGCTGTCGGCGCTGCTGCAGCCTCTCGCCGGATTCGTCGTCGACCGCCATGGCGCCCGCGGCGTTCTCCTGGGGGGTATCGCATTCATGGTCGCTGGAGTTCTGGTGCAGGCGTTTGCCACGAGCTACGCGCTGCTGGCGCTGGGCGCCGCGCTGGGCGGCATCGGCAACAGCGTGTTCCATCCCGCCGATTTCGCGATCCTCAACGTACGGGTGAGCACGCCGCGCCTGGGTTACGCCTTCAGCGCGCACGGCGTGGTCGGCTACCTCGGCTACGCGGTGGCGCCGGTGTTCAGCGTTTCGATCGGCGCCGCCTTCGGCTGGCACGCGGCGCTGCTGACCGGCGCGGCGATCGGCGGCGGGCTGCTCGCGTTGCTCGTCTTTAATTCGAGGCACCTCGGGATCGAGCCGCAGCCGCGGAGGAAGGCCTCCATCCGCAGCGAGGCCAGCGTGCTTTTCACCGGCCCGGTGGTGCTCTGCTTCGTGTACTTCACCGTGTTTGCGGCGGGCCTCGCCGGCCTGCAGAGCTTCGGCGTCTCGGCCATCGTCGAGCAGTACCGCGTGGCGGCAACTGGGGCGTCAAGCGCGCTGACGGCGTACCTCGTCAGCGCCGCGCTGGGCATTCTGGCCGGCGGCTTCGTCGCGGCGCGCACTTCGCGCCATGACTTTGTCGCCGCCGCCGGGATGGGGATCAGTGCCGCGGCGATCCTCGTCATCGCGATGCAGGTCATCCCGGGCGCCGCGCTCCCGGCCGCGCTCGCCGTCGCCGGCTTCGCTTCGGGGATCGTCGCGCCGTCGCGCGACCTGATCGTGCGCGCGTCCACGCCGCCGGGCGCCGCGGGTCGGGTGTTCGGCTTCGTCTATTCGGGGCTCGACGTCGGCTCGCTGACGATGCCGGTGTTCTACGGCTGGATGCTCGACCATGGGGTGCCGCACGCGGTGTTCTACACGGCGGCGGCCTTTACGGCGGTTGCGATGCTGACGGTGCTGCAGCTTCCCGGAAGGTCGGGAAGAGTTACCGCGCACTAGTCCGTGTAGCGAATACCTTTTCTCTCCAGCATGCGCAGCAGGGCGGGCCAGTCCTTGTGCTGCGCCGGCCGGCCCACGCGATTCAACTGCGCGCTCGCCGTCTTCGCCGCCTGCTCCGACATGAGCTGCACGTTGTGCATGCCGCCGGCGCAGGCATCGACCTGGATCTGACACGCGGAGTCGAGGTAGTACATCACTTCGAAAGCGTCGCGCACCGTCTCGCCCAGCGCCAGCAGCCCGTGGTTGCGCAGGATCATCGCTTTCGCGGTCTTGCCCAAGTCGGAAGCCAGGCGCCCTTGCTCATCCTTGTCGAGCGCGACGCCTTCGTAGTCGTGATAGCTCATGTCGCCCTGCACCAGCATCGCGTGCTGGCTGATCGGCAGCAGGCCGCACTTCATCGCCGACA